>TARA_R110002074_G_scaffold293578_2_pt1 | contig 13418 bp, 6 predicted proteins | sample TARA_R110002074 | Tara Oceans TARA_R110002074 (sample SAMEA4397215) | marine metagenome | biome: Polar Biome; feature: [MIX] marine epipelagic wind mixed layer (ENVO:01000061); material: water (ENVO:00002006), including particulate matter (ENVO:01000060) such as... | depth 10-100 m
ATTCACCTGCACTGTAACCAACAGCTGTGTTGTAAGCAGCCGTATCGGAATCAAAGTTTTGTGCTTTTAAAGCGCCCCTACCAATAGCCGTTGAATATTTTCCCAACGTATCAGCACTTAGTGCTAACGCCCCCACTGCTGTATTATCATTTCCAGAAATTAAAGCGTCACCTGCTTCACTACCTATAAGGGTATTTCTTATGCCTTCTGTTACCGCTGTACCTGCCTCATCGCCCAATAAGACGTTGTAATCGCCTGTGGATATTGAGTTACCTGCGTTTTTACCTGCACGGAAGTTGGATGTACCTGCTGTGTCCGTTTGAAATGTACCGCCTGTATTTGCTAGTACAAGGTCACCAGTGGTCCTAATCCTCATAGTTTCTCTGGACTCTACTGCACCATTAGCGGTGTTTTCAAAAAGCATATATGTTTCGCTATTGCTGTCTGTAAAATTACCTTCTGCAACAATACCTATTCGCCCAACTTTAGCTTCTCCACCATCTTCTCCTGCGTACCATAAAAGTGATCCGATAGAATTGTTAGCCGAAACACTTGTATCCTGCCGTTCAAGAGTTATATCAGCGGAACTCGACCCTGAATCTTCTGTTATGTGAAGCAGTGTTAAAGGTGCAGCCGTGCCAATCCCAACATTATTATCGTCAGAAAACGTAACCGCAGATAAACCTGTGGCTGTACCCGTACCACTATTGTAGAACTTTAAATCCCCCGCTGCATTAACGCCTACACCCCAGCCTTCAGTCCCGTCATTTTCTTCAATGTTTAAGGCTAACGCATCGTTATCTCCGTCAGTTTTGAGCCTTAACGTGGCTGCCACGCTAGTTCCGATAGCCCCAATGTCTGCCGTGCCTGTTACGTCAATTCCGGTGGGTGAAATAGTCAGCGCATCTACGCTGTTTGTCCTAAAAACAAAGTCCGCCGCTGCATTAGCCCAAGTGTTTTCGAACAGGAAGTCACCTGCGCTGAAGTCATAATGAACGGTACCGCTTGCGGCCGCCGAATCACCAAAAAGAATACGACCGTCATTGCTGGAAGGGTTGTCTGTAACTTGCACGACACCCTGCATACGCAAGTTTCCTGTGCCGTTATCCACAATATGACTGGAAGACCCATCATGGTAAATCTGTAGGTCAGACCCAGCGCCAAAGATGGCCTTGGCATTGTCGGGCATTGTGATGCCGCTATTATGCACAGTAGCTGCCGTGGTGGTCAGGACGCCTGCTACACCAAGAGTACCAGAAATCGTGCCGCCAGATAGTGCAAGTGTTTGATCCGCTCTAGCAAGAGGGAAGCCGCCTGCCGTAGACCCGTTGTGAACTACTGCCACTTCCTTGTCTGTGTCGATAGTTACTTCAGCCTCAGAACCTGTGAATGAAGAATGCTGGGAGGTAGTACCCCTCCGCATTTTAATTTGAGTTGCCATTATGCGATACTCCCGTAATCTGCTGTTGCCCCAACTGAGTCAGTTATTAGACCAAAGTCGGCTAAATATTCTAAAGTTAATAATTCATCTACTTTGCTTGCCACTGATGTAGCTGAAGTTGCTGATGCCGTAGCCGAATTTGCTGATGCCGTAGCTGAGTTGGCAGCATTAGTTGCATTTGTTGCAGACGCAGCAATAGAAGAAGCCACATCCGCAGCCGCCGTAATGTCTGAAGATATTGCAGCAAGCGTATTTAAGTCAGCAACAATATTAGACGTTCCTAAAGTATTCATGTCAGCTACTACGTCAGAGGTAGCAAGTACGTTCATATCCGTTACGACATCTGAAGTAGCCAAGATAGCCATGTCTGCAACTACATCACTTGTGCCAAGTATAGCTAAATCAGCAACAACAGCGCTGGTTCCTAGCAACGCTAGGTCCGCAACAACCGCTGATGTGGCAAGAAGGCCCATGTTAGTAACTGTAGTTGAGTTACCTAGCAGTCCCATTGCAGTTACATTTGCAGACGTAGCCAGCACGTTCATGTCAGTAACAATATCGCTTGATGCTAACGTATTTAAATCAGAAACTATGTCAGAACTAGCTAAAGTATTCATGTCTGCTACAACGTCAGCAGTACCGAGAATAGCCATGTCAGCAATTACTGCGCTTACTGCCAGCAAGCCCATGTCTTCAATAACAGCCGCAGTTCCTAGCAAGCTCATGTTTCCAACAATATCAGCCGTACCAAGCAGGCTCATGTCCTCAACAATAGCAGCAGTTGCCAAGACATTCATATCAGTAACAACGTCACTGGTAGCTAGTATCGCCATGTCAGCTACAACATCGTCTGTACCCAAGATAGCCATGTCAGCTACAATAGCGCTAGTACCAAGTATTGCCATGTCAGCAAGAACAGCGCTAACGGCTAGATTTGCCATTGCGGCTACATTGCTAGATGTTCCCAGTAGGCTCATGTCCTCTACAATTGCAGCAGTACCGAGAATACCAATGTCTTCAACAACAGCAGCAGTTCCAAGAAGGTTAATAGCTGCCGTTACTTCAGACAAACTCTGAACCGCAGTGATAGACGGCCCAGCTTCCACGTTACCTGACGTTGCATTGAAACCAAGAACAGTACCTTTGCGATTATCTACAGATGGAAGAACCAAAACAGGGGTAACTTCAGTTACCGGAGCAGTAATTGACCTAACAGCGCGGTCCTTATTGTCAGCAGCAATAGCCGTGAGAGTATCTAGCTGCGTATTCAGTGCCGCACGGTTGATATCAGCACCAGAGGAGAAGTCTGATGTACGCTCGATTGTGGTGTCTCTAACGATTACGACACTAGAACCACCTGTGATACCCGTTACGCTCATAGAAACGGTTCCTGTGGAGCCTGAGCCACCACTCAGAGTGTAGTGCGTACTGATAGTCTTCTTTGTGCCATCAACATAGACATCAAGATCGCCATCCTCAAAGAACTCAAAAGAAACTGCAAAGGAAGTTACCGTTGCACCAGCACTTACTGTGTAACTGACCCGTGCAGCATTGTCTGAGATATCAATCGTCATGTTTTTCTATCCTCTTTTTACCGTTATCACACGGGGAGTGAATCGTTATCAACGCACAAGCTAACTAGGACAAGTTAGAACCTTTTGAATCCGCCTGTTTGCTCACCATCAATAGTATTTTCAAGCATGTCGCCAAATGCTTTAAACAAACCGTCTACAAACAAAAGGCCAGTCATCGGTGCGTTGTCTATTAACTCAGCCGTACCTTCGCCAACATTCCCATTAACAATATCAGCTATCCCACGACTTATATCTACGGCTGTACTAGCACCAGCGCCAACGATACCCGTAACAGCGTCTAACGTATCCGGCCTTTGCGGAAATCTTGGCTCTAAGATGCCACCAGTTAGGTTGGGGCCACCAAGCGCTAGGCTTGTAGACATAGCGGTGTACATCATGTCTGAGTAAAGAGCCGCTACACCCGAGTAATCAAATGATCTAGCTAATTTGTCTTGGAATGATAGGTCTACAAAGTCAGGCGTCTTTAGCTCAAGAACCATATAGCCAAGGCCCATTGCAATTGCGGTTCCAAGGAACTGGTCTTTAAGTTGACCATGCGCGTAAGCAGCAGCAACCTTGTTTACAGACGCAAGGCTGTAGCTATAGAACTGGAATGGCATTCCAAGAAATCCGTTTTCAATTCTAGCATACCCAGTAAATTCTGGGTCTTCTTTCATGCCAAACTTACGGGCTACACGCATAGGAACATAAGCAATACCATCTGAGATAATTGGTTTATCGGCAGGCGTACCCATTAATATGGTATTAAGTATCCCTGAACTAAGGGCGCTACGAAAGTCTCTAACTGTATCTGGACTAACACGCGCTTGCTTTTCTATCTCAGCAATAGCTAAATCATTTATTGCATTCTCGTAATCAGCAAGTCCCGTCTTTGTTCTTTTATCAAACCCAAGGGACTTAGAACTGTTTAAAGAGTGCATGACTTCGTGCATCTTAATGAAGGCAACATAATCATCGGGAGAGTTAATAATACCCTCCTTAATAGGAGTAACCCCTTCAACTCTAGGGTTCTCCCAGCCGCGCAGTTCATACATAACATCTTTTATGTACTCTTCATCTATTCTTATTGTGTTGCTTTTAGCATTATAAAAAGCAGGGCTATACCTATCTCCAACCTTTGTACCAGTCGGCCCAGAAATAATGTCAGCAGTTGTAGCCGGGAACTCAATTGTATTTGTCCATGCTTCTGTGTTTGCATAGTACAAGCCATCAGAAGATTTTTGCCAAGGTGCATTTGCAATCTTCTGAGCAGCATCAAGGTTGATGTTGTAACGAAGCAAGTATTCTTGCTCCATCTTGGTAGCCTTACCTTGTGTCCAGCGAACAGAATAATCGATTAATGTGTGAGAACGCACCATAGAATCAAAGTCTTTTAGTATCTTTGTAATTGGGCCAAGGCCATTGAGGAGAAAGAAGGGGTTCTTCATCTTATCAAAAATGTCAGACTTAAATGGATTGTTATTTAATTCATCAACTAAGCGAAGATGGGCTGAGTTCATAAGATTATCTATAGCTTCGCCAGCAAGCCTAGCTTCTTTTCCTCCAAGTTTTAACTTGTTGTCATTTAAAACGCCAAACAAAGCCCTCATTGTTGTCCCAACACCATGCTCCATCATTATCTTAGCTGGCTCTGTAAGCGTGGCTATGCCTGCTTTACCAAGATAGTTAAGAGTAGCTAAGTCTCTTAGTATCTTAGCTGTGGTTTGATCCCAAGAGTCTGGATCACGCAATACTCCTCCAGTTACACGACGATAAAGGTGTCGCATGTCCTTCATAGCGGCATACGCTTGTTCTGGATTTTTACCTGCATCCATCATTTGAGTCATTACGTCATCAAGAACATCGTCAATAGATGCGCCGTTAAACTGACGCGCAAACTCATAGCGAGGACCAACACGCTGTGTGTAAGCCTTCATAATTGCCACAGGATTTGTCTGCATAAAATCAATTACTAATTCGTTGGGTATGTCTAAAGCTCTATGCTTAAAGTGTTTAGACTTACCAGCACCATAATAACCTACCTCTGGATCGGTCACATCCTTCATGCCAAGAATGTTATCTGTTGTGTCCTTTGCCCTTAAAGCAATTGACGCATCATCAGTAGGCATTGTTTTTTTAGAAAACTTAACGCCGTCCATCCTTACAATTTGAGGGTTTTCTTTAAACCAAGCTTTAAGAATGTCCTCAAACGCTTCGCGATTTTTTACGATAGCATCTAGGTCAAAGTAACGAGGTCTAAATAAAGACTCATTAGGTGGGCGTATCGCTGCACCGTCAGCTAAGTCTTCTATGTTTGCCCTAGCAATTTCTATTTCTTCTGTGTATCGGCGCAATTGGGCTTCAAGTTTAGAACGATACTCACCGCTAACATTGCCTTCTAATCGTTTTTGAACACCAGAAACTCTTGTTTCTCTAGTTTTAATTACACGTTCAAGAGAAGCTTTAGAACCTATTAAGCCCTCTTCACCAAGACGAACCTCCCAGTTTCTGTAGAAGTTATTAATCTTTTCCATAACTTGAGACTCGATAGCATCAGATGGGGTCTTACCCATTATGGATTTTCTATCTATTGCCTCAAGCCAAGTCTCAAAACCAGAGCGATTAAGAGTGTAGTCTAAAGCACTAACAACTCCTTTACCTGTAGACTCTCCCCATAGCGGCATTATTTCATCTTGAAGAGCTACCCACTCGCCATCAAATTGCTTTGTATTTTGATAAACTGAGTTGCCTACCTTCTGGCCCTTGCGGTTCATCTCAAGAAGAACGCCAGAATCGTTAGCAATTTTTAAGGTAGTTAGCTTAACCTCATTAGGTATCTCTTTGCTTTGAAGGATACGTTTCATAGGCGTAGTAACCGAGTTATACAGCCATGAGTCTGTAAACATACTAGATGCAATAGATGCATCAGGGGCTTCCCCATCATTAGGGGTCATTGTTTGCTCAAATCTTTTAAGCTCTACCTCTGCATCCATCTGTGCTTGAACGCGGCGTTGCATAGGAATAGTTGCAAGTCCTGTAAGCAAGCCGCCCATAACAAAGGCAGAGCCAATATTCATAGCAGTTTCCTCGCCAGTTCCCACTGGATCAAACGGGTCTCTTAATGCTTCCTGACCAACAACTACTGCACTTGTAGCAGTACCGCCTCGAAGCGCCCTGTACCCAAAGGCTCCTGCTCTAACAAACGGAATGCCTATATAGTTTACAGGGTCAAAGAGTTCAGCTGCAAACTGGATTCCGATACCAGCATTATCTAAAGTCTCTCTAGTTTTAATTCCTCTGCGAACGGTATCAGTTAGGTAATCCATATGCTCTGGGCTTGTTGCCCTAAGAAGGGTGTTTGCATATGGAAGCATGTCGTCAGAGATATTATCTCTTGCTTTATATCCGTCCTGTGGTTGGTCTGGAAACGTAGAAATCTCAGACATATAATCAACGAATGGCACATACTTATATGCAAGGCTGGCTTTAACCCCTTGAGCAAACGAAACTTCTTCTTGGAAGTCCGTAGCAGAGCCGGGAGCAATATCTCTAAGGGCGTTAAAGCCATTTTCCATTACATGCTACCTTCTTTTTGAGCATCAAACTTAAGGCGTTCCTGTTGGATAAATTTCATCCGATCCTTTACAGGGATGTCTTTTAAATCAATTTGCATCTGGCGAACAAAATCCATCTTGTCAGCTTCAGACATATTATCAAGAATACGTTTGGCTTTATTGTTTCGGATAATATCACCAACTTCCTTTTCAATGCTAAACGAAGCAAAGTAATTCTGTTCGCCTTTACTAACTTGATTGCCCTTAGAATCCGCAGAGTAGATTAAAGGCTTTAGCTCATTGTTGTCCATGTAGTATAAATAGTATCTATCACTTGCACCTGTAGGGTCTGGGCGCAGAAACACTCTATTTTCCTTAGACACAGAGTATCTACGACCAGTAGCAGTTATTCTTGTTTTTCCTAAATAGAACTCTTTGCCATCAATTGATATGTTTGAAAGATCAGAGTTGATCTTAGTTATAAAAGCCTGACGCGCATCTGGGTCGGAAATTGTTTTAGTTAAAGCAAACCTTGATTTGTTAAGCATTGGGCTTGGAGACATTGGATCAATTACATGCTCCGAGTCTTCATAATTTTTATCAATAAGCCGATCTACTCTTTTCTTAACTTCATCAGGCTCAAGGCCACTACCAATTAAGTATTCAGCTACAGGTGCCATTTCTTCAATTACCGTAGGGTTGCCAGAAATACTTGGCAGAGTGCCAAGATATTCTTTTACATTGCTGTACTTCCCGCTCTTCGTAAAAAACGCTTCCCTTGCGGCCTTGCCTTCGCGTTGCTTTGTCGCAATCTCAATAGATATTTCGTTTAGGTTGCCGCCCTCTATTGAGTAAATTGCAAGAATGTCATTAAGGCGTTCCTTTTGAACGTCACTTAAAGGCGCTCCGCTACCGCTGCCAAAGCGGTCAATTATAACATCAGTCCCGCTGCCGGGAACAAGGTCATTTGATAGCTGTGAATACAACATCATATATGACTCTGGGTTACTAACTGGTAGCCCCGCAGCCATTCGTGCCAATGGGTCAATAAGACCCTTTTCTGCTGCTGTGCTTCTGTTTAAATTAAGGGCAATTGTCTGCTGTTCAGGACTCATATTGCTGTACTGAGAAAGTTCTATTTCCATCCTATCAAGCGTATCGTCCATGCCTTTTCTGTCTTTAACGTCCAGCACATTGCCTTGGCCTGTACTTATTCTGGCTATCTCTTTTGAAAGCTCTAATGCTTTGCGTTCGTCTTCTTCTCTAGCTGCATAAGTAGCTTCTAAAGAATTGATCTCATTGCTTACTGTCTTTAAGTCCTCAGGGTTGCTTACAGCGTCTAAGATATACTTGCCAAATGTTTGGACAGATGGCGGAAAGTTTTCAGCTGCGCCTTGGCCTTTCAGCTGAACAAACTGTTGCAACTGGTTTAGAGTCTGTGAGTTCATTCTAGGGTGAACCGCAGCAAACTCTGTAATGTATGAGCTTGCTCTTGCCTTGTCTAACTTAGACAAAAAGCCATCTACCTGAGTTAATGAAAACCCGTTTGGCTTAATGTTAGACCGCATAGAGGAAGTTATTTCTTTGTAGTCTTCCTCACGAAGAGAGCCGGAAGATGCAGCGTCTACAGAAATATTAAATCCATCCATTAACTTTATGTTCTGCTGGATTTGGTCTTTAGCATCTTGCTCTTTGTCTTCAACCCCTCTTAAAGTTGAGTTTACAAAATCAATTGTATCAGAACTGTTATCAAAAAAACTTGACTTGTTTAGCTCTACAACCAATTGCTTTTGTTTGTAATTAAGCCTGTTAAATGCGTCTGAGTTAAGAGGATTTGCTATAGCAAGACGAAGGCTTTCAGCGTTTCCTATGGCAGCGGCATTTAAAAGGTAGGGCCTTAAAATACCCTCACGGGCATCTTTTATATCACCTTTGTATTTTTCAGCGGTGTATCCATTACCGACATTATTAAGCAGAGTTCCCTCCAAGCTATCAAACTCTGCGGAAGAGTTTGCAACAGCGCCGGGAATCTTTGTGTATCCGTTAATAACATCATCACCATCTTGAAATGCAGAATACGCAGAACCCATAGTTGAAGAAGACAGGCTGTCTACTGTTCGGTCAGCGCTTATCTCAAACCTAACGCCTTGTGATTTCGAAAAAGCCTTAGCCTGTGCAATCTGATCTGCCTCAATAGCATTGTAATCACTGGCAACCGAATCTTGGTGTCCGAGAACAGCGTTTATATTCTCAGAAGAAACATATTGAAGCATTTCCCCAATATTTGATTGAAGAGCTTTAGGAAGACCTTTGATGTCTACATTGCCAGTTCTTACAGCAAGAGTAACTAAGTTACGTTGAGAGCTTGAGAGTGGTTGCCCGTTAATTGTAAGGCCATTAATGTGTTCAATAGCACCTTTAGCAATTTCAGTGCTAATCTCTATATTCTTAACTCTATCCGAGCCTGATTTAAGAAGGTTGCTGTTAACGGCCTGTGTAATAACATCAACCGACTTAGAGGCAAAGTCCTGTGTTTCGCTTAATTCGTCTTCTATGTTTGTAGCTAGGTACTTACCTGTTTTAGCCAACTCATAGGCTTGAGACTTTTTGTTTTCAAAACTGTCAAGTGTTGACTGACCAAGGTCAGATCGCGCTTTAGCAATAGCGCGTTCCTTAATGTTTAAAGAGGTGCTTGCAAGATACTTTGCGCCAGTTGATTCAATAAACGTACCGTATTGTCCGCCTGCATTTTTGCTAAGATCAGCAATATAATCTTTAAATACATCAGCATATGAGTTTGCATCATACTGATACTTAAGAGAAATCTCTTTTGCCTTAATGCGAAGCTGACTGTCTATTGCATCTTCAAAGCGAGCGTCTACTACTCGTTGATAAGAGTCAGCCGCAATCTGCCCAAAACCTTTTGGAGCCTTAAACGCTTCCGGCTTTCCTGTTTCTGGGTTTATAGTGGTAAGCTGGCTTTGCTCTACAGATTTAGCAAGCTCAATTCCTTTTTTTTCAGCCTCTCTTGCTGCATCTTGAAAAGCAATCCGAGCCATTGTGTCCGCTGCACCAGCAATGGCTTCACCAACTCTAGCCCCGCCTGCATCAGCGCGAACAACTCCAATAGGCTTATTAAACACTCTTGTTTGTTGACGAATAATTGCCATTATGATGCCCCACCTTTTGCAGCTGATTTTGAAAAGCTATCATAACCTTGGTAAAGAGTGCCTGCTGCCCTATACAGGGACGCAGTCTTAGCATTTCTGCCGCGACGCCCTTCAGCAAGTGAAGCCATATCAGATTTAATATCTGCCCAATGCTTTTGGTTTTGAGTTCTGCCAATGTCTTCATAGGCAATTTCTTTTTGTTTTTCGAGGAAAGCCTTAATGCTCATGCTGGAACCAATGTCCCTACCTGTAGCTGCCAAAGCCGCAATATTTGCAGACATTGCAGTATCAAACTCTCTTTTTATAGAAAGAGATACTTGGTCAGCCTCTACAGAGTTTAGCTTCTTATCAGTCCTTATGTTAAAGGCGTTAAGATCAGCTTCTTCTTTTTCTGCTTGCCCAGCCGCAAGCTGACCTGCTGCTGACATAACGCTAAAAATTAAACCAATGGCATTCATTACAATACAAGCTCCGCTATTAAGCCGTTAAGCTGAAGTTGAAGTGGGTCACTCTGCTCAATAGTAATCTTAGGGTCTCGGCTGTGGCCCAGTATCCTAATTTCTTTCTTTCCGGAAAAGTCGTCATCCATTGAGAAGTTTCTATTATTTACTTTGACTGAACGAGTTGCTTTTAAATCTAAAACAACATTACTAATCCCGCGAATAGTACCAGTAACCGGACCATTAGACGCCGTAACGTCAATTGGATTAGTTACAATCTTAGCTGTAAACTTCTCGCCTACATAAGCGTGAGTAAAACCTGACTCAGCGTGTGCAGTAAGGATTATTTGCTCTGAGCTATTAACCGTAAACTGCCCAAGGTATGACTGTTTGCCACTCTTAACCCCTATAACGTCAACAACGTCTTGGTTGTTATATAGATCGCTTACGTCAACAATGTATGTTCCGGCTGCGACTGCCTTGTATAAATAGAAATCTAAACCAACATCGTTAGCAAACTCGCAGAGTTGGAGTTTATTGCTTTCATCGTAAGCATTAACAAATAGCCTGTTATGTATTGCAACAGTGCCAGCAAACCTACCAGCCGTTGTTACTCTAGTCCAAGAGGCTCTTTTCTCTGCACGGTTTGAGGAAAATAGTGTACCCTCACCGTTGCCAAGAACAATAAAGGCATATGAATCAGACAGGTCAAATCCAGAATGCACAACAGCCATAGACTGAGGCGACTGTATTAGGTGTCCAGACAAGGTAGATACTGAGGAGGCCGTATAAGCGTCCTCAGAGTCAGTATAGAGATATTCCCTCACTGTATGCCCGTCATGCTGAACAAAGACTGTAGCGCCGTCTATGGAAGCGGGACGCACAAACTCAGTACCATAAGGTGTCTGCTTTCTGATCTGTGCGTTAGTCGGCGTAATGGCTTGATTCAAGTAAGTTGGAATGTAAAGCTCACCGGATGCGGTAAACACTTGAAGGTCTCTGTTAGAAACCATGTACCTAATTTCATTAACCTCACCAGTAGCCGCAGTTAAATCAATTGAGTCTGAGTCTTCAGCATCGCCTACATTAAAGTTAAAAAATTGACCAATCTTGCTCATCCAAATTGTATCTGGCTGGGCAATAGTCCCTCCAAAAACAAGTCTGTTTTCATGGAAGCACACAGCAGCAGGGTATCCTCGAACAGCAGAGAAAGCCTGCTCGCTCCAGTCTATCGTTGGTGCGTGAGTGACTAACTTAACAAACCCACCGCCGTCTTCTGACTTGTTTGCATTGCCGCCAGCCGTAAAGCTGTATGTGTTTTCGTCTATAATAGTGCCGACAGTTCTAGCCCCGTTTAAGTTACTAGCGTTAATACCACCAACTGCTGAAGCCTCTTCAACTGTAATTGCTTCACCACCTGAAAACCCATGTCCAAGGTGAGTGACTTCAACTGTAGCCGTAGTATCAATCGTTCTAAACGGGTTAAGAACAGCAAGCCGTATCTTTAACGTATCAACAATGTCTACATTGACGTTTGTAGAACTGAAAAACTGTTTAACTATCATTTCAGAATCGTGATATTTTAAGGTAACGCCTACATGATCTGAGGTAAAATAAGAAATATCATAATCTTTATCTCCAACACCAACTTTTAAATCAGTGCAGGCAGCAGCATTAACATCAATATAGTTAATTGTTCTCCACTCTGAAGTAGTAGTTACAGTTGCACCCGCAGCTGGACCATAAAAACTATCGGTAACAGTTGTACCATTTATGTTAGTGCCATTTACTTGGAAAAATACTGGAGAATTGTTTGCTCCAGCAGCGCTGGTAAATGTAAGGTTTTGAAGAGTGTTTAGTGTTGCGACTCCATTTGAAGACAGCACACCATTAAGAGTAAGCGATCCAGAAGATTTACTTTGCTCCGTTGCAATGGCATCATCATCTGCTTCTACTATTCTAGTAGCTCGAACATTTACACCTGTCCCTGTTGTAGCAGCAGGGTCAAGGACTATGCCTTGAGACTGAAAGTCATAATATGGCTGGTAGATTGCGAGTCCGTCAGACCTTACATCAAAGGAATAAGTGCTAATGTCAAAGTTGGTTGCGCTAGTGCGGGTCACTAAGCGTGGCGCAAACAATGGGTGACAGATAAACATCACGTCACCGTACTGGGCCACTGTGTATTGATTAATGTAATCCTGATCGAATGGAAGTGCGGCTGAGTTTACGTCTGCTGTTACGGTATCTACAAGAGAAACCGACCCATCTGCTAGCAAGCGGAATGCCCTAAGTTTTTGATGCTCAATAGAAAGGACGTACTGCTCATTGTCATCAAACAAAAAAGATACAAGGAAAGACTTGTTAGGATTATTCGCGTCATACGTTAAGCTGTAGTCATAGATATGCTTTAGCCCATGACGTTTCTTCAAAGACCCTTCAGACATTACAAGAAAATTCTCAACCCGCTGTGCAGAGGAGTTGAGAATTGGTGTGTCGTTACGGCTAATAAGAGAATCGCTGACTTCGCCAAACTGAAAGCTGTTTATTGGTACTCTAACTTTCTGCATTAACTTCGCCTTTCAGCAATAAACCTTGATGTGTCAAGCTTGCGTGTTGTCTGTGTTTGAGAGTGAAGACGACGAGCCTGAGTCATTTGATAGTTAGCCTTCTGCTCCATGAGCGAGGCGAGTTGTGAGTCACGGGCAGCAGATATAGCAAGCACACCAGCCATCATGTATTGAACAGCAGTGACAAAGTATGGAGGCCAATCAACTTCATTAGCACGGAACACATAGTCAGCAATCAAAACATCAGAAGTGCTTGAGTCGCTAAATACTTTGGAGCCATAGGTGTCATACTTAATGTTAAAGTCATTAACGGTGACTGCCATTAGCATAATTGATTCAGAGGGTAGTTGGTGAGCAAGTTTCCAACGCCCAGTAGGGGCTTCGGACAATTGATTTAACACAGACTGATCGGTAGCAAAGCGCCAACGAGAGTTGGTCAAAGCTGATCGTGCCATGTCTTCATACATTGCGTCACAAATAGTTGCTTCCGCAGTGCCATCGTCAAATGATTGAATCGCCTCACCGCCGATAAGCAATGAAGCGCGAGAACAAATCTTGACGGGTGTGTTTGCTACATCTGGCATATGAAAGTCGGGGGGCCGAAACCCCCCGTCCTATTTAGTCGCCGTCAGTATTAGTAACGACAACGCCGTTAGTAATATCAACAAC
>TARA_R110002074_G_scaffold86852_4_pt1 | contig 13407 bp, 13 predicted proteins | sample TARA_R110002074 | Tara Oceans TARA_R110002074 (sample SAMEA4397215) | marine metagenome | biome: Polar Biome; feature: [MIX] marine epipelagic wind mixed layer (ENVO:01000061); material: water (ENVO:00002006), including particulate matter (ENVO:01000060) such as... | depth 10-100 m
GGATGCCTTCGACGGCTACAATGGTGCGCTTGATCGTTACGACTGGGCCGTCATCGACAAATCAGTGAAACTCATTCCGGCCAATGGTTACAAAGCGAACCTTGCCAAGTACAAGGAATTCGTGACACCGCTTCATCTGAACCAGGATCTGATGCGCTACGAAGCGCACCGTACGTGGAACTTCGAAGCGAAACTGAAGTCCAACACGCGTCACGTCTATGCACGCCGCGTCTATCACAACGACGAAGACGCATGGCAGATTTCGTCTGCTGAACTCTTCGACGGTCGTGGTCAGCTGTGGCGCGTGCAGGAACTCGGTCAGGTTCAGCGCTACAACGTGCCGCTCTGTGGTTCGGCTGGTGAAACGGTCTATGACATCCAGGCCGGTCGTTATTTGGCCCTTGCCATGCAGAACGAAGAACCGCCGGTGAATTACTTCGCCGATGAGCTCGATCCGAGCCGCTACACGCCCAACTCCATTCGTCAGATGGGCGTTCGCTAAAACCATTCACGGTAAGTTCCCTCCACGGATTTTACCGTAAACTGGGCTGCGCAACCGATAGGCTGCGCAGCCCTTTTTTCATTCTCGGGTGACGGTGTGGAGTTGCCTCGACGTCTGTACGGGAGCATGTATACGGATGCTTATTCGGGATATGTTGACGAGTGGAATCGAGTTGTGATTCTCTGTGTTCATGGAAAATGTTGCATTGATTCGCTCACGAGAACCGCTCCGCTTGCGCAACGCGATCATTCCGCTCGTCTGTGTGATCGTGCTTTCCTATTTCGCCTATCACGCCGTTTACGGTCGCCATGGCTTCATCGCCTGGTTGAGCCTTCAGAACACCGTCGATACGCTTGAGCAGCAACTGGCAGAGGTGCGCGGTGTCCACCGCAGGCTGGATCAGCAGGTGTCTCTGCTCCGCCCTGAGAGCCTTGATCCCGACCTCCTCGACGAACGTGCCCGCGCCACGCTCGGCCTAGCTGGACCTGACGAGATCGTGATATTTCGCGACCGCCCCACCGGACAGGCTGATCGCTAAGATGTTGGCGACGTGGGGCAATTAACCTGAGTTAGGTTAATTTGCATATTTGTTTTTTAAATCAAGCGTTTACGTTAATGTTGTAGGGTGAAATCGCGCACCCTGCTGCTCATGCGCGTGCGTTTGCCCCAATGCCGGACCAACCGGCCACAAGCGGAACCAAACATGGCGCCGAAATCATCCCCCCAAAAACCTGCAAGCAAGTCTGCGGACACGAAGGCTGCAGCGAAGCGCAAATCGGCCAAGCCCGACATCAGCGGTTCCCCATTCACTTTGGAAGAAGATAAAGAGGCTTACCGCGAAATGCTGCTTATCCGGCGTTTCGAGGAGAAGGCGGGTCAGATGTATGGCATGGGACTCATCGGAGGCTTCTGCCATCTCTACATCGGGCAGGAAGCAGTCATCGTCGGGTTGATGGGCGCGGCGATCAAAGGCGATCAGATCATCACCGGCTACCGTGATCACGGGCATATGATTGCATGCGGCATGGATCCCAAAGGCGTGATGGCCGAACTGACGGGACGCGCGGGCGGCTATTCCAAGGGCAAGGGCGGCTCGATGCACATGTTTAGTGCTGAGAAAAACTTTTACGGCGGCCACGGCATTGTCGGCGCGCAGGTGCCGCTGGGCACCGGACTCGGATTTGCGAATAAATATCGCGGCAACAACAACGTGGCGATGACCTTTTTCGGCGACGGTGCCGCCAATCAGGGGCAGGTCTACGAAAGCTTCAACATGGCCGAGCTTTGGTCGCTGCCGGTCATCTTTGTGATTGAGAATAATCAATATGCGATGGGCACCTCGGTGGCGCGTGCTTCTGCCCAGACGAACCTTTCCAAACGTGGTGTGAGCTTCAATATTCCGGGCGAGCAGGTCGATGGTATGGACGTTTGCGCCGTGCGGGCAGCCGGTGCCAAAGCGATGACATGGTGCCGCGCGGGCAAGGGACCCTACATCCTAGAAATGATGACATATCGTTATCGCGGTCACTCCATGTCCGATCCCGCTAAATATCGCGCCAAGGAAGAAGTTGCCAAGATGCGTCAGGAGCATGACCCCATCGAACAGGTGCGTGTGCGCCTGCTCGACGCCGGTGTCAGCGAAGACGTGTTGAAAGATATCGACAAAGACATCCGCGCCATCGTTGCTGATGCTGCGGCCTTTGCGCAATCAAGCCCAGAACCTGATCCGTCGGAACTGTGGACCGATATCGTCGCACCTCTGACCGGAACGGGAGCCTGATCATCATGCCGACAAATATTCTGATGCCCGCGCTTTCGCCGACGATGGAAGAAGGCACGCTGACAAAATGGTACGTCAAGGAGGGCGACGACGTGCGCTCCGGTGACGTGATTGCCGAGATTGAAACCGACAAGGCGACGATGGAAGTCGAAGCCGTAGACGAAGGCAAAATCGTTAAGCTGATGGTCGCTGAAGGCACCGAGAACGTGAAGGTGAACGAGATCATTGCGGTGATTGCCGGTGAAGGGGAAGATGCCAATGCGCCGGCACCGAAGGCCGTCACGCCAGCGCCGGAAGTGAAAACATCTGAGCCGGACGCCACGCGCGCGCCTGCACCCGTTGCCTTCAGTGTCGCCGCCGATCCGGAAATTCCGGCGGGCACAACATTCAAAAGCCAGACCGTGCGCGAAGCCTTGCGCGATGCGATGGCCGAGGAAATGCGTCGTGACGAAGCGGTCTTCGTCATGGGCGAAGAGGTTGGCGAATATCAAGGCGCCTATAAAGTGACGCAAGGGTTGCTCGACGAATTCGGACCGCGTCGCATTGTCGATACGCCGATCACCGAGCATGGCTTTGCAGGGCTTGGTGTAGGTGCCGCTTTTGCCGGACTTCGTCCGATCATCGAATTCATGACGTTCAATTTCGCCATGCAGGCGATTGACCATCTCATCAATTCGGCAGCGAAAACGCGCTATATGTCCGGTGGACAAATGGCGTCGCCCATCGTGTTTCGTGGCCCCAACGGGCCGGCCTCGCGCGTCGGCGCGCAGCACAGTCAGGACTATGCCTCTTGGTATGCGCATATCCCTGGTCTCATCGTCATCGCGCCTTATTCAGCTGCCGACGCCAAGGGTCTGCTCAAAGCGGCGATCCGCGACCCGAACCCCGTGATCTTTCTCGAAAACGAAATGCTCTACGGCAAGACCTTCGATGTGCCGGAGCTTGATGATCACTTGGTGCCCATCGGCAAAGCGCATGTGTTGAAAGAGGGCCGCGATGTGACGCTCGTTTCTCACAGTCACGGATTGACCTATTGCCTCGATGCAGCGGCGCAGCTCGCGGAGGAAGGGATCGACGCCGAAATCATCGACTTGCGCACCTTACGTCCGCTGGACATCGACACGATTGTTGCCTCGGTCAAAAAAACCAACCGTCTGGTGACCGTCGAGGAGACGTGGCCTGTTTGTGGTATCGGGGCGGAAATCGCCGCCGCTGTTCAGGCAAAAGCATTCGATTATCTCGACGCACCGATCCTGCGCGTGACGCAGAAAGACGTACCCATGCCTTACGCCGCTAATCTCGAAAAACTCGCGCTGCCGAGCGCCGCAGATGTGGTGGAGGCGGTGAAAGCCGTCTGCTACCGCTAAGGGAGGGTGGAACAATGCCAACAAACATTCTGATGCCCGCGCTCTCGCCGACGATGGAAGAAGGCACGCTGACCAAATGGATGGTCAAGGAGGGCGACGAAGTGCGCTCCGGTGATGTCATAGCCGAGATCGAAACCGACAAAGCGACGATGGAAGTCGAGGCTGTGGAAGAAGGTAAGATCATCAAAATTCTGGTGCCGGAAGGCAGCGAGAATGTGAAGGTCAACGCTGTCATCGCGGTCATCGCCGAAGACGGTGAAGATGTGAGCGCACCGGCGACCCCTGCACCGAAGGTTGAAGCGAAAGCTGCACCGCAACCTGATGCCAAGGCCGAAGCGGTGGCCCCTGTGTCAGCACCGACGCCGCGAACCACATCATCAGATAAGCGCTTGTTCGCGACGCCGCTCGCGCGCCGCATCGCAAGTGACAAAGGCATCGACCTCGCCGCCATTACCGGTAGTGGCCCGCGTGGGCGCATCATCAAGGCCGATGTCGAAGCGGCAAAGCCCGGCAGCAAACCTGCGTCCGTTGCTTCCGCGCCGCTCGCCTCCGGATCCGCCATCGATCCGCGCGCTTTCTATGCGCCGGACAGCTACGACGAAGTACCACTCGACAATATGCGCAAGACAATCGCGCGGCGTTTGACGCAGGCGATGCAGGAGATCCCGCATTTCTATCTCAGCATTGATTGCGAACTCGATGAATTGCTCAAGGTACGCAAAATGCTGAACGCGCAGGCAAGTGAAGGCATCAAGCTCTCGGTCAACGATTTTCTCATTCGTGCGGCGGCACTGGCGCTGGCCAAAGTGCCGGACGCCAATGTGAGCTTTGCGGGCACCGCGCTTTTGAAGCACAAGTATTCCGACATCGGCATCGCCGTCGCCATCGATGGTGGCCTCATCACGCCGATCATCCGTCAGGCGGAGAGCAAAGGGCTTGCTGAAATTTCGGCTGAAGCAAAATCGCTTGCTGAGCGCGCCCGCAACAAAAAGCTGAAGCCGTCGGAGTTTGAAGGCGGTAGCTTCTCGATCTCAAATCTCGGTATGTTTGGTATCGACAATTTTACAGCCGTCATTAATCCGCCTCAGGCGGCGATCCTCGCAGTCGGTCGTGGCGTAGAACGACCCGTTGTCAAAGCTGGGAAGCTCGAAGTTGCCACCATGATGACCGTCACCATGTCGTGCGATCATCGTGCAATAGACGGTGCTCTGGGCGCGTCCTTCCTGCAGGCGTTCAAGGCTTACGTCGAGTATCCGCCTTCAATGTTGTTGTGAGGAATTAAGTCATGGCTGAAACCTCATATGATCTCATCATCGTCGGCTCCGGCCCCGGCGGCTATGTCGCTGCCATCCGCGCCTCGCAACTTGGCATGAAGACGGCCATTGTGGAGCGCGATGAATTAGGCGGCATCTGCCTCAACTGGGGTTGCATCCCGACCAAGGCATTGCTGCGTTCGGCTGAAATTTATCACACGCTGCATCGGCTCGAAGAGTTCGGCCTTGCCGCCGACAACATCCGCTTTGACGCCACCGCCATCGTCAAGCGCAGCCGCGCTGTCGCCGGTCAGCTTTCAACCGGCGTCAAATTTTTGATGAAGAAGAACAAGGTCGATGTCATCGAGGGTGCCGCGATGCTCAAAGGCGCGGGCCGCGTTTCCGTTGAAAGCAAGTCCGGCACAACCGAGTACGCCGCCAAGAATATTATTCTCGCCACCGGCGCTCGCGCTCGCACGTTGCCGGGCATCGAACCCGACGGCAAACTCGTCTGGACCTATCGCGAAGCTATGGTGCCCGCGGCCATGCCGAAGTCTCTTCTGGTTGTAGGCTCTGGCGCCATCGGTATCGAATTTGCGAGTTTCTATCGTGCATTCGGTGTTGATGTGACGGTCGTCGAAGTCATGGATCGTATCTTGCCGGTTGAAGACACTGAAATTTCAGAGTTCGCCGCAAAGGCATTCAAGAAGCTCGGCATGAAATTGCTGACCTCTGCCAAGGTCGAGAAACTCGACAAGGGCAAAGACAATGTGACAGCGACAATCACGCTGCAGGACGGCAAATCCGAAAAGCTCACTGTGGACCGCGTCATTTCGGCCGTTGGCATTACGGGGAATGTTGAAAACCTCGGTTTGGAAGCGGCGGGCATCAAGGTCGAGCGCGGCCATGTGGTGGTCAATGAGTGGTTGGAAACCGGCATCAAAGGCGTCTATGCCATCGGCGATTTGGTCGGCGCGCCGTGGCTCGCACATAAGGCAAGCCACGAGGGCGTGCTGGCCGTCGAGCGGATGGCAGGCGTGAAGGGCTTACATCCTTTGGATGTAACGCGGGTGCCAGGCTGTACTTATTCGTTGCCGCAGATCGCAAGCGTAGGTCTCACGGAAGCAAAGGCGCGCGAGGCGGGCTATGAAATTAAGGTCGGCCGCTTCCCCTTTATCGGCAATGGCAAGGCGATCGCTCTGGGCGAACCGGAAGGTATGGTCAAGACGGTGTTTGATGCCAAGACGGGCGAGCTTTTAGGTGCCCATATGATAGGTTCTGAGGTGACAGAACTCATCCAAGGATATACGGTCGCGCGTTCTTTGGAGTCGACCGAAGCCGAACTGATGCACACCATTTTCCCGCACCCGACCTTGTCCGAGACGATGCATGAATCGGTTTTGGCGGCCTATGGTCGTGCGCTTCACATTTAGAAATTAGCGATCAATGCTTGAACTGATCTCCCTGCTGGCCAGCCCGGAAAATTTGGCCAGCCTTATCACGCTTACAGTCCTCGAGATCGTTCTCGGCGTCGATAACATCATATTCCTTGCCATTCTGGCGGCGCGCCTGCCCAAGGATAAGCAAAAGCTCGGACGCCGGCTGGGTCTTCTGGCGGCATTGGTCACGCGCCTTGCCTTACTCTTTTCAGTGGCGTGGATTATCTCGCTGAGCGAGCCGATTATCACGATCGCGGGTCTCGGTATTTCATGGCGCGACATCATGCTTCTTATTGGCGGCTTGTTCCTTATTGCCAAATCGACGCTTGAGATTCACAACGAAGTCGAGGGCAACGGACACGGCGAAGACACCGGCATTGCCAAGGCGTCTCTCTGGATGGTCGTTACGCAGATTGCGATTATTGACATTGTATTCTCGCTCGACACAGTGATGACGGCTGTCGGCATGTCGGATCACTTCGAGATTATGGCATTTGCGGTGCTGGCCGCCGTGGTCGTCATGATCTTCGCCGCAGAGCCTATAGCGGCCTTCGTAGAAAAGCATCCGACCGTGAAGATGCTCGCTTTGAGCTTTCTCATTCTCATCGGCGTTTCGCTCGTCGCCGACGCAATGCATTTCCACATTCCCAAAGCCTATCTCTACTTTGCCGTGGCCTTCTCAATTGGCGTGGAATCGCTCAATCTTTGGGCAAAGAGCCGCGTCAGAAAGCAGTAACAGGTATTTGTAAGCATTAATTAACTTCACCGTCTCAAGATCAGGGTAGGTGGAGGAGTTATGCTGACTGAACTTGGGCCACACGAAGGTGTGACCGAAATCAATTACGATGTGACGGAAGTTGATCTGCCGTCACATCCGAAGAACCAGTTCCTGCTGTCCTATTGGCGCGGCAAGCAACGTGCGGACGGGTTCGTCTATCGTAGCGACATTGCGCCCGCCGAATTGAAGATGGTTCTTGGCGGCATGTTCATTGTAGAGGCCACGGACGACGGACATGATTTGCTCTACCGCCTCGTCGGCTCGCAGAACGAACAGCGACTTGGTATGCGCTATATGGGCAAGCGGTTCACCGAGTGCTTCTCCGCTGAGATGGCAGAACACCAGATTGCGTTCCACAAGCGCGTATTTGAAAGCGGCACGCCCGCCTTTTTACGGGGCCACCTGCTTGGCATCGATCTCGAATATGTCGAATTCGAAACCTCTTACCTGCCAATGCGCCGTGAAGACGGCGTATTTCAGATGCTCGGTGGCATGTACGATCTGGCTGAAAAAGCCTGATTTTAAGCTGAAACCATTGGCCGCAGAGGCGGGATCTGGCCATTGATTGCTTGAATCGCATGGACGGTTTATCCATTTGATATAGAGCAGCAAAGGCGCGGGCGGACAGACGCATGGCGACAATCATCAACACTCTGAGCGATAGCGCGGCAAGACCGCGTCATCCCGAAAAGGCTAAGCGGCCTGATACGCCTGTTTTGCGCAAGCCGGACTGGATCCGCGTCAAAGCGCCGGGATCACCTGTCTACACCGAGACCAAGAAGATCGTCCGCGACAATAATCTCGTGACCGTGTGCGAAGAGGCCGGCTGTCCGAACATTGGCGAGTGCTGGTCCAAGAAACACGCGACCATGATGATCATGGGCGACACCTGCACGCGCGCCTGCTCGTTCTGCAACGTCAAGACAGGGATGCCGTCGGCGCTAGATCCGCAAGAACCAGAAAACGTCGGCCGCGCCATCGCGAAACTCGGCCTCCGCCACGTGGTCATCACTTCGGTAGATCGGGACGATCTCGCTGATGGGGGCGCGCAGCATTTTGTCGAGGTTATCAAATCCATCCGGCGGCAGTCGCCCGGCACCACCATCGAGATTTTGACACCAGACTTCTTGCGCAAGGATGGCGCGCTAGAACTCGTCGTTGCCGCGCGTCCCGATGTGTTCAATCACAATCTCGAAACTGTGCCACGCCTCTATCTCAACATTCGTCCCGGTGCGCGCTATTTCCATTCGCTGCGCCTTCTTCAGCGCGTGAAGGAAATTGATCCAACCATATTTACCAAATCGGGCATCATGGTTGGTCTTGGCGAAACGCGCGAGGAGGTGCAGCAGGTGATGGACGATATGCGCTCGGCTCATATCGACTTCCTGACCGTCGGCCAATATCTGCAACCGACGCGTAAGCACGCAGCTGTCGATCGCTTCGTCACACCGGACGAGTTCAAATCCTATGAGACCATCGCGCGGACCAAGGGGTTCTTGCTCGTTTCCTCAAGCCCCCTCACGCGTTCTTCCTATCACGCCGACGAAGACTTCGCGCGGTTGAGTGCAGCGCGCAACGCGCTGGTGGCGCGCCGCTGACCATGACGGCCACACAGCAAACCCGCGACGTGCCCTTCGCGCCCGAAGATATGTTCGCGCTCGTGTCCGGCATCGAACAATACCCAGACTTTTTGCCGTGGTGTGTCGGTGCACGTATTCGCAAGCGCGAGGCGGAGGGACACAACGAAGTCGTGACCGCCGACCTAATCGTGTCTTACAAAATGTTCCGGGAACAATTCACGAGCCGTGTCACGCTCGACAAACCGGAGCGGAAGATTGACGTTCACTACGTGCAGGGTCCGTTCAAATATTTGAACAATAAGTGGCATTTTGAAAAGCTGCCGAACGGCTATTGCCGAATTCATTTCTACATTGATTTCGAATTTCGCAGCATCATGTTGCAAAAGCTGATGACAGGTGTCTTTGCAAAAGCCTTCTCGCGTATGATGCAGGCCTTTATTGACGAGGCTGAAATGCGTTTTACCAAGGTTGTGCCGTCAACTCCAGCCGCGAAATTTGAACCAGATCAGCGGGATGATGGCACTAAGGGCGATCAGGCCTAGGCCCCAGGGGTAGCCCCACGCCCAGTCAAGTTCGGGCATATATTTAAAGTTCATACCATAGAGGCTGGCGACCAATGTCGGCGGGATGCCCGCCACGGATACAATCGTCAGGATACGGAATGTGTTGTTCTGCTCGATGCTGATAAGACCAAGCGTCGCGTCGAGCAACAGCTGAACCTTGTTGTTGAGGTGGGTGACGTAGTCGTTGAGCGATACCGCGTCGTCGCGCAGCGTTTTGATGACGGGCTTAACTTCGGCAGGTGTCCAGTCTTCGGCAAGGCCGGACATATAGGCAATCATGCGATTGACGCCGAGAAGGCTATCGCGAATGGTCGAAGCAAGATCGCCCGCGCGTCCGATGCGGCGAAGGATGCTGCGCATTTCAGCGCTGTTCTTGATGGCGCGTTGCGCCTTCGGAGAAATGTGATCGCTGCGAAATGTGCGGTGTGAGATCGTCGCGAGATCGTCACCGACACGCTCCAGCACGTCAGCCATGCGGTCGAGGATCGCATCAGTTAGGCCGACGAATACACCGGGGCTTGAATGATGGAATGTACCCAACCTTGTCATCCGTTCCGCGAAGGTCGCGAAGGCGGCAAGCTCTGCAAAGCGAACGGTGATGAGCAGGTTTTTCGTCAACACAAAGCCAACGGGCGAGACTTCGGGCGCGGAGGTTGTCGATTTTGAAACCAGTGGAGCGCTCATATAAATCGCACCATCATCTGTATGAAGACGGCTTGACGTTTCAATTTCACTCAAGGAATCCGCAGTCGGCAAAGCAAGGGACGTTAGCGCTTCGACATGCCTCACTTCATCCGGTGTCGGTGATAGAAGGTCAATCCAGATCACATCTTCGGGCACCGATGTCGCGGAAAAATCCGTAATCAGTTCGGCATTTGTCTGCGTGCAGTCGTGAAAGAAAAGCATCTACCAATGTCCGACATTGGGCATGGACGCCCAAGGTTCTTGCGCGGCGAGCGGTGCGCCTTTTTGCAGGAGTTCGATCGAGACATTGTCGGGCGAACGCACGAAGGCCATGCGGCCGTCGCGGGGCGGGCGGTTGATGGTGATGCCACCCTTTAAGAGCTTGTCGCAAAAGGCATATATGTCATCGACTTCATACGCCAGATGACCAAAATTGCGGCCTTCGCCGAGCTCTTCGGGATCCCAGTTGTGGGTGAGTTCGACTTGCGCTTCGTGCTGGCCAGGAGGGGCCAAAAAGACGAGGGTGAAACGACCCGCTTCGACATCAAAACGGCCCAATTGCTCAAGTCCGAGCTTGTCGCAATAGAAGTCGAGTGCCTTGTCGAGGTCGCCGACGCGGATCATGGTGTGCAGATATTTCATGGAGCCTCCGGAAATTTGGGGCATGATCAACTATCGAGCCCACCTCGTAAAGCGAGCTTTTTCCTGTCAGAATTCGAGCCATTCCATGTCGAGCCTTTTCGAACAAGCCATCGAGCAGTCCAGCAGAATAGTTATGTTCACCGGCGCGGGGATAAGCACGGAATCGGGGATACCTGACTTCCGCTCACCCGGGGGTATCTGGACCAAAATGTCCCCGATCAATTTTGATGTCTTTTTACAATCCCCGGAAATGCGCCGTGAGGCCTGGCGACGTAAATTCGAGATCGACAAGACGCTGATCGGCGCTGACCCCAACAAGGGTCACATGGCCATCGCCAAACTTGTTGATATCGGTAAGGTGACCCACGTCATCACCCAGAACATCGACAACCTGCATCAGAACTCCGGCGTGCCTCCTTCCAAAATCATCGAGCTGCACGGCAATGGCACCTATGCCAAATGCCTCGACTGCGGCACGCGCCACGAGCTGGACGAGGTGAAGGCGCTTTACGATGCGAGCGACGACGCGCCTGCCTGCCGCCAATGCAAGGGTATCGTCAAATCAGCGACCGTCTCGTTCGGCCAATCGATGCCCGAAGAAGAAATGCGCCGCGCGGAAGAGGCGACACTCGCCTGCGATCTCTTCGTCGCCATCGGCTCGTCGTTGCAAGTCTATCCGGCAGCGGGTTTTCCGATCCTCGCCAAACGCAACGGGGCAAAACTCGCGATCCTCAATCGCGAACCGACAGACCTCGACCAAATCGCCGACATTGTCATCAATGCTGAAATCGGTGCGACGCTCGCACCGCTCGTGCGCCTGAACTAAAAAGAGACAAGAAGAGAAGAAACGTAGAAGAGTCCAAAGGGAGACATAATGCCTGCGACGAAATCCAATCCCTGGTGGCAGGGCGCGACGGTCTATCAGATTTACCCGCGCAGCTTCCGCGACAGCAACGGCGATGGTGTCGGCGACCTGAAGGGCATTGAGCAGAAACTCGATTATGTTGCAGCGCTTGGCGTCGATGCGATCTGGTTGTCGCCGTTCTACCCGTCACCCAATCGCGACTTCGGCTATGACGTGTCGGACTATTGCGACGTCGCGCCGGAAATGGGCACGATGGCCGACTTCGACCACATGCTGAAGCAAGCCCATGAGCGCGGGCTAAAAGTGATCGTCGATCAGGTGCTCAGTCATTCATCCGATCAGCACAAATGGTTTCAGGAAAGCCTGCGCTCGCGCGACAATGACAAAGCCGACTGGTATGTCTGGGCTGATGCGCGTGAAGACGGCACGCCGCCCAACAATTGGCTCGCGGCTTTCGGCGGCGCGGCATGGTCGTGGCATCCGCTGCGGCGTCAGTATTACTTCCACAAGTTTCTCAAAAGCCAGCCGAAGCTCAACTTCCACAATCCCGATGTGGTGGACGCCTGCATGGACGTGCTGCGCTTCTGGCTTGATCGCGGCGTGGACGGGTTTCGCCTCGATGTGGCGAACTCCTACGTGCATGACCCGAAACTCACCGACAATCCGCCGCTGCCGATGAGCGAGCGCACGGGTGCGGACTGGGCGCACGCGCCGCGACTGCAGCGGCACATCAAAGATGCGAACACGCCGGAGAACGCCTGGTCGATGACGCGCGTGCGCGAAGTGATGGACGAATATGACGACCGGCTGGCCTTCGGTGAGTTTTCCGAAGAGCCGTCAATGTTCGGCGTTTATGCGGGCGGGCCGACGAAACTGCATACGGGCTACACGTTTGATTTTCTCGAAGACCGTTCGTTCAAGCCGAAAGTCTTCCGCAAATATTACGAGGAACTGCTCGCGCCGCTCGACGACCTCTGGCCCTGCGTGACCTTTTCCAATCACGACATTGTGCGGCCCGTGACGCGTTGGGGCGGCGGGCAGGGCGATGATGCGCTGGCGAAACTTGCGCTGACATTGCTGCTGACGCTGAAAGGCACGGCGCTGATGTATCAGGGCGAGGAGCTCGGGTTGCCGGACGTGGACCTTGAACGCAAATGGATCAAGGACCCTGTGGGCGATTTGTATTTTCCCTTCGGTAAAGGGCGCGACGGCTGCCGCACGCCGATGCCGTGGAAACCGGATGCGCATGAAGCGGGTTTCACCAGCGGCGATGCGTGGCTGCCGATCCCCGAGTATCACCGGAGCCGCACGGCGGATGCGCAGGAGCATGATGGCGCGTCTGTGCTGGTGCATGCCAAACACATCATCGCCACGCGCAAGCGGCATCCGGCATTGTTGCTGGGTGAGATTGCGTTTGCGAAAGAGGATGACGACAAGGTGCTGGCCTTCACGCGCGAGGGTGGCGGCGAGACGCTGTTATGTCTGTTCAATTTGAGCCGTGAGGCGGCGACGCATGCGGTGCCGGCGGCGGCACATGCGACGGAAGTGATGTGCGGTGATGTTGTGCGCGAGGGCGGCGTGGTGACGCTGGGGGCGCGGAGCGCGGCGGTGTTTTCGGTTTGAGGGTTGCTGGTGGTGACGATGCTTTTGATATTGTGAACCAACAAAAGCGTTTGTCATCCCGGGGCTTGCCCCCGGGATCCATCTCACACCGGTCTCCACTGCTGCATAGGTCCCGGGATCAAGTCCCGGGACGACACCTTATTTTTTGAATCTGCAGTGGATGAAGACGTCTGTGGGTGAGGACCTTTGCCGCCCCAAGTTGAAAATTCCCCTCATCGTCCCCATATCCATAAATAACCGAGGGGAATAAGCCATGGCTGAAGCGACAGATTTCGAATTGAGCCGTGCCTATGCCGCCGGTTGGAACGCCGCGAAGAAGAATTTCATGGAT
>TARA_R110002074_G_scaffold107708_3_pt1 | contig 13401 bp, 15 predicted proteins | sample TARA_R110002074 | Tara Oceans TARA_R110002074 (sample SAMEA4397215) | marine metagenome | biome: Polar Biome; feature: [MIX] marine epipelagic wind mixed layer (ENVO:01000061); material: water (ENVO:00002006), including particulate matter (ENVO:01000060) such as... | depth 10-100 m
TTCGTTAATTTTGAATTTATTGCCCGCGTAATAGGCGGTAGACAATGATTGCCATTCAAACAAGCTGGCATCATACGGATTATGCACGGCACTGTAAACTTGCACTCTTCCATTATGCAGCGAGCCAGCACGAACAGCAAATGGAAATGGTGTCATTGCCGCAGTGCCAGTGGTAGTTGTACTGTCCCATGGACTTGATCTAGTAAAGTCCAGCTCCACGGTCTCAACCAAGTGGGGCTCATTTCGATCAGAGTTTATATTCCAATTTCGAATTAGTGTCTGTGCACTAATGTTAAGAATCCCATTTGTAGGCGATATGCGCACGGTGTACGTGTTTCGCGGTTTGCTTTTTATGAATACAGCCCCCACATCAACCCCCGGGTTGTTGTCCCACTCTGCCATAACTTGCGCATTGTTCATGGCCACCTCGACTGCATTTGCATACTCGGCCGCCGTGTAATTACCCGGCGCAATAACTCCCTTTAACATATCCGCATACGTGTGCATTGGCTCCACTCCTATCGTGTCCACTTGCTTATTAACCGTACTTTGATTAAAGCCCATCGCAAGCCCGTAGCCGGTCAAATTAGCTGTACTCCAGTCGCCAACATGATTATCTGTTTTGGCAAACAAGTTGAATTCGTTGAAGTATATTTCATTGTTGCCTGCTGAAATATTATATGACGTTTGCGGAATCTCATAACTTAGCAAGCGTACGTCTGTGGTATCGCAGGTACGTGGTATATCAATCCAGAAGTCGTGGGGGTGCTGTGCCTCCGGATCTGCCTTGTCTGCAACCTGCCGCTGACTGGACGAGATATGCACAATCGACCTTGGGATGCTATTGGCGCTATTTATTACACTAAATGGCATCGTATTTGTATTAGTTGGTACATGCTATAATATTTATTGGTGGCAGTTACCCAACTGTATTTCTCCATTCTCCCGCCACACCCATATTATAGTGACTATATAGACATGAGCATGATTATCTTTATGCGCAAATCGGATAAAAGGCACAAAAGGTACTTGGTCGTCATCGACAACCAAGCCATACACTTTGGCGATGCTGGCACCAGGGATTTTACATGCCATCACGATGAACAACGCAAGAGGCAATACATAAATAGACACAGGCAGGGCGAAAACTGGCGCAAAACAGGCATCAGGTCAGCCGGCTTTTGGGCAAAACACATCCTTTGGAATAAGCGGACTATTGCATCGTCGGTCAAAGACACAGAAGGCAAATTTGGAGTTGTCATACACAGAATATGACCCGCAAGACAAAAAATGTCGACACTCGTCAATCCATAAAGGAAAGCACAACAATAAGCCACAGTGTCACAATTACTAGACTGCATTTAAGCATGCGCACCCTTGCCGCTGCGCATGGCGAATGCCGCAGACCCCGCGCAGCCTGCCGAGTATATGGCTGCCTACCACACGATGGTCGTCGTACACTACCCCGAGAGGTATGGGGCTTTGGCACATCTTTCTCTGCACTGCCACCCATCGACCCGATGGGGGGGCTAGTCAGCGTCTTGGTAAGAGGACTCGCAGTGCCATATGTGTATGGCTGTTGTATGCTGTTTTGACCTCGTGGGTCCCCATATCTACGAATGTATGTCATATAATATATGCCTACATTATAATTCAAGGGCATGGTCATTTACGGACAAGACCATGTTGCGCCCAGAAAAGGCGCCTTACTATATACACCCACACATCCCACCCAGAGTGATCTTGAGATCACCGAATGGATATCGGCTGAGCACGCCAAAAAGGTTGCACACCTGCGCCCAGACCTGGCCGACTTTCGCGATAGGCAGATTCCAACCGGAGTCTTCTCACGCATGAGCGAGTCCCAAATCATTTGTCAGAGACCCCGGGATCTTGGGGCTCTCAACCCAATCGCTTATATGCCCCAGCCAGATACAGCTCAGGCCCCACTTATTTCCCCTGCACAAACGAGGCCCGGGCCACGCACACGCACACTTCGGCAGCCATTGCAGACATCACCCGCAACGCGGATCTTGTCTCGTGGTCGGAGCACTAACGCATGCACCCTGGAAATGATGGAAAGCAGTCATAATGCTAACCTTAAGATGCGCCTGCCACCATCGGATCGGGGCCCCGGCGAGATAATAAACACAGAATGCAGCTTGGTAGCGCCTAAGGTAAAACTAGGGTTGTCAATTCGACCGGCAGTTTATCAACCAGCATACGTTAGCAAAAAGGGCATAGATTATATCATCTCCGAGACCCCAAATCGGCCAGCGGAACCGAAACAGTTGGCGCCTACACCTGCTTTGGATTTGAGTATATTTCAGGGGCAGGAGCAGAATGACACCAACCCTAATGATCGCTTGGCGCCGGGCGGAAAAACATGTCCCAAAAGCATGTACGCACAACAAAGGGCGCGGGCGTGTTTCACCGCATGAGCCTTTTTTTGCGACGTGTTGTGTATATACTAGCACAAGCAAGCACCTTGTCAAAATGGAACCAGCTGGTTATGATTGCGTGTTTATCACTGGCGAGTGGGTCACAAATCAGACAGCCCTGAAAAAAAAGCTGGTGCTAAAGCAGGCCACGCCCGTGGCTGTATTTGTGGAAACACAGACTGGCGATATAAAGGCCGCGGTGGATTTTTTGTCCCAGACGGTCTGTCAGGACCTGCCCCTGGCCAAACATGCGATGACCGCCGGCCCGTACATGTTTAAAGTTTTCAATCGCCAGACAGTCCGTAACAAGGCCAAGATCAAGAGGGAGGGCCCCAATGGCAGCATTCTATCACAAAGCACCTTTCTCCTCTGTGCGTGGTATAACCAGCCCCCTGCTCCACACAAGCCTAAATCAACCCAGTTTCTGACGTCGAACAACAGTAATGCCATATTGGACGAAATCGCCGATCACGGCCCCGTTGAGGCTGCCCGAGTTGTGTTCGATCTTGGCCCCGCCGAAAACAAGCCCCCGACGAAGCATTCGGGTGAGTTCGATTACTACTTTCCACTGCACGGCCAGGACGGGGAACTTCGCCCCCGGAAGGCATTTATCCCGCGCACGGCGCGCCGGTCTCGCATGTTTCAGGCCTTTGTCGCGTCCGCGCCCCTGTCAACATTGGTCGCCGCAAAACGGTCACTGCACGAACGGGTGCGCATGTCGGGTGCTGTGGAATCAGCGCCAGTGTCAAAATCTTCCGAGTGCGACGACGAAGGCAACAATAAGCTTATTGTACTGAGCCAAAACAGCATCGACTTGGTTACGGCAATCCCCATTGAAACAGACGCCACGGACATTCGGCAGATTTATCTTCCCATGCTGTGCAAGTCCATTCGGGCCCGCAAAAAGCACGCCCAGGCCAGAAAGGCACCAGGGGGGGCTAGTACCGACGGCGACTGTGCACCTACCGAGAACAAGAGAAGAAAGACGGGCATTGCTGCACCCAAATGCATTTCGCTCGAAATGCGAAGCTTTCTGCAGGACCAATGCGGCATAGAGGTACCTCCAGAGGGCGTATCCCGTACGACTGTGGTCAAGGCCATACCTGCCTATATCAAGGAGCATGGTTTAAACAAGGGCAAAACAATTTATCCAGACAAGGCCCTGTCGGGATTATTGGGCGTGGCATCACCCGGCGTGGACTTTACATTTTTCAACATGCAAAAGCGGTTTGGCCAACACTTTATTGAACCCCCGGCGGCCCCGCAATCGGAGGATCCAGCAGCAATAACAATTAACAAGCCATCTTAAAATAATATCAATTAATAAAAGACAATACCATCGCAAAAAGTAATGACAACGAAACCCAAAGGCAAGGCAAAGTCCCCTGCTACAACAGGGGGGGGCAGCGAGTCAGATAGCGAGGACGAAATAATCGTCATGCCATTGGATATTGACGCCATACGCAAATCGCTGAAAGACACGCACGCCAAAATAGATATGGAAATCAAGGCCAACGCCGCTCAAAAGTCCGCCGCTCAAAGGAAACCCAAACGCAAGAGAAAGCCCCCTGCTGCAACAGGGATAAAGAAACCCAGACGCAAGGCAAAGTCCACAAAGCCCACAGAGACAAAGACCCTTCTACTGGAAAAAATTAAAGAGCACAATTCCAAAGCTATTCTTATAATTCCACCAAATGCCAACCTTAAGCAATTGGAGACAATTTTTGCAAATCGCCCCATTGTTTACAAGAGACGCCCCAAACTTAGCACGCAGGAGCGGCAAGCTCTGCAACAAGCAAAGAAGGATGGAGACAAAGCCTTAACTGAAAAAATAAATAAACTGAGAAAGGCAAATGCCATTAAACAAAGCCAGCGAAATGATGCAATAATAGCCAAGTATGCCACTGGTAACAACAACCCTAAGCCCCCCCAGGTGAAAGACTTGAAACCCATAACTAAGGCTTCAACGCGGAGGATTACACCAATCATGATGAGTAAGGCTCCAACGCGGAGGATTACACCAATCATGATCAAATAAATGCCATGTGCCAACAAGTCGTGTCTTTTTTTTTGTATTGCATTATAAACCAAAGGACATACGATGCCAAGAAGTAAAGGGACCAGAAACGACAATAAACATGATTTTCGAAAATCGTCGGGCAGGGGGAAAATGAATGAATTCTTTGCCCTGCAGTTAAATGCCAAACGCCTAAACTTGCCTTCCTTTGTCTACAATGGCAAGACGTACCGACGTAAAACCATGAATAAAAAACCCTTTCTCCCCTACTACACTAGCAAGTAGGCTGTATTAATGAGATGTTGGCTGTCCATATTTGTATCGCGTATAGCATTATTTGCTCCAGTAAGTCACCAGTGACTGTTCGGCTCAATATTCAGCTTCAGACGTCGATACAGTTCCTGTCGCCACCGGTATTTGGCCATGGCGGGTGGGTACGAAGCATCAACAAAGTCAATTAACCACGGACGCATGCTATCGTCGGAAATAACGTCGGTGGCACCCCGTGTTATGCGGCCAATGCACTGCACCAAGTCTTGTTTAGGCATCGCCATAACAATCGTGTTTAGACTTGGCATGTCAAAGCCTTCGGATACAAGCTGATACGTAGCCACAATGATAGGGTGGGTGCCTGCCTCGTCAAGGTTGTGCTCCTCCCCACCCAACATGAGATACGAATCCCGCAACATCCCTGACAGTAGTTCTGCATGCATTCTCCGCTGTGTAAGCACCAAGAGTCTGCGCTTGGGATCCATTCGTATCCGGCGTATAATTTGGCATAGCTTGTTGTTTCTCACATCGTCCCCTTGCACTCGGTCCTCATACGACACATAAGGCGGAGCGGGACTGAGTGCATTATGGTGCCAGACGGGGCGCATCAGTACGCCCGCATACGACGGCGCAATTTGATACGCAAGGGGGCCCACAGCCCAGAGTAAATAATCGGTCAGTCCGTCTTTGCGCATTGGCGTGGCCGACAGGCCAAGGGAGTATCTGGCATTAAACTTTGGCAAGCAAACTTGCAGTGTGGCACACGGAACATGATGGCATTCGTCGATTATGAGAACACCGTAGTTCGCAAACAGGTTACTTGGCAGCTTATGTATCGTCTGCATAAGCCCGATGCCGAAATGGCAATCCCTGTCTGCATTTAGTCTGCATGTGCCTGTCCACAAATGCACCTTGCATCCTGGCACAAATTCCATACAACGTGCGGCCCACTGCTGCGCCAGAAACGTCGTATGTACAAGTACAAATACCTTTCGCCGCAGAACGCATGCGATCGCTAGCGCGCACACAGTCTTTCCAAAGCCACAGGGGAGGGCCAAGACGCACCCTTGCTGTGGCGAGGCCTCGAGCTCATTTAGAACAGCCTCCACTGCACAGTCTTGCCTTTTTGCCGATTTAAGTGCTCCCGCAAATCGCAAGTCTTTGGGCCACCGTGCACCGTCTGTAACGCGTCGGTCAATGCCATCATACGACATGTAGTTTGCAGCATACGCCTTGGGAAATGCATACAGCCCCTGGTGCCTTTGGGCGTAATGATGGACTGTCACAACATTGGATACACTCTTGCCGCCCTTGGAGCGTCTTGGATTAAATCGTTTTTCAGCAAGACAACACTGCGTTATGTGACCACAGAGATTTAGCGTTTGCAGCTCGCTGGACGTGTACCACACAAGTTGGTACTTTAGGAACATATGGAGATCAGCCCCGACACTGCCCTGTTAGACCTACAAAACGTACTATTATAAATGCCCACGGTTGCGATCCATCCCATTGCTTGTATTATGTATGCACTTGTATACATATGCTCCTACAGGGGTGCCCGCACCCACCCCAGGCCCCCCCCCTGTGGCCTGGCCCAATGCATTGATTGCATACTACGACGGCCTACTTGTCGCCTCGTCCATTGCGTTTCAAAGTTGGTTCCGGTGCGTCGAGACGGCCGCCCTGTGCAAGTCTAGAAAGGTGCACATGTCCTTAGCGCCAGTAAATGTGGGCCGTCATACTTACGGCTATGGGCCCCTTATACATGGCATTTCCTCCAAGCCGGGTGCAACTCTTCGCCGCACGCATTGGCACCAGAAGGGAATACGTATGCCATTTGAGCAACTTCGACAAAGCTGTTTACTGTATGGGGAGTTTGTGGTCCTTACCTATTCACACAAAGCAGCGTATAGACGAGGCCCCAAGCAGACGCGCCCCGTGGTTTTGCGATTTACCATGGAGGAAATTATGGGCCCATGTGCCGCTTTATTTACCGTGCATAAGATCACCCCGACGCACGGAAAGTACAAGGACCGCGTGTGCGATGTATTTGTGTATGGCAAGCTTATTGAGTGGCACGCCCTTAATATTGTGCCCTTTTAAATTTAAAGATTTTGTCAAGGCTTTGTAAAACGTCCATTTTAATTTTTTTGGGGTTGATTGCTGTTTTGATTACCATCGACCGGCACTTTTCACCGGCCTGATCAGCATGCCACGCCCGGAAAATGCTGACCAATCCATCGCCTTGTGGTGCCCCGACAGCGTGTCGGCCTTGATGAAGGGGGCGCCCTCTGCTTCCAACCCTGGCCTACTGCGAGAGCAAAACAGCGAACTTGCCTTTGCATTTCAGCACGCCAGGGACTGCATCACCGACATTTACATCTGCGATATGCTTTCGGGGTTGCCCACGACCATGCACGAGATTCGCACCCGTGTGTTCGTCGCTCTTTCGTCGCTGGCAAACGCAGTGACACTTCTGCAATTTTACACGCCGCGCGACGCTTCGATTTATGCTGTTCGCGTCTGGTTCAGCAAAGAAATACGACAAGCATTACATATTGCCGAGAGGACTGGGTACTGCAAAGGCCTACTTTATGCCCTTGACATATTCAAGTTGGCACCGCTGCCCGAATCGTACCTCGTTGGCGTTGTGGAGGGACTCCATTCTGCCGTTGATTCTGTTTCTCGCCGCCACAAAGCGTAGTGCCTCTAATGCGCCTTTTCATGACATTGGACCAGCAAAGTTGGATACTAGTGTTCGCGGAGGCATAAAGAGCCCATCAGCGTGAAACACTTTTTCCTTAAATATTTCAAATGCCGTGTCAAACACGTTTGTCGCCAAAATGCCAGCGCCCACAACTGCCAACACAAGTGCTTGTGTGTCGGGTTTTTTGTCGTCTGCCATATACCCAAAGTAGGCGGCAAATATTTGCATAACATACGGTGCAATAACCGCAAACGCCACGGCAGCAGTGTTCGCATCCCTAAACATGGGAAGGTTGGACACTCCTTCGACTCCACTCACCTTGATTGCACTGATAACTACATAGGTCACAGCGATGTACATAAGCATGGAAATAGCTGAGTTGGAAAGTGCATTGTAATCAATCCGTAGCGGGCTCACGATTTCAAGAGCACCTACAGTCTTTGGTTTTAGCACCGAAGAGGAAGATGAACTGTGGGTGCCACCACATCCCGTCATTACTTTATATGTGTATATCCTCATATAAAAAAGCAGCAGCACCTTTAATTATTCAGCGGCCTACTCGAGCAAACACTGGAGCCGTCCACCGTGATGAGCACATAGTGCACGGCATACATAATAAGTTCGGTGGGGGCATGGATATTGGCATGTGTCAGTTCGATTTCGTGATAGCTATTTGGTGCGTGCGACAGATGTCCTGCATGGTTGCCTGAAAAGGGTGCCATGGCAAAGGAATACAGGTAAATGCCCTTTCTCGGAAATGCTGTTGCATGCCGCCTTGCCTCCATGAGCCTAAATTTCAGGCCCTTGACATCGTTGTCAATTTGGCGTACACCGTCGATCAGGTATTGCATTTTAGCGATTGGCTCTATCTCATTCCCATCCGCATCGCACGCCCTGTACTCATGCCGGTCGCCCGGAAATGCAAGCGATCCCATAAGGCCATCACTGCGATACGTTCGTACGTCGCCGTGTGAGCGCAGGACAGGAGGGCTTATGTTATAGACTTCACTGGTCATGTAGTCCATTACTTTATTGCGCCTTGTTAGGTGTTTTGCAAAGGTGCCCAGATGCTTCATGCCTGTGCGCTGGCTATTGAAATCGTGCCGAGGGCCTACCGGAAAGCCTGGTCCCGGGTTATTTGTACTACCGGTAGGGTCTTTGCACAAAGTGTTGCCCCAGAGTGTCTTGATGCCCCCACTCACCCCTCCGTCGCTGCCCGTGTTAAATAGGGCAGCGTCGACTACCTCTCTCGTCGCCCACATAATATGCGACAATTTGCCCGAATAGCGGTTAATGGGCAGGCGCAACGAATCCCCCTTGGCACCCCGGGGGAACAATGTGCGCATGCTCAATTCATCGTGAATCGGCTCCGCAATGCGAGCTACAGTTTGGAACTTTTCCGGGAGAGGCACATCCACATTTCCCCAACCATCGACTCTGGAAACAGCAAGTACCTTAACTTGGGCATATTGCTCTTGGCCCCAATGGTATTCCAAGTTCAGTGATCCCGTGCTGCCTGTTGTCCGAACGTACCTGGCCAATTCCCGCATAGGGCGTAGGCGTACCCTCAGCTCTGCCTTGCACAGATTATTCAGATTCATGCCCTGGGCCGGGGGGACTGTGAAAAAAAACGGCAACTCGGTGTAATACCGCCTGCCCTGCCCGGGCCCCCCTGGCTGGCGAATTGCATCCGCGATGCTTATGCCAGTTCGCCTATTTCGCCGGTGCCGTTTGAGAGTGGTGTCTTCGAATTCGCTTTGCATGTGGAGCTGGTCTCCATACAGAGTCTGAATGAGCTTGCCCCCTATACGCAATTCGGCCGTGCATAAAACGCTTTCAGCAAATCCATGGTCTACTATCAGTTCGTACCCATCTCTAATGCTAAGAGGGAGTTGCAGCTGTACACTGAGGTAGAGCTGCTGGCACGTACGCGCATAGTTTTGGCATTCCCTAAATGTAAATTCAAATATGCTGCTTGAAGCATTACGAGGCGAGGTATCGGGCCACAATAGCACGGTTTTCAATGTTTCCACTCCCGCAGATGCCAGTCCGGCAAAGGCAACATCATACATGCCATATTTACTCATAACACGCCAGCCACGACAGTCTGATGGCGCTTTTGTCAACTTGTTCATTGCTTATATAATAAATTGTCAATCCAAAATAACGCTTTACGGGCCAAGCCAAGCATAGTATAGTATACAGTATACAACAATGTTCCTTATCTTGATGCAAAGAATGCGCTTGAAACACCAGTTGCCCCCAGTTGCTTCACAATTGTGTCGGCTACAGCACCACGCATCCCAGGTGCCCCAGGCGTAGGCATTCGGATCAAGCCTACAGCCTTTGGTCCGCTGCCCCCCCCACTGTATCGCATGTACACGACAGCCAGTACACCAATGACACCCAACAAAATGCTCGCAAGCATCAATTTTGACATTTGAATCTGCCCAAGCCCAGGCACATCCAACTCCAGCTGGTATACCGGTTGGCGGGGATGGGGCAGGGGGCATCTTCCCTTAGGTCCAAGACGCGTCTCAGTCTCCCTAGCGGAGACGGGCGACGTGTTAATCTCCCTGGCGCCCATTACTCCTGAGTGCGTTCCTATTGTGGCCGTGTGATTCCCCATACTTATGATGCCCGGCACAGTATCTGTAAAGTGTTGCAAGCCAGAGAAGATACCCATAATTGCGTTTAAGCTTGTGTAAATCCTTTATGTTACATACACAAAAAACCAGGAGGTTACCTTTGTCAATCGAGATAGATTTACATCGATCCACATTGATTGCGCCCATGAAAAACTTTACACCACAGTTTTTTTTTGCCGAAGGGTGTTCACATAGCATATCCCTATTGCAGCTGCTAAAGGCTGCAAATATCGCTGATTCCTTTGAAATGGTCAACGCGGGGTTACAATTGCATTTTGGCGTCGTAGGGACGCCCGCCCTGCGTTTAGAGGCAGGAGATCCTTACTTATACGGCGACCACGCCTTTGACTGGGCCAGCAACGCGGCCGCGGCAGCCAATAATGCCAATACTGCCAATACTGCCAATACATCCAACGACGTAGCAAATAGTGCATTGCCACCAGGCAACCAGGCCCCAGGCGTCACAGACAACATACAGGCACCAGTTGCCGTGACTGTGCCCACTAACATAGAGCAAAACACATCGCCTCCATTGGACGTGTTTTCCATGTTCGATTGTCAGAGCATTGAACCCCGCAAAGAATAGATCGGCGCAGGCTTGTGTCGCCCTATCAACACGCCACAGCCATTATTCTATGGAGCTAAGGATGTAAACCGATCAAAGCGTCGACCTAGACAATGCCAGCGCACGCGCACCCTAAGCCACCACAAAGACGGGCTAAGCCATGCTTTTTGTGCGGGGGGCCCGGTGTGCGCATGTGGATGCAGCGAGGCGTGGAACGGCGCCCGGTGTGTGTGGTGTGCCATTTTTACCGCGATAACATGACGGCCTCGGGGTTCCGCAAAAAAGCCAAGCAAATCGCAACGCACCGCGCCTGCCCCTCCAAGCTGCAGCCTGCCACGCCTTGCTCCTACGAGACCGAGACCTTTAACAAGCGCCGGGACTCTATTCGGCGCAGCGACATTAGGCATGGCTGCAATCCAAAACAAACCATGTCACAGGGGGAATTGCTAGAATTCGTCAAAAGCGCTGGGCGTTGCTTCTACTGTGGCGACTGTCCCACTGGAATTGACAGACAGGAGCTTGAACAGTGCTATGTCACTTCTAATTTCACCGAGTTTGTCGCATGCTGCTTTCAATGCAACCGAATGAAGCGCTCCAAGTCGATGTCCGCGTTCATAGCGCACATGAATAAAGTCACCTGCAAAAACCATGGACGGGTTTATTCCTGTGCCGGCCTTCGAGAGCAATGCGGGGGCAGTTGACACGTTTTTGTTCCGCATTATGAATTATGTCTCAGGAATGGGTGGCAGGATTTTTGGCCCTGCAGTACGCAGGCTGCTGCTAAATTCACACGACCCTGTACAGCAAATCGATTGCATGTTCCGAAGACCCGCAGATGCGAATCGCCTTGTGGGCATCCTTGGCATCGAACACAGTATTAAAGTCCTTGAAATTGAACCGTACGGCATTTACCGCTATGACATACAGCGTCAAAGCATGCGCCTGACACTGCGGGTGCATGCTTACGAAATAGAAAACCGCTCCGAAAGACACGTCAATCCGCGGCTCCTAGAGCCCTGCTTTGACATCGATCACGTGTTTTGGGATGCCACTGGCATATTCGAGGTAAGGCGGTCCTACGAGCGCCTTGGTCGCCAGGTGGCGGGGGGGCCTGTGCCAGTGGCCTGCCCCATAGGTGTCACGATGCATGCGGTCATGCATCGTCGCTTCTGTGTCGTCAATCGGCTTGTGGTGAGGTCGGCATCGGCCATGGCGGGCATGTTGAAGTTGGCGCAGAAACTGGTGCTGTCGGGCTACATCCACGACCAGACCACGCATGCATATTTGCGGTGCCCCATCGTACTGCTTGCCCTGCCTGATGACCTGCCCTGTACAATACTTGGAGACGAAGCCCTTTCTACCCCCGAGCCCCAGGATCTGCAGCCCTGCGTGGTGTCATTGCCATGCAATCATGTTTTCAGCATTAAGGGCATCTGCCGCCTGCTACACAGCACCCCCCCAATCATGCGATGCCCGTCCTGTGGTGACAAATTCTGCCCCGAAGTCGCTGTCGTGTAGCGTGAAGAGCGGGGAAAAGGGGAGGGGGGTCGAATTGGGCGGTGGAAGACGGTGTGCTACGCCCCCTGGTTTTTATTTTGTGTCATGTACACTGTCAACACAATGGAGGCTGTGGCATGGGGCGCCTTTTGGGGCGGCGTGGCTAATGGTCTGCGACAGGCTGTGACAACGCAGGTGGCCACCGCAAAAAAGGAGCGCATGGTGGCCGTCCAGATGCCCGAGTTCCAAGAGGAATCTGGTCTTGACGACCATTTCCTAACTCTCCTCGAGAACAGCGGAGGCACAGGGCACATAAGCACGGCACACCTGCAGCGTGCCGCAAGTCACGCAAAGCGGGCTTTTGCCTTGTACAACGCCGTTCAGACAAGGCAGTCCAATATTCAAGAAGTTGGCCGGGCTCTGCCGCACTATGTGCACATGATATGCCAACAAAACACAACTCTTGCCATCACGCTGCTGCGTACGGGTGTAAATCTGCTGCCGCAGGACGCCAATCGCGTGGCCACATCGCATGCCAGAGTGGCCATTGAAAAAAATTTGACACATTTGACAAGCTGCCTACACAGCCTTGCTCTTATTCCGTAGAGAGGGGGTAACATGTCATGCAGCAATTTAGTAGGGCGATTGCCAAACCGAAACACCGTTTTCGGTTCGTGGAACAAGAACCCTGACCGCCACCTTGTGCGCGTCGAGCCGGGCACCAACCGCATCGTGCTGCATGCGCCACCGGCGGCGGCGGCTGGTGTGTTACCCTTTTGCATCGTTGACGGCAAGATCTTTTTTCTGTTGGGCCGCGAAGCCCCGCGCCAAAACTTCTCCGGGGCGGGCACGTGGTGTGACTTCGGGGGCGGCATGCATGGCCCCAGAAACAGCACAGAGATTGCCACACAGGAGTTGCTCGAGGAAACCATTGGCTCTCTTATTGACGACCCAGGCAAACTGTTGGCCCATATTGTCGACAATCTTAAACTCTTCGTGTGCAGCAATGTAGGCAAAAAAGTGCCATATCACATGTACATTGTGCAAATCCCTTATGCCGACATCCCCTCGGTCTTTCGCTGGCGCATCCGGGTCGCGAGGAAGTGCCGCAATATGGATGACAGCAACGGGTCGCACGAAAGACAGCTGCTAAAGCAAATGCAGCCCGCTGCATTTCAGGTAAATGGCAAAGTCCGAAAGGCCTGGCTTGAAAAAGATGATGTACAATGGGTGTCTGCGGAGCATCTAAATCGTTT
>TARA_R110002074_G_scaffold385403_1_pt1 | contig 13369 bp, 13 predicted proteins | sample TARA_R110002074 | Tara Oceans TARA_R110002074 (sample SAMEA4397215) | marine metagenome | biome: Polar Biome; feature: [MIX] marine epipelagic wind mixed layer (ENVO:01000061); material: water (ENVO:00002006), including particulate matter (ENVO:01000060) such as... | depth 10-100 m
ACAATATGCTTGCAGGTTTCGCGCAAGGTAAAGAACACGCCGTCCAGATTGACCGCGAGTGTCTTGCGATAGGTTTCTGTTTTCATTTCCGTAAAGGAAGGTGAACCAAAGCCGACACCGGCATTGGCAAACACGCTGTCGATGCGGCCAAGCGCTTTGAGCGTTTCGCCGATACCGTCAATGACCTGCTGTTCGTCAGCGACATTCACTTTGCGCGTGTAAACCTTTACGCCATGGGCTTTCAGCTGCGCTTCGGCCTTGGCGTTCTTTTCTTCATTGGTGCCCCAGATGGCGACTGCCGCGCCTGCCTGCGCCATGGCGTCGGCCATGCCAAGCCCGATGCCGCCGTTGCCGCCTGTCACCAGCGCCACTTTGCCACTCAGATCAAAAGGTTTGTAGGCCATCATTCACTCCCGATGTTGTGTTGGTTTTTTATTGTCGATTTTCTGTCGTCGTCCGCGCGGCGGAAAAATCAGCGCTGCGGTTTATCCAGTTTGAGGCGCGGCAACTCGCGCACAGGTTCCATCGCACTTTTGCCATCTTTCACAGGCTGCTCGTCGAGTGCGGAACAAACGAAATAAGCGCGATAGGACAAATGCTCAGGGTCGGGCGGAATGGCGCAGGAATAGATCGACGCCGCCTTTTGCAACACGAGTGCCGTGCCGAGATTGCCACGGATCTCATAGCCGTCCTTGGCGAGATCGCCGAGCGTGCGTGTGGTTGTAACAAACGGTCCCTGCCGCGTGCCGGGCGCATATATATCCTTGGGCGTGTCGGCGGCTTGAACCGCTGTAAATCCCGCCAGAGGAACGAAAAGCGCAACGGCGACACAGATGCGCTGAAAATGAATAACCATGTATTCCCCTGGACCAAAAATGCCGCGCAATCTTAGCGCATGCCTCGCCCCGTTCAACTCGCCCGTTATGCCATCTGACAGCGGCGGCACTTGCCTGCGATTTCAACCACCTTGCGCTCAACCGCAAAGCCCGAGCGTTTCGTTGCGGCATCAAGCGCCGCGTCGAGCGCCCCATCGACGATCTCTTCCGCCGTGCCGCAAGTGCGGCAAATCAAAAACTGGCTTTCATGGGCATGACCCGCCTCGCCGCATCCCAGATAGGCGTTCAGCGATTCGATCTTGTGGATCAGCCCCTCGGCCATCAGAAAGTCGAGCGCGCGATAGACGGTCGGCGGCCGTGCTGCCTTGTGGCTGCGCGCCAGCGTGTCGAGCACATCATAGGCACCGACCGGCTTATGGCTGCGCCAGACGATTTCCAGCACCTTTTCGCGGATCGGCGTCAGCTTCACCGCGCGCTCAGTGCACAGCTCGCGCGCCAGCGTCAGTGCGCTGTCGATGCAATGCTCATGGTCATGCGGAAGGGCGGTTTGGTTTGTCATCGCGCGATGTTACAACATAACGACCGATATTGACCACTTAAGAGCTGAAATCATGTGCGGACGCTTCACAATCACCTCGCCGCCCGAGGCCATGCGGCACTTGTTTGGCTATGAGGGGCAACCAAATTTCCCCCCGCGTTACAACATCGCGCCGACCCAGCCCGTGCCGATCATCCGCGTGGGCGCGAACGGCGCGCGCGAATTTGTGCTGGTGCGTTGGGGCCTCGTGCCCTCGTGGTCCAAGGAAATGCCGACAACGCCGCTGTTCAACGCCCGCGCTGACACGATCAACGACAAACCCTCTTTTCGCGGTGCCTTCCGCCATCACCGCGCCCTGATGCCTGCTGACGGGTTTTATGAATGGCGCGTGTTGAGCGGCGGGGCAAAGCAACCCTATTTCATTCGCCGCCGGGACCGCACTCCATTTGCCATGGCCGCCATCTGGGACAATTGGATGCCCGCCAACGGCTCAGAGCTTGAAAGCTGCGCCGTGGTGACAACAGAGGCGAACGAAACGCTGACACCCATCCATCATCGCATGCCGGTGATTTTGGACCCGAAGGATTATGTCGTCTGGCTCGACCCCACGACACCACTCAAAGAGCTTGAAGCCCTGCTGGTTGCCACACCCGATGACGCGATGGAAGCGATCCCCGTCAGCCCTGATGTGAACCGCGTCGCCAACGACAATCCGGCTCTTCTAGATCCCTATCTCGCCCCGCCGCTGCCCGTTGCCGCGAAAAAAAAAGAGAAGACTACGGACGATCGACAGCAGGATTTGTTTTAGCTGATCTCAAAACAATGCTGTTACCCCGGCCTTGTGCCGGGGCCCATCTCACCTCTGGCTCAGTCCTCGGCGGTCAGCACCTTCTGCATCACCACCACATCACTCCGCTGAAATCCCAACCCCTCATAAAACCCCAGCGCGGCCAAATTCGTCTCCCGCACCATCAGATTGAGCTTCCACACCCCGCGCGCTTTCAACCAATCCTCCGCCGCTGCCATGACAGCGCGGCCAAGCCTCGTGCCTTGTCGCGAGGGGTCCACCGCGACGTAATAAACTGCGCCGCGATGCCCGTCATGTCCCACCATGACACTCGCGATAATCACATCGCCCTCGACACCAACCAGCACATCGGAAGCCGCGCCGTCGCGGGCAAAACCAATGTCCTTTCGCGGATCGTTCCAAGGCCGCGTCAGCCCGCAGGCCTCCCACAGCGCGACCAGCGCTCCGGCGTCACTGTCATGTGCGGGGCGGAACGTGATGCCCGCGAGTGATTCTCTTTCGGGGCGGGCGGCGGGATTCGGGGGAGGGGTTTGGTCGCTCATCGGCTCTCCAAGTGTCAGGGGCACGGGAAAGCGGGCAAATCTAGCACTGTGGCGTATCAATCCCACAGGCAAAAAAGGGGAAATAAAGGTTCTTCGCTCAAGCGGGTGGCGCTCCTATATACTAAAGACCGGTCTGGTCCTGGGGACACAATGCTCTCTGACATAATCATCCTGCTCGTACTGATTCTACTGAACGGGTTCTTTTCTCTGTCTGAAATGGCGATTGTGTCGTCACGCCGTCAGCGGTTGCAGGCGCTTGCTTCGGCGCGCAAGCGCACGGAAGGCCCGACGGCGGGCCTCGAAGCGGCCTTGGCGCTCCATGCTGAGCCCGGTCGTTTTCTCTCGTCGGTTCAGATCGGCATCACGCTCGTCGGCGTCCTGACCGGCGCTTTCGGTGGCGCGACGCTGTCCAAGCCCGTCGCTGCCGCTCTGCTGCAGGTGCCGTGGGCCGCGCCCTATGCCGAGCCCTTTGCTCTGACGCTCGTCGTCATCATCATCACCTATCTCACGCTGATCCTGGGCGAGCTTGTGCCCAAGCGCATCGCGCTGACAAACCCCGAAGCCATTGCCGCCACCATTTCGCGGCCCATGAGCGGTTTGGCCCGCATTCTGAGCCCTGCCGTCACGCTCCTGTCGTGGTCCACAGAAGCCGTCGTCAAAGTCTATGGCATCACCGGCCAGCAGGTGCCATCCGTCACTGAAGACGAGATCAAGCATCTCGTCGAGGAAGGTGCGGCGTCGGGCGCCATCGATGGTGTCGAGCGCGACATCGTCCACCGCGTGTTCCGCCTCGGCGACACGCGCGTCAGCGAAATTATGACCCCGCGCGTACAGATGATCTGGCTCGACACGGATTACACGGTTGAGGAAAATCTCTCGATCATCCGGTCGGAACAAAAGATGCGCTACCCCGTGCGTTGCGGCACAACGGGTGAGCCGCTCGGCATGATCCGCGTCGAAGACCTATTCCTTTCGCCCAAGACCAATGAGGAGCTGCTGCGTAAAAAGTCGCCGCCGCTCTACATCCCGCGCACAGCATCTGCGCTCAAGGGGCTATCGATCCTGCAGGCTGAAAGCATGTTCATGGCTTTCATCATCGACGAATATGGTGATGTCGTCGGCACATTGACGATGAGCGAAATTTTCTTCGCCATGATCGGCGATCTGTCCGAACATGTGAACGATACCAATCCCGGCATCCATATCCGCGATGACGGCAGCTATATCATCGACGGCTTCGTGTCGGTCGATGAAGTGCGCCGCGCGCTTGAAATTGCCAAATTGCCGGGCGATGAACAGGCCGAGGTGAACACGCTCGCAGGCGTTATGTTCAACTGGTTCGGACGCCTGCCGCGCGAAGGCGATTATTTCGGCTGGAACGGTTACCGCTTCGAAATCGTGGACATGGATGGTCCCCGCATCGACAAGGTGATGATCGTGCCGGCGCAGAACATCCCCGTCGGGACCTCGCTGGCCCGCACGGCGGACTAGGAGGCTGCATGCTTTTTATGGTCATCGAACGATTTCGCGACAATGACATGGTGCCCATATACCAGCGGGTCCGCGATGCGGGGCGCATGCTTCCTGATGGATTGGAATATCTGGATAGTTGGGTCGAGCCGAATTTCGCTCGCTGTTTCCAGCTGATGCGCTGCAATGATCTGAGTCTTTTTCAGGAATGGACATTGCAATGGCGTGGACTGGGCGCAACCTTTGAAATCGTGCCCGTTGTGAGTAGTGAGAGAACGCGTGAAGTCGTGGCACCTCATCTGGATGGTGCGGTGTAGCGGTCTGCGGACTGAACGCTCACCGATCAATCGAACAGAACAACTTACTCCATCCAGAACATCGCCATCGGCACATCGCTGGCCCGCACAGCGGATTGATCTTACTTTCCCTTCCCCTCAGGAAGAGGGCAGGGTGAGGACTTCCTTACTTCTTTCTCCCAACCTCCGCCGTTGCCTTCACCGCGCGTTGCAATAGTTTCAGCATCGCCGCGCGGTCTTTTTCGCTCCATCCGGCAAACACGTCTTCCATTACCGCGCGACGCGCCACAGTCAGTCGTTTCAGCATGGCGCGACCTTCGGCGGATGGTTTCAGCAGTCGCACGCGCTGGTCGTGCGGGCTTGCCTGCCGCTCGACCAGCCCAAGTTCCTCCAGCACCTTCACCTGACGGCTGACAGTGGAATGGTCGCGGCCCGAAATATGCCCCAGTTCTACAACGCTGACGGGGGCCTTGAGGCCGATCCGCACCAACAGCGGAAACAACGCACGGTCGAGCTTGATGCCCGCCGCCGCGATCAATGCCGCATCCGGTTCCGGCCGGTTGAAAAAACCGATCAGATCAAAAAACGCAGCATGGAGGTCGTCGGCCCATTCACTCATCCGTGTATTATACACGAATCTTCTTGCGGGCTGCAAATCCAGTCGCTATGAATCCCGTGCAAAATGCACGGAGTTGTAAAATGGCCCGAACAGATTTCTCCCAGACGGATTGTGATGTGCTGATTGTGGGTGCAGGTCCTGCTGGCCTCACGCTTGCCATTGATATGGCGCGACGCGGCGTTTCTGCGCTGCTGATTGAAAAACGCGCCACGCCCGCACTTGCCTCCAAGGGCAAGGGCATTCAGCCGCGTTCGCTTGAGGTGTTCCACAATCTCGGCGTGATCGACAATGTGATGGCAGAGGGTCGCCCCTATCCGCGCCTGCGCTTTCACGAGGCGGGCAGTGTGCCATCGGATTTCGACATGATGGCGATCAAAGAGCCGACCCGTGCCGTGCCATACCCCAACACGATCATGCTGCCGCAATGGGCGCTGGAAAACATCCTGCGTGCGCGGCTTGCGGCGCTGGGCGGCAGGGTGCAGTTCGGCACCAGCCTCGTATGGCTGGAGCCTCGGGCAGATCACGTCCGTGTTACAGTGGAGGAGGCGGACGGCACGCGTATCGTCACGGCAAAATATGTCGTGGGTGCCGATGGTGGTCACAGCACCGTGCGCCAACTCTCCGGGATCGCGCTCATCGGCGATAGCCCCAATCTTGATGGCATGATCGTTGCGGATGTGATGGTCGATGGCCTCGACCGCGACTTCTGGCACTTCTGGAAAAGTCAGGCCGGACGCGCCGTCGGCCTTTGCCCGTTGACAGCCACTGAACATTTTCAGCTGACTGCCAGTATCTCGCCCGAAGAGCAACCTGATCTCACGCTTCACGCGTTGAACGCCTTGCTGGAAGAAGCAGAAGTCGATCCCGCCGTCCATTTTCAGCATGTGGACTGGGTGTCCGTCTTCAGGCCAAACATCCGTATGGCCGAAACTTTCCGCAAGGACCGGGTGTTCATCGTCGGCGATGCAGCCCATGTGCATCCCTCGGCGGGTGCGCAGGGCATGAACACGTCAGTGCAGGATGCGTTTAATCTGGGCTGGAAGCTTGCCGCTGTGCTCGGCGGTGCAGAAGCCGCGTTGCTCGACACTTTCGAGGAGGAACGCTTTCCCGTCGCTGCCGATGTGCTGGAGCGCAGCGGCAAACTCTACCGCGACGGCGTGGCCCGTGGCAGCACCTCCATGCGTCGCGGCGATGACGAACAGCAATTGCTGCTCAACTATCGCGGCACATCACTCTGCGCAGGCGAGGGGAGCGACACCCTGCAACCCGGTGACCGTATGCCCGACGGAATGGTAACGGACGGGAGCGGCATGGAACGGCGTCTGTTCGATGTGATGAGTGGACCTCACGCGACATTGCTTTGCGCTGGTGTGCCATCCGTGACTGCGGGCAATGGCACACGCATCGTTTTAAGCGATGCCGATGAGTTCGGTGTGACGGGGTATATATCGATCCGACCGGATATGTATGTAGGCTCGATAAGCCCTCACTCTTAATTCGTCTTGTCCGACTTGGCCGATCAAGTCGGTGATTGAAGGGTGCTAAACGACCTTCCCCGGATTCAAAATCCCCTTGGGGTCCAGCGCCTTTTTCACGGCGCGCATCATTTCCATTTCGACCACCGATTTTGTTGCCGCCATTTCATCGCGCTTCATGCGTCCGATGCCATGTTCAGCGCTGATCGAGCCGCCGAGCCCGCGCACGATCTCATGCACGATGTCGCTCATCTCGTCCCAGCGTGCCATGAAGGCGGCCCTGTCTGCGCCGACTGGCTGGCTCAGGTTAAAATGGATATTGCCGTCACCGACATGGCCGAAGGGTACAACCCGCAAACCGGGGATAGACTTTGTCACGGCGGCACTGGCCAGCGTGATGAATTCGGCAACGCACGACACAGGCACGGAAATATCGTGTTTGATACTGCCGCCCTCAAGCCGTTGCACTTCCGACATGCCTTCACGTATCGCCCAGAGCTTGGCGCGCTGCGTGTCCGACGCCGCAATGGTCGCGTCCGACACTTCGTCGGCCTCCATCGCAGCGGCCAGCAGCGCCTCCATCACCTCGCGCAACCGCCCGTCGCGCGCGGCACCGGCGCTCAGCTCCACAAGCACATACCAGGGCGAAGAATCGTTCAGCGGATCGCTGCTGCCTGTCTGATGGCGTAATACAAAATCAATGCCGACACGTGGCATCAATTCAAATCCTGTCACCAGCCCGCCGCTCATCGCATCCGCGCGGCGCAGCAAGACAACGGCGGCCTCAACATCAGGCACAGCGACAAATGCCGTCTCGACAGATTGCGGCGCGGGAAAAAGTTTCAGCACTGCGCCGGTGATAATGCCAAGCGTGCCTTCCGATCCCATGAAGAGATGCTTGAGGTCATATCCCGTATTGTCTTTGCGAAGCCCGCGTCGTCCGTCCCAAACCTCGCCATCAGCCAGCACCACTTCAAGCCCAAGCACCAACTCGCGTGCATTGCCATAGCGCAGCACCGCCGTGCCGCCCGCATTGGTCGCCAGATTGCCGCCGATCTGGCATGTGCCTTCGGAGGCAAGGCTCAGCGGAAACAAAAGTCCGGCAGCGGCGGCCGCCTCTTGCGCCGCTTGCAACGTCACACCCGCCTCGACTGTCAATGTTTTGTTGAGCGCATCAAGCGCGCCGATGTGGTTCATGCGCGTGAGTGACAGGATCACTTCTTCGCCGCTCTCAAACGGTATCTGCCCGCCGACCAGACCTGTGTTGCCGCCCTGCGGCACGATCTTGGTGTTTGTTTCATGCGCGATCTTCATCAGCGCCGACACTTCAGAGGTTGAGGCAGGGCTGAGCATCGCCGCCGCACGGCCCTGATAGCGGTCGCGCCGTTCGACGAGATAAGGCGCCATCTCGGCAGCGTCATCGGTGTAGCCTTTGGGCCCGACGATCGCTTTCATCCGCGCTAATGTGTCAGCACTTGGCTTCATGACGCCACCCGCTTATGTGCCCTGACGCCGCTGTGCAGAATGCCCGCACGCCCATTTTCGTCACGTCGCAAAAAATGATAGGTCGCAGATTCCGTGTAGCCGGGCGCGACGCCGATAAAAAGTTCCGCACTCACAGGCTCCAGCGCCACGCGCCGCGTGCCTGCAATGACAGCGGCGGCAGGCGAGGGGATGATCGTCGCCACCAATGCGCTACCTTCCGCACTCACTTCAACCGTCTCCATTACATTCGCATAACGTCCGACATAAAGCGCCGGATCAAACGTCATGAGTTCCTTTGCCTCCGGCGCGTCCTTCGGTGCAATGCCCGCCGGTGCGAAAACGTCGCGCATCAATTCCTGTGCCATGCCTTTGCCATTGCCGCCATTGGTTAGCAACACAAACACCGTGCCACTGGCCGGATGATAGCGCAGCCATGCCGCCTGTCCGATGGTCGAACCGTCATGGCCGAAAGTGTCCATCACGCCGTCGCCGTCCCAATCCCACATGAATGTAGCAAGCCCCACTTCGTCGATGTGCATGCCCTGAGGGCAAACAACATTTGCTGTGTGCATGGCTTTGACAGCGGCTTCCGACAATATACGCGTCCCGTTCGGCGCCACGCCGCCATCCGCCAGCATCCGCCCGAACGTCACGATGTCGCGCGCCGGTGCCATTTGCATCGAACCGGCAGGCGCATTTGATTGCGCCAGATAAGCAATAGGCGTCACCATCAGTTTACCCGGCGTGCCGAGATGGCCGATGGCGGTGTGATAGCGCAACGCCTGTTCGGGCAGCGTCGAGAAGGCGGGTGTGCCGAGCGGCTTTGCCATGCGTGCGCGCACCGCCTTGTCCCAGCCAAGACCGCCCGCCACTTCGATCAAGCGCCCGGCGATCACAAAGCCCGTGTTGCAATAGGAAAACATCGCGCCCAGCGGATGCACCTGCGGCACAGCGCCGAGCATGCCGACGAATTTCGCGATCCGGTCCTCGCCGCGCCCCGCGTCTTCAAAATAATCACCCTCGATGCCGCTCCGATGTGACAGCAGATGGCGCAATGTGAGCTGTGCCGCCACGTCCTCGTCACCGAGATTGAAATCCGCCAAGATGTCGCGCACCGGCGCGTCGAGCGCGAGCTTGCCTTCGTCCACAAGTTGCAGACACATGGCGGCGACGTAAAGCTTGGTGATGGAACCAATTTGAAAAAGCGTGTTCGTCGTCGTGGCAATGCCTGTGTTGAGATTGACCACGCCGGCGGCGGCTTCCGTGAGCGTGCCGCCCGACCACACAGCCAGCGACGCGCCCGGCACGCCATAGGTATCGACAAGTTCGGACAGGCGTTTATTCAGATCGGCCATGCTCTTCAATCGCAAATGCTGTTCAACTTTAATCGGCGGCGTTTCGGTCGGCGGGCTTCGCATTCCCGCCCATAAAGTCTAGCATGGTGCCACCAGCCGCAAGCCATGATTGCTGCGGCGATAAAGAGAAGACAAATGACCGACAACCAGACCGGCGTCCTTCCCCTTGTCACAGCTGTCGACCGCATCGTGATTGCCGTGAAAAATCTCGACAAGGCGGAAGCTGCCTATACGCGCATGTTCGGTCGCCAGCCTTCATGGCGTCGGCGCGACCGCGCAGGCGGCACCGGGCATGTCTATTATTACCTAGGCAATATGGGTGTCGAGCTCGCTGCCGCCATCGGCACCGGTGTCTGGGGCCTGCACATAGAGGCGTTTCTTGCAGAGCATGGTGAGGGCATTTCCGCGCTCGCCCTTGCTTCGGACAATGTCGAGCGCACGGCACTTCTGCTCAACGACGCGGGCGTGGCCACCGTTGTCATGCCGGAAAACGAAGGCGCAGGCGAAGACGGGGTCATCCGCTATTGGCGTCACGCTCTGATCGCGCGGGATAAAACGCGCGACATGACGATTTTTGTCTGCCAGAACTATAAAGGACAAAACCAACGCCCGTTGGCGCCTCTGCGCCACGGGGTCTCGGAAGACGCCGCCATCGCCGCGATGGATCACGTTGTCGTCATGACAAATGACGCGGAAGCCTGCAAGACCCTCTTCGGTGATAAATTCGGCATCCGTCTCGCGCTCGATCATTCCAAGCCCGAATGGGGCGTGCGTCAGCTCTTTTTCCGCCTCGGCGGTGTTACCATCGAAGTGGTGGAGTCGCTCGACAAGACAAAAGCCCCCAAGGCTGATTTCCTCTGGGGCACAGCGTGGAAATGCACCGACATCAACGCGGTCCGCGCGCGCATGGTCGCCGAAGGGGCGGACGTGTCCGAGGTGCGCAAGGGCCGCAAGAAGGGCACCGAAATCGCGACGATCCGCCCGCCCACCGGCGGCGTACCCACATTGCTCATCGCCGAAGAACCGAAGTAAAACCCGTAATCAATCCCGACGCATGCCGGAGCCCGTCTCGCCATGAAATCTGTTGAACTACTCGTCGAGCGCCTCATCCTCGGCTCTCGCTGGATATTGGTTGTCTTTTATTTAGGCCTCGCGGCCGCGCTGGCGCTCTATGCCGCGTCATTCTTGAAAAAGCTGGCGGGCGTCTTTCTTGTCGCGATGGACCTGGACGAATCCCAGATGATCCTCGCCATGCTCGGGCTCATCGATGCGGCGCTGGTCGCAAGCCTGCTGCTTATGGTGATGATTTCCAGCTACGAAAATTTCGTCAGCCGCTTTGATGAAGCCAAAACGGATTTGACTTGGTTGGGAAAACTCGATGCAGGCAGCCTCAAGGTCAAAGTCGCTTCCGCCATAGTGGCCATTTCATCTATCCATCTGCTGCAGATATTTCTCAATATCCGCGAGTATAAGGAAAGCGAAGTGATGTGGCTGACGCTGATGCACATGGCTTTTGTTGTCTCTGCCGTCGCACTGGGTTACCTCGACCGCATTTCTGCTAAAAAGTAATCTGCTGTCGGAGCGGCTTTTCATTCAGCAAGGCACATGCAAAACAAAAAGCCCGGAAGCGATCATCGCATCCGGGCTTTTCAATGTTGTCACAACGTTGATTACGCCGCTTTGATCCCCGCGAGGAAACTGTCCACTTCGCGCGACAGGTCGTTTGAATTGCGCGACAATTCACCCGCCGCCGTCAGCACCTGACCCGAGGCGACGCCCGTGTCGGTTGCAGCCTGGCGCACATCGCCGATGGAGCGCGTCACGTCTTCAGTGCCCTGTGCGGCCTGCTGCACATTGCGCGAGATTTCCATCGTCGCCGCGCCCTGTTCTTCAACAGCCGATGCAATGGCCGCGGCAATTTCGCTCATCTCCTGAATAGTCGTGCCGATGCCGTGAATGGCCGACACAGCCAGACTGGTCGCCGACTGGATCTGGGAAATCTGCGCCGAGATTTCGTCAGTGGCTTTGGCCGTCTGTGTAGCAAGAGATTTCACTTCCGATGCGACAACGGCAAAGCCCTTGCCGGCGTCGCCCGCACGCGCCGCCTCGATGGTCGCGTTGAGCGCGAGAAGGTTGGTCTGACCGGCAATATCGTTGATGAGCTGAACGATCTCGCCGATCTTCTGGGCACCGACCGCCAGTTCCTGCACCACACCATCGGTGGTGCGGGCATCGTCCACCGCCTGATTGGCGATGCGGGCGGAGTTGGCGACCTGCTGCGAAATTTCCTGAATGGAGGCGGAGAGTTCTTCTGTTGCTGTGGCAACGGTCTGCACGTTCGCCGATGTTTGTTCGGCGGCGCTGGCAACCGTCATGGCTTTGGCGTTGCCCTGCTCGGCAAGTGTGGTCATGGAACCGGCAGTCGATTCCATTTCCGTAGCAGCAGCCGAAAGCGATTGCACCAATGCACCAACCTTGGCTTCGAACGAGGATGCAAGATCGGACATCATGCGCTTTTTGTCTTCGGTCGCACGACGTTCGGTTTCTTCCTGCGCGGATTTCACACGTTCCATTTCAATGGCATTGTCTTTGAACACCTGCACGGCAGCCGCCATCAAACCGATTTCATCGGTGCGATCGCGGGCAGGAATTTCAACGTGGTGATCGCCACCGGCGAGCTTTTCCATCGCACCAGTCATATTGCGGATCGGTTTGGCCACCGAAGCACCGGCAAACCAAGCAATTATGACAGCGGCACCAAAGCAGATAAGGCCCGTGATAAAACCTGCCCAGATCAGGCTGCGGTTGGCGGCAAACAATGTCGCCTCCGGCACAGTGACGATAACCGACCATGGTGTCTTGATACCGTTGAGCACAATCGGTGCCGTCGCGCGGACGATGATTTCGCCCTTGCTGTTGGTCTCGCCGGGGAAGAGCACTTCTTCACCATTGGCGGCTGCTTTCATCACAGCCTCGCCGATGTCGATTTCACCGGCGTTCTTGCCAATGCGCGATGCATCACGGTCGGCGACATAGAGGCCTTTGTTCGAAATGACTTTGACATAACCGTCGCCCAACGGATGCGAGTTGGCGACAATGTTCTGCAATTCGCTGAGGCGCATGTCGATGCCCGATACGCCGATGACCTTGCCATCGACTTTGACGGGGAAGGTCATCGACGTGATCAGCACCTGTTCGCCGTCGATTTCATACATATAGGGTTCCATCGCGACAGGCGCGCCGCTGTCACGGGCGAGCAGGTAATAGTCGCCCACACCCGGTGTGTTGTAGTCCACTAGGGCTGTGCCGACGGTGTTATTGCCTTTGCCGCGAGCGAAATAGGGGATGTAACGGCCAGAGGCATCCGACATCGGATCATTGGCAAACATGGCGTCGGCGCGGTCGAAGGCGTTTGGCTCAAAGAGAACCCACGAACCCAAAACGCCAGCATTGTCATTGAGCGTCTGTTTCAAAAACGTGTCGAAGCTGTCGCGGTTGGCTGTGCGCGAGGACACAACAGCCGTCGCGGAGCTGCTGATGGTCTTGGCAACAGCAATATTGGGATTGATGAGTTCGGCAACATGCGTCGCCTGCTCGCGCGCGGCGCTGCGCATAATTTCAAGCGCACTTTCATGTGCGTAATTGGAACCGATCAGCGTCAGCGTCGTGCCGACCGCAGCGACAGCGCCTGTGGCGACGAGAGCGATGATCAGGCAGAGCCGGAGAGAAATCGACTTCATTTGAGCCTCTGTTGTATGTGCCGCGCGGGCAATCGTTTTGAATGCGGGTTTCAATTCTTAGAACGGCGTCATTCTGGCGAGCGGGCACTAAACTTCTGTAGAGAAGAGTGAACGATTTGGTTTAGGAATTTTTAAGGATCAGCTTTTGCGGGCAGGTGCCTGAAGCGGTGCGCCCTGAAAAAGGTAAAGCCCGGACGTAGGGGGG
>TARA_R110002074_G_scaffold56877_6_pt1 | contig 13342 bp, 12 predicted proteins | sample TARA_R110002074 | Tara Oceans TARA_R110002074 (sample SAMEA4397215) | marine metagenome | biome: Polar Biome; feature: [MIX] marine epipelagic wind mixed layer (ENVO:01000061); material: water (ENVO:00002006), including particulate matter (ENVO:01000060) such as... | depth 10-100 m
GAATTTTTATAAACATTGGCTGCCACTATCCAAGTATTGGAAAGCAACTCACTTGCGAGCTGTTTGTTTTCCCAACCTGTGTACCCTAAAAAGAACCTAATATCATTGTCGCTTAATGAATTATTGTTAATGAGTTCGGTAACTTTTTCAAAATCACCTCCCCAATAAATACCATTTGATATTTCTATACTATTTGGAATTAATTCGGGTATTTTATGAATAAAATAGAGATTGTCTTGCTCTACAGGACCGCCATTATAAATTTTGAAAGTGCCTACTATTTCTGGAATTAAATCGTTGATAGTATAATCTAGTGGTTTGTTTAATATAAAACCAATCGATCCTTCTTCATTATGATCGGCTAATAAAATTACCGATCTATTAAAAGAGACATCTCCTAAAATAGATGGTTCAGCAATGAGCAAATGGCCTTTTTTTGGGTTTTGATTAACCATGTTCGCTAAGTTTATACTTACAATCTAACACATATTTATTTAATAAACAACATTTCTGTTAATTGATAAACTAAAAAAGACTCGTTATTAACGAGCCTTTTATTTATAAACGTATGCTTATTTTTTAGTTTACAGCGTCACTTAAATCAGATCCTGCTTTAAACTTTACTACATTTTTTGCTTTTATTTTTATAGTTTTTCCAGTTTGTGGATTTCTTCCGTCTCTAGCAGCTCTTCTTGTAACCGACCATGATCCAAAACCTACTAAAGAAACTCTGTTTCCTTTTTGTAATGCTCCTTCAATGTCAATTAATAGACCATCTAATGCTTTTTTAGCAGCAGCTTTAGTAATTCCAGCGTTTTCTGCCATTCCATTGATTAAATCTGTTTTGTTCATAAAATTAAGTTTTTAAATTGTTATTATTTGGGTTAACGTTTTTTGTTAAATCCTACACAAAATTATACGTATAATCCATTCACGCAAGTAATAGCAAGGGAAAAACGTATTTTTGTTGATAACTTAGCATAATTGTTAATAAAGACGACGGTTTTTGGCTTTAATTATGTAATATCAGCAATTACAAGGGTTTAGAGCATTTTTGCGTCTTTGCTAAATGTGTAACCATTAAGTAGTGAAATGATATCCATTTTACGCTTTCCAGGGAGTTTAATTTCTTCTAATATTATAAAGCCTTTTTTTACAGCTACTTTTACATATTTTTTTGTGCTAATTAGCTGTCCAACATTATAATGATGGTCTTGCTCTTGTTTTTTAACTTTATATATCTTCATGTTTAATTGGCTATTTCCATTCTCTAACAAGCACCATGCTGCTGGATATGGAGACAATCCTCTTACTTTGTTGTAGATGTTATCAAGTGTATCTGTCCAATCTATTTTGCAATTATCCTTATTAAGTTTATAGGCTGTTTTCACATTGGTATTTGTTGGCTGCGGAATCGTTTTAACAGTGCCTTTTTCAATTAACTCAACAGTTTCTAAAACTAAATCACTTCCTAAATGCATGAGTTTATCATGTAACTCTCCAGCCGTTTCATTGGGTAATATGTCTATTTCCTTTTGTAAAATCATTTCTCCTGTATCAATATGTTCATCAATAAAGAAAGTGGATAGGCCTGTTTTGGTTTCGCCATTTATAATTGCCCAATTTATTGGTGCAGCACCTCTATAACTTGGTAATAAGGATGCGTGTAAATTAAAGGTGCCATATTTAGGCATTTGCCATACAATTTTTGGCAGCATTCTAAAGGCTACTACAATATGTAAATTGGCTTTTAACGACTTTAATTCTTCAATAAAACTCTCGCTTTTTAGGTTTGTTGGTTGTAAGATGTTTAGGTTTTCAGATTTTGCGTATGTTTTAACAGCACTTTCGTGTAGTTTTTGGCCTCTTCCGGCTGGCTTGTCTGGAGCAGTAATGACACCAACGATATTATAATTGTTTTCTATAAGTGATTTTAAAATAGTTACCGCAAATTCTGGTGTTCCCATAAATACAATTCTTAAATCTTTCGTCATGTTTATTTTCTTTTATAAGTATTTGTATTTGTGAGTTCTATTAAATTATTCTCTAACATATCTCTCAATATTGAAGTAATAATACTTTCTTTTATTTTGGTTGTTTCTATGATTTCTCTAGATGATAAAGGTTTTTCTTTTAATACCGAAATAATTTTTTCGATATCTGTGTCTAATATTTTTGCAAATACTTTGTTGTTGTTATTTAAACACACCGAGCAGATACCACAATCTTTTAAATTATCTTCACCAAAATAGGAGAGTAGTTGGGAGCTTTTACAAATAACATCATTGTTAATGTAGTCTAAAACAGCCGCAATTTGCTGCTCTTTTAATTTATTTTGCTGTTCTATGATTCTAGCTATTCTGTTTATTGTTTTATCGTCTTCTCTTGGCTCTAGAAATGTGATTTCGGCATCTGTTTTGTTTAGCTTTAGCGAAATAATGTCGTCTTTTTCAAGCTGAACCAAAACGTTAATAATATCGTCTTCTTTTAATGAGAGTTTATTAGCGATAATTGACGTATTAATTTTTACATCTTGATCAAAAGCACCACCATAAGTTCTTAAAATAGATTTTACTACCATACTTATTTCTTGATGTTTTTCTAGATATGTAAATAAATGATTACTACTTACCAAAAACATGATAACTGATGTATTTTGATACTGCTGTGATAAATGTATAATACTTGTTCTATCTAAAGCCTGTAAAGCATTATAAGTAGTATGTGTATTAAAATTGTAAGTTTTGCAAAAAGTATTAAAATTAAAATCGAAGGTTGTAAATTCTCCTTCACCATACGATATTTGAAAGTAGTTGCATAGCTTTCTATAAACCAATTTAATAAAGTCTATACTAGGTAAAATCTTTAAAAACTGGTTCTTAACATGTTGTTCGTCGCCTTTGTTTTTCAAGATAACTGCAAATGCTTTTTTGCCATTACGTCCAGCTCTACCGGCTTCCTGGAAATAACTTTCTAGACTCTCAGGAAGATTTACATGAATAACTGTTTTTACATCCGCTTTATCAATTCCCATTCCAAAGGCATTGGTAGCAACCATTACTTGTTTTTGATTATTAAACCATTGATTGAAATGAGAATCTTTTTCACTATTTGATAGGCCACCATGATAAAACGTACTTAAAAAACCTTTGCTTTCTAAATAAGTATGAATCTCGTAGGTATGTTTTCTACTTCTTACGTAAATAATGGACGATTGTGGGTTCTTCTTTAAAATTTGCTTAATCTTATATAGTTTATCTTCAGCTTCAAAAACCATAAAAGCCAATTGTTCTCTCTTAAAACTTTGCTTGAAAATTTTAGGGCTTATAAAATCAAGATTTTTAACAATATCATCTACTACTTTAGCTCTTGCTGTTGCTGTTAAGGCAATGATATTTACAGTTGGCTGTAGCTCTCTAAGAATGGTTATGTTTTTATATGCTGGCCTAAAATCGTTTCCCCATTGGCTTATACAATGTGCTTCATCAACAGCAATAAGGTTGACATTCATTTGTCTAATTCTATCCTGAACAATGTCTTGTTGCAAACGCTCAGGAGATAGATATAAGAACTTGTAATTACCATAAATACAATTATCCAACATGGTGTTGAGCTCATCATATTTGTATTCGCTAGTTAACGCCATGGCTTTAATATCTTTTTCTTTTAAAGCCCTTACTTGATCTTTCATTAAAGCAATTAACGGCGAAATAACGATACAAATACCTTCTTTTGCTAATGCTGGAATTTGAAAACATATAGATTTTCCACCACCAGTTGGAAGCAATGCAAACGTGTCTTCTCCATCAAGTACCGAATTAATAATATCTTCTTGCAGAGGACGGAAACTAGTGAAGTTCCAATATTTTTCTAATATTTCAATGGGATGCGACACTATAAGTTTTTCACGATGTTTAAAATGAAATCTGCTCGTTTTTCAATTGAGTCAAAAGGGACGTCATTTAGGTTGTAACCAAATTGAGAGTAGGTGTTTACTAAATGATCATGAATTTGCTCTGCTTGATCAAAATTTTCATAGCGTTCATTGTCGCTAACATAAATTTGTTGCCAAGGAGCAAGAATAAATACATGGTCGTAAATATGATTTTTGCAAGCTTCAATAAACCTATTTGGATACTTAGTTCCTAAAAAATCCATATATGCCACAACATCTGGAATCCCTCTATCTAAAAATGTGAGTGTTTCATTACTGGAAATGGCTTCAAAAAATTGATTTCTCCTGCCTTTCAACAGCATATCACTAAACAATAATGGTTTGGTCAAAAACAACTGGTCGATGCCTTGTTTTTGTGCATCAAGCGTCACTTGACGAGATACTTCTTCTAGACACACAAAACCTCTACGCAATAATTCGTTAATAATAGAAGTTTTACCAGTACCAGGACCACCAGTAATAACAATTTTTTTTACACCCAAAGTTTATTGATTTTCTCAGTAAAAATCGTAATTAAATGCAGAAATAAAAAATATTTAAAAGTGTATATTTGTCACGCTTAAAAAAAAGCTTATGAGTGCACCAAATGCAGAAGAATTTTACAAGAAACTAAAAATACAACTTTTAGAAACGGCTACATGGCCATCAGAGTATTTATATAAGTTTATTGTTAAGTCTGATATTACCAAAATAGCCGAGATTGAAGCTCTTTTTGATAATACTGGAGCTGTTATTAATACCATAGAATCCAAAAATGGAAAATATACAAGCGTTTCAATAAATGTGATTATGAAAGATCCAGATGCTGTTATTTCTAAGTATATAGAAGTAACAAACAATGTTGAAGACGTAATTTCGTTATAAAGGAACTTGCTTTTAGTTAATTAATGAGCCAAAATTCATTTAAAAGCATTAGCTATTGTTTAATTTTTTGTACTTTGGCACAAGTAAAAACTTCGAAAGAACTTATTAATTCTACACATACATAATACAATATTTTGATAGATCAATTAGAGTACAATACAGAGCGTGAGCATTTAATAATACCAGAGTATGGTCGCCACATGCAAAAAATGATTAATTATGCTAAGTCGCGAGAAACTAAAGAGGAGCGTAATAAACTTGCCAAATCTATAATTGCTGTAATGGGAAATTTGCAGCCACATTTACGTGATGTGCCAGATTTTCAACATAAACTTTGGGATCAGCTTTTTATTATGTCCAATTTTGAACTGGACGCCGATTCACCTTTCGAAAAGCCATCTAGAGAGGTTTTAGAAGCGAAGCCTGAACCATTGGCATACCCTCAAAACCATCCTAAATATAGGTTTTATGGTAATAATATTAAGACCATGATTGATGTTGCCAACACTTGGGAAGAAGGTGAAATGAAAGAAGCTTTGGTGTACACTATTGCTAACCATATGAAAAAATGCTTCTTGAACTGGAATAAAGATACGGTTGAAGATATCGTTATTTTTGATCATCTTTTTGAGTTGTCTAATGGAAAAATCGACTTACGAAAAAGCGAAGAAGATTTAAGTGATTCTACTAGTTTAATGCGTTCTAAAAAGAAATATACAAAGAAAACTGGTGGTAAAAAAAGCAGCAACCGAGGTCGTAAACGCTATTAATTAATCAATGAGTACATTTAAAATTGAAGGTGGTCATAAACTAAAAGGAGAAATTCAGCCACAAGGCGCAAAAAACGAAGCATTACAAATATTGTGTGCCGTTTTATTAACTCCTGAAAAAGTCACCATTAATAATATACCAGATATAGTTGATGTCAATAAACTAATTAAGCTTTTAGAAAAATTAGGTGTTAAGGTTAATAAATTAGCACATGGCTCTTATAGTTTTCAGGCTAACGAAATCAACCTGCCGTACCTAGAGACTGAACAATTTAAAATTGATGGCCGTGGTTTACGAGGTTCTATTATGATTGTTGGACCGTTGCTCGCCCGATTTGGAAAAGGGTTTATCCCAAAACCAGGAGGCGATAAAATTGGACGTCGTAGATTGGATACACATTTTGAAGGATTTATTAAACTTGGAGCAGAATTTAGATACAATAAGGAAGATCATTTTTATGGCGTTGAAGCCAAAAAATTAAAGGGCACTTATATGCTTTTAGATGAAGCTTCGGTTACTGGAACTGCCAATATTGTTATGGCTGCTGTTTTAGCAGAAGGGATTACAACCATATACAATGCAGCTTGTGAGCCTTATTTGCAACAGCTTTGTAAAATGCTCAATAGAATGGGCTCAAAAATCTCAGGTATTGGATCCAATATGCTCATTATTGAGGGTGTCGATAGCCTTGGAGGAACAAAACACACCATGCTCCCAGATATGGTTGAAATTGGTAGCTGGATAGGGTTGGCTGCAATGACCAAAAGCGAATTAACCATAAAAAATGTAAGCTGGAACGACCTTGGGCTCATCCCAAACGTTTTCAGAAAACTAGGTATTACAGTAGAACGTCAAGGTGACGATATTCATATTCCTGCTCATGAAGATGGGTACGAAATACAAAGTTATATAGATGGGTCTATTTTAACCGTATCAGATGCACCATGGCCGGGATTTACTCCAGATTTATTGAGCATTGTTTTAGTTGTCGCAACACAAGCTCGTGGAACTGTACTTGTACACCAAAAAATGTTTGAAAGCCGCTTATTTTTTGTAGATAAGTTGATTGATATGGGCGCAAAAATTATTTTATGCGATCCTCATAGAGCAAATGTTATTGGGCATGATTTTAAATCAATTTTAAAAGCAACCACTATGACGTCGCCTGATATTAGAGCTGGTATATCGTTGTTAATTGCAGCGTTATCAGCAAAAGGCACATCAATCATACATAATATCGAACAAATAGATCGTGGTTACGAGCGCATAGACGAACGTTTGCGTGCTATTGGTGCGAAGATTGAGAGGGTTTAAAAATTATCCATTGCTGGTAGAAAACACAAGAACTGCTTAATAGCTTACCTTTTTCTAAAGAATTTTATCATCTTAAAGTTATTAATTACCCTTATTGTTAATTGGTGGTGGTCCTTCAGGGATTATAGATTCGTAAACCTCATCGCCTTTTCGTTCTTTATATTCGGCCTTTACTTTTGCAACAAGTTCAGGTTTTTCAAATAAATCGGCCATAGTCATAGCCATGGCTTTAGATGCATAAGTTAAGCCTTTATGCCCAATACTCATACCACCACAAGCTACAACTGCCCACGAATGCCAAGGAGTGTCTTTGGGTGCTGTAGTGACACCAAGGTTAATATTGGCAACGTTCCAACTTACATCGCCAACATCGGTTGAGCCTCCTCCAGGATTTTCTTTTGTTTCCTCTAGTGGTTTTATGGAACTATCCATACCCACTTGTTCTTTTCCTGTTACTTCTTGAATCTTTTTGCCAAAGGTAATTTCTTCTTCGGTATATTGAATTGGGCCTAAAAGTTCAAGGTTTGCTTGCATAATTTTTCCGCCTTCACGATTTACTAGAACTTCATATATTCCTGAGATAAGCGATATTTTATAATCTACATTTGCCATAATAGCTGCGCCTTCGGCCATTGCCATAACACGCTCGTAAACTGGCATCATTCCTGATCGTTTTGTGTCTCTAACTCGCATCCATAATCTGGCATAATCTGGAACCACATTTACAACTTGTCCACCATCTTGAATATGGTAATGCATCCTTACAGTGGGCTTAACATGTTCTCTATAATAATTTATTCCTGTGGTATAAAGTTCTAATGCATCCGAAGCACTTCTGCCATTCCATGGGTCTCCAGAAGCATGTGCTGCTTGTCCAAAAAATTCTACTTTAAAATCTACTAAGGCTAAAGAACTTTGTACATCTGCTTTAATTTCGGCTGATGGATGCCAACTAATATTTACATCTACATCATCCCAAAGTCCTGCATTGACCATCCATATTTTTCCAAAGTATTTTTCTTCACTTGGTGTTCCAAAAAACTTCACAGTACCTTTTAAAGTTCCATTTTCAATAAGTTCTTTTATGGCAATAGCAGCTCCTAAACTTCCTGCGCCAAAAATATTATGTCCGCAGCCATGTCCAGCAGCTCCTTCATTTAATGGCGATTTGGTAGGTTGTGCTTTTTGAGAAATACCAGGAAGCGCATCAAATTCGCCTAATACACTAATAACAGGTTTTCCTGAGCCATAAGTTGCTACAAAAGCGGTTGGCATTCCAGCAACACCTCGTTCTACATTAAAGCCTTGTTGTTCGGCATAATCAGCTAATATTTTTGAAGATTGGGTTTCTTCGAAAGCGGTTTCGGCCAATGCCCAAATCTCGTCACTAATTTTAATAAGATTGGCTTCGTGTTTTTCTACAGAAGCAATAATAGCTTTTTTGGTTTTGCTCATTTTAGCTTGTGCGAAGGACAAACTTAGCGCTAAACAAAAGAAACATACTAGATATTTTTTGAGTTTCATTATGACTTGTTTTAATTCTTTTAAATATAATAATTTTAGCTGAATCTTTTTTTATTCTATACAGTTAGATTTTAACCAATATAGAGGCTGTCTTAATATTAACAAAGATAACTTTTTAAACAGCCTTATTGATTTTTCTTATATAAGGGTTATTACATATCATAAAAAAACTGTTCGTTTACAATTTTTCCGTTTTTTACTTCAAAAACAGCAACTTCTTCCATTTGCATTCGTCCTTTTTCTTTAAATGTTACATCAAAACCCATTTTAGCCGTAAAGTGGTTTCCAGCTACTATGGGATCACTTATTTTACTATTATGAAACTCTTCTACATTGTCTAGCCAAATTTTGTTCTTGTTTATAACATTGGCTTTTCCATTAACTATAGTTTCTGGGAAACCAGGCATTTCCTTGCTTGTTATATTATTAGCGTACAGTTGTTCAATACATTCCAAATTTTCGCCTTTTCTGCACATTTCGGCCCATTTATTTGCTACATCTTGTGTGTTCATAATTTTGATGGTTTTAAGTTAGACCTAAAATTAGTAAAATAGTATCAAAATTTTCTAAGAAAATGCTAGAAGACATTTGGCAGCTATTTATATGTTTATAAATAACGCTTTTAACAAATATGTTCTATATATGCTATTATAATGTCTCCAATTTCGATTGTGATTTTAATAACCTAACATAATTATAGATATTTAGTGAGTTTTTTACTCATAGGTTTGGTTGTTAGGTAAAAGTAGTCAACAAGAAAGCCTTTTGGATTTATAAGATACTTCTGAAAATTCCATTTAAATTTCATTATTAAATTGATAACTCAAAAACACAAAACGTTTAAACCTTATTTAAAATACTTAACAATATTGACCAAATCAATGTTAGATTTTTGTGAAGAATGTAGTTTACGGTTTAATTCAATTTTCAATCAATTGGTTTAATTTTACATGTAAGGGTTGCATTTTGGCAATAAAGAAATAGTATCTAAAAAGCATAACTACTCTTATTTGAGGAGATGTAAGCATTTTAAGGATATATTAACATTTGCAGGATTTACTTCTTTGTAAATTTACATACTTATAAATTATAACATTAAATACTAACAACATGAAAAAATTACTATTAATAATGTTTGCGTTTACAATGTCTTACGCTGTAAATGCACAATTACAAACACCTGCACCTAGTCCTGCATCTAAAGTGGAGCAAAAGGTTGGATTAACCGATGTAACTATAGATTACTCAAGACCTGCAATGCGTGGAAGAACTATTTTTGGTGACCTTGTTCCTTACGGAAAAGTATGGAGAACAGGAGCTAATGCTAGAACTAAAGTAACCTTTAGTGATAATGTAACAATAGGAGGAAAAGAAGTTAAAGCAGGTACTTATGCGATATTTACAATTCCACAAGCTACTAAATGGGAAGTAATTTTCTATTCAGAATATCAAGGCGCAGGAGCACCACAAACACTGGATGAAACTAAAGTTGCTGCACGAGTAACGGCTGATGTATATGCAATGGAAGTGGATGTGCAATCGTTTACAATATCTATAGATGATATTACGAGTAGTTCGGCAGTTATTGGAATTTTATGGGAGCGTGCTTATGTTCCTGTTCCATTTAGTGTACCAACAGATGCTAAAGTATCTTCGGCTATTGATAAAATGATGAACGGTCCTGGTGCTAACGATTATTATGCGGCGGCAGGCTATTATTTAAGTGAAGGTAAGGATATTAATAAAGCTAAAACGTGGATTGATAAAGCCATGAGCATGATTGAGAAGCCTGCGTTTTGGCAATTACGCCAACAGTCGCTTATTTATGCTGCAGCAGGTGATAAAAAAGGAGCAATTGCTATTGCTAAAAAATCGTTGTCAGCTGCAGAAAAAGCTGGAAATGCAGCGTATATTAAAATGAATAAAGAATCGCTTGCTGAGTGGATGAATTAATCATTTACTGTAAAATATATTTTAAGAAGCGAGCCAATTGGCTCGCTTCTTTTGTTTACTTACTATAACTTCTAAGCTAACATCTAGTGTGTTTCTGTGTATAGATTTATTTATTACGGCAATTATTATAACTATAAACAGCATATAAAATTCAATCCTACAAAATCCAAATTAAATGTTAGGTTTTTTATTTTTCTTCTTCTTTATTAGAATTATTTATTAGTCCAATTAAAACAAATATTACAATTAAAGAAAGTATAAGATACAGGCTTGTATTACGAGAATCTATAATGTCATATATTATTTTAAAAATATTTGCACTTGCCAGAAAGAGTAACAATTTACTTTTAAAATCAATTTTTCTAACCACAAATACTAAGGCCAAATACATCACTAAAATGCAACCAATAAAGTTTAACCATAAATAGCTTACAATAGGTTTTAGACCTAGTTCTTCTAATTTAAATATACCAAAATAGTATAATGCAAATAATAAAATTTGAGTTATGATAGCTGCAGAAAACACTGAACGACTAGTTACCTTTTTATAAAAGAAAGCAAGTAGAAAAATTCCTAAAACATTTCCGTAGAATAGCGAACCAATAGTATTTACTAGCTGAATAAGATTATCGAATAAATTAGCAACACAAGCAATTAGAATCGCTAAAATTCCCCAAGCTAATGTAAACAGCTTGCTTATTGTTACCATACGCTCATCGCTTATACTAACTTTAGAGTTGCGCCTATATAAATCCATAGAGGTTGTTGAGGCTAAGGCATTAAGCTCGCTTGCAGTACTAGACATTGCTGCGCTCAAAATTACCGCAAGTAATAACCCAATAAGTCCTTTAGGTAAGTTGTTTAATATAAAATGAATAAAAACATAATCTTTGTCATTGGTTTCAATTTTTTCATCTTTTTCATTAGCAACCCTCTCTATTAAATTTCTTGTGTCTTGTCTTATTTTTGTTTCCGTTTCATTAGCTACAGCAATTTGATTAGTGTACTTTTTATCATTAGTTTCAAGGTATTTATTAATGATTGTTTTTTTGTTATTAAATAGTTTTTCCTGTTGTTTCTCAAGAGCCTTATATTCTTCCACATAAGCAGAATTTTCAAGTGCTTCAATTGCAATAGGATTAAAATTAACAGGAGATGCATTGAATTGGTAAAACACAAATACCATAATTCCCACCAACAAAATAAAGAACTGCATTGGTACTTTTAACAAGCCATTAAAAATCATCCCTAAACGCATTTCTTTTATAGACTTCCCAGATAGATAGCGTTGTACTTGACTTTGATCTGTTCCAAAATAGGAGAGTGCCAAAAAACTTCCTCCAATAATACCACTCCAAAAAGTATATCTATTATCTAAATCAAAAGAAAAGTCTAGAACATCCATTTTACCACTCGCTCCAGCTATATCTAAAGCTTTAGTAAATGTAATGCCGTCTGGTAAATAGCTTATTATTAAAAAGAAAGCAATAAACATACCTGTAAATATTACTGCCATTTGATGCTTTTGAGTCACACTTACTGCCTTGGTGCCTCCAGAAACAGTATAAATAATTACAAGTGTTCCAATTATAATGTTAAGCATTGTTAGATTCCAGCCTAAAATAGCTGACAAAATAATTGCTGGTGCAAAAATTGTAATACCTGCAGCCAAACCACGTTGAATTAAAAAAAGAATAGCAGTTAAACTACGTGTTTTTAAGTCGAATCTACTTTCTAAATATTCATAAGCTGTATAAACATTTAAACGATGATACAACGGAATAAATACCATACAAATAACGACCATTGCTATAGGCACACCAAAATAAAATTGCACAAATCCCATTCCTGAATGGAATGCTTGTCCAGGTGTGGAAAGAAAAGTAATAGCACTTGCTTGTGTTGCCATTACCGACAAGCCAATAGTCCACCATTTTGATTGATTTCCTCCTTTCAAGTAATCTTGAACATTCTTGTTTTTTCTTGTTTTCCAAGTGCCATAAAGCACAATGGTTAATAAGGTTACGATAAGTACAGTCCAATCTAACCAAGCTAATTTTTCAAATGGATTCATATTAAGAAAATGAATTCGTTATAAAATAGAATAGAACAATGTAAATAGCATTTGCAACCAATACTAAAGTATATATTGGTTGCCATTTTTCTCTTGGTTGTAGTTGTTCTTCCATATTAATCGGTTAGTTTTTTGTTTAAATTAATAGTGTCTTTTCCTATAGAAAGCATATTAGCAAATAACCTGTATGCTCCAGGTACTCCTGCTGGAAACTCCCTAAAAAAGCTCAATCCTGTATAGATATAATAACCTTTACCATACTTGGCAACGAGCAAACTGCCTTGTTTTGGAGTTTCGCCTGTGTCATTCATAGATAGAATAGGTGTGTACTCGTTAGACCATTCGTTAGGGAAATACAAACCGCGTTCTTGTACCCAACCTTCAAAGTCCTTTTGAGTAATCTTATTTGGATAATTTAATATAGAATGCTCTTTGGCTAAAAATTGTACTTTGGCGTTTTCTTCGGTGACTCTATCAGATGAAACTTTAAGGTTAAAAGGTGCTTGAGGATTTGCACCACCTCTTCTTACGGTTTTATTGTATTGTACTATGAGATTGCCACCTTTTTCAACAAAATTTAATAAATCTTTTTGTTTGAATTTTAATTGAGGTACAGTTTTATAAGCCCTAACCCCAACTACAACCGCATCAAAACGTGAAAGCGATTCGGGAGTAATATCTTCTGGTTTAATCTTTACAACATTGTAACCAATTTGCTGCAAACTTTCAGGAACTGCATCGCCAGCACCTTCAATATAGGCAATGTTTTCACCTCTTTTTTGAATATCTAGACGTACAATTTTGCTTTCGCTAGGTAATAAAATTGTTTGAAAAGGAATATGGCTATAATCAATCTCTACAATTTCTTTTGAATAGGTTTTTCCATT
>TARA_R110002074_G_scaffold48047_3_pt1 | contig 13326 bp, 12 predicted proteins | sample TARA_R110002074 | Tara Oceans TARA_R110002074 (sample SAMEA4397215) | marine metagenome | biome: Polar Biome; feature: [MIX] marine epipelagic wind mixed layer (ENVO:01000061); material: water (ENVO:00002006), including particulate matter (ENVO:01000060) such as... | depth 10-100 m
GGGGGCATGTCACCTGATGTCAATCCAACCGCCTTTGGTCCCTGCCCCAGCCCCTTTAATCTGGCCGCGCATGTCTTGGCCAAGGCCGATAGTTTTTGCAACAAAGTTGCTTTGTCGCTCGTGTCGTCAGAGGGCAAAATCGATTGGACATACGGCGCTTTGCAGGCCGCTGTGCGGGGCATAGCAACGGGCTTGACCCGCGCGGGGTTTTGCCCCGGCGATATCTTGTTGATGCGGCTGGGAAATACCGTCGATTTCCCCCTGTGCTATCTGGGCGCTTTGGCGGCGGGTATGGTGCCGGTGCCGACCTCTGCGGCGTTGACCGTTGGTGAAGTCTCCAAAATCATCAGTGATGTGCGCCCGCGTGCCATTTTACGCGATGTTGATGTGTCTTGCCCGCGTTTTGAAAACATCATTACCGCGCCAGATTTGCAGGCCATGTGGGCCTTGCCGCCCGCCGATTGGCACATGGGCGATGCAGACCGGTTGGGCTATATCATCTATACCTCCGGGACCTCGGGAAAACCCACGGCGGTCCTGCATGCCCACCGCGCAATCTGGGCAAGACAGATGATGTTTGAGGGCTGGTATGGGTTGCGTCAATCGGACTGTGTGTTGCATGCGGGCGCGTTCAATTGGACCTATACGCTTGGCACTGGGTTGATGGATCCTTGGACCATCGGGGCGACCGCGCTGATCCCGGCGCCGGGGACCAGGGTGCAGGAAATCCCCGCGCTGCTGGCGCAGCATAAGGCGACGCTTTTTGCGGCGGCACCGGGTGTGTATCGCCAAATATTAGCAGCAGCCCCAGCGCGTGTTGATCTGCCGCACCTGCGCCATGGCCTGAGCGCGGGTGAGAAGATGAGCCCTGCGATCAAGACCGCATGGCACGCTGCAACAGGCACGACTGTTTATGAGGCCTTTGGCATGTCGGAATGTTCGACCTTTATTTCGGCCAGTCCGGCCAATCCGGCAAATGGTCCCGCGATCGGACAGCCGCAACCGGGTCGGCGCGTGGCAATTTTTTGCGATGACGGCCCCCTGCCCACAGGCATGCCCGGCACCATCGCCATTCACCGCGATGACCCCGGATTGATGTTGGGCTATCTGGGCGCGCCGGATCAAACTGCGGCGCGCTACCTTGGCGATTGGTTTTCGACCGGCGATCAAGGGGTGATGGATGACGCGGGCCAGATCACCTATCTGGGCCGCATCGACGATATGATGAACGCGGGCGGCTTTCGTGTCTCGCCGCTTGAGGTTGAGGCCGCATTGGCCGATGCCCCCGGCGTGGACAGCATCGGCGTGTGCCAGGTTGAGATGAAACCGGATGTGTTTGTGATCGCGGGCTTTTATACCGCCGCCACCCCACTGGACGAAGACGCCTTGCATCTCTATGCCCAGACCAAGCTGGCGCGCTATAAACAGCCGCGTCTTTATGTCCATCTGCCGGTGTTGCCCTGTGGCGCAAATGGCAAATTGCTACGTCGGTCTTTAAGGGCCGCATATGAGGCCCAAGACCATGCGTGAACCGATCAAGCTCGATATTATGTCAGACCCGATTTGCCCATGGTGCTATATCGGCAAGGCCCATCTGGACAAAGCGCTGGCAGAACATCCTGACCACCCATTTGTGATTGAATGGCATCCCTTTCAGCTAAACCCGGATATGCCCCGCGAGGGTATGGACAGACGTGCGTATCTGGAAGGAAAATTTGGTGGCAAGGAAGGTGCAGTGCGCGCTTATGCACCGGTTGTCGAAAATGCCAGGGCCGCAGGGCTGACCATTAATTTTGAAGCGATGCAGCGCACGCCCAACACGCTCAACGCCCATCGCCTGATCCATTGGGCTGGGATTGAAGGACGCCAGACAGCGGCGGTGTCGGCGCTCTTTCGGGCCTATTTTGTTGATGCCCGCGACATTGGCGAGACGGACGTTTTGGCAGACATCGCAGACAGCATCGAAATGGATGCGGCCGTCACCACAAAGCTGCTGCAGACGGATGTGGATGCGCAAGAGATCCGTGACCGGGATGCGCACAGCCGCGCGATGGGGATCAATTCGGTGCCCACATTCATCGTCGGCGGTAAACACGCCGTGCCGGGCGCACAGCCGCCCGAGCTTTGGGCGCAAGTGATCGCCGAATTGTCTGAACAACAGCAATAACAATGTCGTGACGGGTGCCTCGCAGAACACATGGCGCGCCGCGTCGATCAATTTCCTTTTGCTTCTGAGCAATCGTTGACCTAGTCTCAATAACAATGAGGGGCAAAAGCCCCCATCCAATAATAAGATTGAGCGGGTAAAATGGCAGATAAACAGGCAACGCCGGACGCGGTGGTGACAATACGTGCATCTGAAACTCAACGACGTGTGGCGGTTGGTGCCTTTGGGCGCTCCTTTGAAACGCTCGGCGAAGACGCAAGTTCGTCGCGTGGTATCAAGGCCGTTTGGCGCAACGAAAAAGGGCCGTCCACAAGCGCGCACACAAAAACGGTGTCCGCGTGATACGTCTTTCGCCGGGGCACCGTGTCGTGTTGACCTATGGCCGGTTTGATATGTTTGACCAACATCACGTTAACCTGCTGCGCCAGGTGTCAGCGCTTGGGGATGAATTAATCGTCGGCTGTGCCACCGATGAATTTGCCCTGATTGAAGGACGCCCGTGTCTGCAACTCTTTGATAAACGCCGCGCGATGCTGGAAAGCTGTCGGTTTGTGTCTCGGGTCATTGCAGAGGAGACATCGGAACAAAAACACACCGATATTGTGAACTACAATGTGTCTGTTTTTGCCATGGGTGCCGAATGGACCGGCCGGTTCGATGATTTGCGCGATATTACGAAAGTGCGATACCTGAAGGGTCATCAAAATGCCGATGGAATTTTAGGAAAAAGGCATGTGGCTGTTTCATAAGGTACGTTTCTGGATTGCGCTATCCGCAACCCTAGGTTAAATCTGACGCCAAGTCGCGTCATGTATGATCTGGCTGACCTGTCGGAGCATCGTGTGCTGTCTAAAAATCCGGATTTCAAACTGGGCCGTGTTGAATTTGTTGCGATGATCGCAATGATGTTTGCGACTATTGCGTTTTCAATGGACGCGATGTTGCCCGCCCTACCGGAGATCGCAGCAGAACTTGCGCCTGAGATGGCGCACCGCGCGCCCTTGATCCTGACGGCATTTTTCCTTGGAATGGGGGTGGGTACGTTCTTGGCCGGCCCGCTGTCCGATGCATATGGGCGGCGCAAAGTCGTGTTTGTCGGGATCGGCATCTATATTATCTCTGCTGCTGTTGCCTGGGCCAGTTCATCACTGGAGCTAATGCTGATTGCGCGCGTGTTTCAGGGCCTCGGCGCATCCGGACCACGTGTCGTGTCCGCAGCCATCATTCGCGATCTGTTTGCGGGGCGGGAAATGGCGCGAATCATTTCCTTTGTGATAATGGTCTTTACGCTGGTGCCGGTTCTGGCCCCGGCCCTTGGTGCGTTGATCATTGCCGTCATGGGATGGCGCGGTATTTTTCTGGCCTTTATCGTTTTTGCGGCGACTGCGGTGGCCTGGATGGCGTTACGCCTGCCCGAAACCTTACCGCCAGAGCGCCGCCGCCCCCTTAAACTGAAACTCATGGGGGCCGCTGTGGTCGAGATTTTCAGCCATCCTACCGTGCGGCTTTCGATTTTCGTCCAGACGCTTGCAATGTCGATGCTGATTATCACACTGATGCTGGTTCAACCGATCTATTCTGAGGTCTTTGACCGCGCAGTTAGCTTTCCGTTCTGGTTCGGTGGCATCGCTCTTGTTGCGGGCAGTGCGAGCCTGCTGAATGCCGTGCTGGTTGTGCGCTATGGCATGCGGCGGTTGGTGACGATTACGCTGGGCATGCAGATCCTGCTGTCTGGGGCCATGCTGTGGTTCAACCTTGGCAGCATGGCTGAGCCTTATGGATTTGCGGCCTTCGTGGTCTGGCAGACCTGTTTGTTCTTTCAGGCCGGGCTGACTCTGGGCAATCTGAATGCCATTGCGATGGAGCCGATGGGCCATATTGCGGGCATGGCCGCGTCCGTGACCGGGGCGTTTTCGACGGTGATTGCGGCCCTGATTGTGATCCCCATAAGCGCATTGTTTGATGGCACCACCCGGCCCTTGGTCATGGCGGTTCTGGTCATGGCCGCAGCGGGCTTTGCCCTGATGCTCTATATGGGCCGTGTTGAAATGCGCAGCCCAACGGAAGCCGCAGAATGACCGGGGGCCACCACTTCGGTTTTTCCTGAATGTGCGGATATTTGCCGTTCTAGCGTCATATACAATTTTAGATTGATATGTATCAAGGTGAAGGTCCATTTTAAATGGAACCTTGCAATCGACTGGCTTCCAAAGTGTCGATGCGTGCTTTGGCTATGCAAGGTCTGCCTGCCTGGCATTTCAATTGAAAACGCATCAAAGGGGAGACTGCCATGACCAACACAACTCTTGATGACAACATCAGCGATCTGGAACGCCACATATCCTCAGCCAGCGACACAGAAAGAGCGAAAGTAGCAGAGCGGTTGCGCGCCTTGCTGACGCCCCAAGAACCAATAAAATATCACAGCGCTAATCAGAAATATTCCAGTGCTGGTCAGAAACGTTACAGCGCTGAACAGGACGACGACCTGTTCGACAATATGCCCATCTAACGCGTTTGGCATTGCTTTGCGGAACTAGGCCCGTCTTGTGGCCTTTTTTTCCTTGGCGATCACATGCTCTGCCAGATCCCGCGCGATGGCAAATGCGCCTTTTATCTTGTCGACGTCGCTTTTCCAATCCCGGCGCACGACGATCTTGTTGTCTTTGACTTTTGCCAACCCGCGCTGATCTTGGATGAACGTCACCAGACCCTCGGGTGACGCGAATTTATTATTGTGGAACTGGATTGTCGCCCCTTTGGGCCCGCCATCCAGTTTCGCAATACCGGCGCGCTTGCACATCGCCTTGATCCGCACCACCAACATCAACGTGTTCACCTCGCGTGGCAGTTTGCCAAAGCGGTCGATTAACTCAGCCGCAAAGCCTTCCAATTCCACCTTGGTGCTGAGGCTGCTCAGACGGCGATACAGGCCCAAACGCACATCAAGGTCAGGCACGAATGCCTCGGGGATCAACACCGGCACACCCAGATTGATCTGCGGTGCCCATTGCTCATCCGCCTCTGACAGGCCTTCCATCTCGCCCGCTTTGATCTTGGCAATTGCCTCTTCGAGCATGGATTGATACATCTCAAAGCCGACATCGCGCATCTGCCCTGATTGTTCCTCGCCCAGCAGGTTACCGGCCCCGCGAATGTCCATATCCTGCGAGGCAAGCGTGAACCCAGCCCCCAATGTATCAAGCGACCCGAGCACGCGCAGCCGCTTTTCCGCCGTTGCGGTCAATTTCGCACGTGGCTTGGTGGTCAGATACGCATACGCGCGGGTCTTGGATCGACCCACCCTGCCCCTGACTTGATAAAGCTGTGCCAAACCGAACATATCCGCGCGGTGCACAATCATCGTGTTTGCCGTCGGGATATCGAGGCCCGATTCCACAATCGTGGTCGCCAGCAGGACATCATATTTGCCGTCATAAAAGGCGTTCATGCGGTCGTCCAACTGGCCCGCCGCCATCTGACCATGGGCCACCATATAGCTCAGCTCAGGCAGCTGCGTTTTGAGGAACTCCTCAATCTCGGGCAGATCACTGATGCGCGGCACCACGTAAAACGATTGCCCGCCGCGATAGTGTTCGCGCAACAATGCTTCGCGCAATGTGATGGCGTCAAATTCGCTGACATAAGTGCGGATCGCCAGACGGTCGACCGGCGGCGTGCCGATGATGCTGAGGTCACGCACGCCCGACAGGCTTAATTGCAGGGTGCGCGGGATCGGTGTCGCGGTCAGGGTCAGCACGTGAATGTCGGTGCGCAGCGCCTTGAGGCGTTCCTTGTGCCCCACACCAAAGTGTTGTTCCTCGTCGATGACCAACAGGCCGAGGTTCTGAAACCGGATGCCCTTGGCCAACAGTGCATGGGTGCCGATGACAATATCCACCGTGCCGCGCGACATGCCATCGCGGGTCAATGCGGCCTCCTTGGCGCTGACAAAACGGCTTAGCTGGCGCACATGAATCGGAAAGCCGCGAAACCGCTCAGCAAAGCTTTTGTAGTGTTGGCGCGCGAGCAAGGTCGTCGGCGCGATCACCGCGACCTGCACACCTGACATGGCCGCCACAAAAGCCGCGCGCATCGCGACCTCGGTTTTGCCAAAACCCACATCACCGCAGATCAGCCGATCCATCGGTTTGCCACTGGTCAGATCGCCAATGACATCGCCAATGGCGCGCAGTTGATCGTCGGTTTCTGTATAGGGGAACCGCGCGCTGAATGCGTCCCACATGCCGGGTGGCGGCTCCAGAACTGGCGCTTTGCGCAAGGCGCGTTCGGCGGCGATACGGATCAGCTTGTCCGCCATCTCGCGGATGCGTTCTTTGAGTTTGGCTTTTTTCGACTGCCACGCACCGCCGCCCAGTTTGTCAAGCAAACCTTCTTCGTGGCCGTATTTTGACAACAGTTCGATGTTCTCAACCGGCAGATACAGCTTTGACGTCTCGGCGTATTCGAGCACCAGACATTCATGCGCGGCCCCGGCGGCTGTGATCACCTCCATCCCGTGATAACGGCCAATGCCGTGATCCACATGCACCACCAGATCACCGGGCGTGAGGCTTTGGGTTTCGGTCAGAAAGTTCTCGGCCCTGCGTCTACGTTTGGGCGCACGGATCAGGCGATCCCCCAGCACGTCCTGCTCTGAAATTACCGTCAGTTTGCCGTCGCCAAGTGGTGCTTCAAACCCATGTTCCAGCGCCCAGACCGCCAGATGCAATCCGCGTTTGCCCAGCCGCGCAGCATTGGGGATCGGGATTGCCTCGGCCAGTCCTTCGTCTTCTATCAACCCGGTCAGACGTTCGCGCGCCCCTTCGGAATAGCTCGCGATCAGAACGGGGCCACTTTCCATTTTCACTTTAATATGATCGGCTAAAGCCCCGAAAAGGCTGATGGATTCTTGTTGGCGCTCTGGCGAAAAGTTACGTCCAATCCGCGCGCCTGCGTCCAACACACCGAGGCCCGTAGGCTGCGGCAGCGGATTAAACTGGATCATACGGGCGTCGGCGGTTGCCAGCAGCCACGCCTCATCGGTCAGGTACAACCCTTCGGGCGGGCTGGGTTTATAGACGCTGTCCATCCTGGACCGGTTCGCCATCGCCAACCTGCGCGTTTCATATTGGTCCGCAATGCTGTCCCAGCGGGCCAATCGCGTCGGCGTCAGTTGATCATCCAGCGTGATCGTGGCACCCGGCAGATAGTCAAAGAGTGTCTCCAGACCATCATGAAAGAACGGCAACCAATGTTCCGCGCCCTGATGTTTGCGCCCGGCTGAGATTGCCTCGTAGAGCGGGTCATCGGTCCCTGCCGCGCCAAATTCGATGCGGTAATTTTGACGAAACCGCGTGATCGCGGCCTCGTCCAGTATGACCTCGCTGACGGGCGCAAGCTCAACCAGCTCCAGCTTTTCGGTGGTGCGTTGCGTGGCCGGATCAAACCGCCGCGCACCGTCCAGTGTGTCGCCAAACAGATCCAACCGCACCGGACCCAGATCACCGGGGGGATAAATATCGATGATGCCGCCGCGAATGGCATAATCGCCCGGTTCCATCACTGTTGGGCTTTGCACAAACCCCATGCGCACCAGAAAGTTGCGCAAGGCACCCTCATCAATGCGGCTGCCGACCTTGGCGCTAAACGCTGCACTGCGCAATATCTCGCGCGCAGGTACCCGTTGCGTGGCGGCGTTGAGTGTGGTCAGCAGGATAAACTTGTCCGGCATTCCGTGGACCAACCCGGCCAGTGTCGCCATGCGCCCGGCCGAAATATCGGCGTTGGGTGACACGCGGTCATAAGGCAGGCAATCCCAACCCGGAAACGTGACCACAGGCATATCAGGCGCAAAAAACCGCAACGCCGCCTGTGTTGCGGCCATACGTTTGTCATCGCGCGCCACATGCACAACCGGCGCGCCTTTTTTGGCGACCTCATCCAAGATCGCCTTTGCGTCATATCCTTCGGGGGTACCGGAAAGGGTTATCTTGCTTGGATCTGCCATGGTGCCTCAATTGGCGTGGATGCGCGTGCTGTCAACCACCAAGCGGGCCAAGGGTCATGTTTTGATACATGCCCCAAAGGGCCGTCACAAAAATCGCGACCATACCGATGATTTGCGTATAAAGGCGGTGGCGCATCAGCCGCTTGTGCAGGCGTTCGCCTGTGGCATCTTCAAGCTGGATCAACCGCGCGGTCGACAGGCTCAGCATGCCGACCAGCGACAATGGGAATGCCAGCAACAACACGGCTTGGGCAAATTCCATTTTGTAATAGAATCCCAGCAATCCCAGCATCGTCAGGGCGAAACACCCAAAGCCGAGCAACCACAGGCCTGACACCTGAGCGATATACATCAACCGATTGACCATGATGCGCACCATGTCTTCGAGATCAATCTGCGCCTGATCACCTTGCCTGCGGGCGCGCTGTACCATGTCGTATGGCACACCGATGACCCAATGGCTGGCGGTGGACCAGACAACAGCCAGCACTATCCAGAACCACAGGTTCGAGAAAGAGCGCATGTCAATCAGTTCGAAAAGTGTTTGATACCAGTCCAAGTTTTGGTGTCCATCCGTGGTAATTGCGCACGTCATAACGGGGGATCGCGGCAATTCCTACCCTTGAGGCGCGTGATTTTTCGTGGCAAGCCAAGGAGGCCGCAATTTGAGGTATTTTTGCATGCACCCTGTCCACGCCCCCTTCCCCGCCACGCGCCTGCGCCGCACCCGCGCGACCCCTGCCATTCGGGCCTTAGTGCGTGAAAACGCGCTGTCTGTTGGCGACCTGATCTGGCCGGTGTTTGTGCGCAGCGGTGAAGGTATCGAGGAACCTGTGCCATCGATGCCCGGTGTGATGCGCCGATCGGTGGACAAGGTGGTCGAGGCCGCGCGCGCTGCCGCCGATCTGGGCATTGGGGCAATGTGCATTTTTCCCTATACGGGACTTGAGGACCGGACCGAGGATTGTGCAGGCGCATGGGACCCTGAAAATCCAGCCAACAAAGCGATCCGCGCTATCAAAGCGGCCGTGCCACAGATGGCAATAATGAGCGATGTGGCGCTCGATACCTATAACATCAACGGGCATGACGGTTTTGTTGAGGACGGTATCATCGTCAATGACCGCACAGTTGAGGCGCTGGTTAAGATGGCGCTGGCGCAGGCTGATGCGGGGGCCGACATCATTGGCCCGTCTGACATGATGGATGGCCGCATTGGTGCGATCCGCACGGCCCTTGAGGGTGCCGGACATTCGGACGTGCTGATCCTGAGCTATGCCGCAAAATATGCCTCGGCGTTTTACGGACCCTTCCGCGATGCGGTGGGCGCGTCCGGGGCGCTGACGGGCGACAAGAAAACCTATCAAATGGACCCCGCCAATGGCGATGAGGCGTTGCGTCTAGTGGCACGTGATCTGTCAGAGGGTGCCGATATGGTCATGGTTAAACCCGGCCTGCCCTATCTGGACATCTGCCGCCGCGTCAAAGACGCGTTCGGCGTGCCAACCTTTGCCTATCAGGTATCGGGCGAATACAGCATGATCAAGGCCGCGGCCCAGAATGGCTGGATCGACGAGGAACGGGTTATGATAGAAAGCCTGATGGCGTTCAAACGGGCGGGCTGTGACGGGGTGCTGACCTACTTTGCACCCGATGCGGCGCGGGTGTTGAAGGGGTGAAGCGGTCGAATTGGTGTGGAATGCCAATGGGAAAAGCCTCTGTCAAACGAGGCAAAATCACTTCGACCAACAGCACACAGCCAACACCATCACTTCGCAGGTCGTGCTCTCTCGTGTTCTTCAAATCCTTTCAGGCTGTTCTGGACATGTAGGGCTCATTCTTGAGACTCTTGCCCAAGAACCGAAAATTTGCAAAGATATGGTCATCTATTCAACTTATGTTCTAGTGATTGGCTGTTTCGGGTTCGCTGTTCCGTTGTACAGGCGCGGTCGACGTAAGGATGGGCAAGGCGATTTGTCTTTGGAGGAAGCAAAATGTGTCAGATTTTTGCAGGCCAAGACCCTGCTGATTATCGTCCAATAACGCGTCGATTGCGGTTGAATGGTCAAAGCACCAGCATTCGTCTTGAGCAGAATTTTTGGGAAATCGTAGACGGGATGGCACAGCATGAGGGCATGAGTACACCTGCTTTTGTGTCCAAACTGCATTCAGAAGTTTTGGAACTTCGCGGCGAAGCACAAAACTTTACGTCGTTGCTGCGGTGCGCCTGTTTGATAAGACAAGAACAGATATCGGCGTCTGACGGGAAAATCGCCGCCGAATAAAGTTTGCTTGTAGTAGCGCGCTACTACCAAGCCCCTAAAATGTTCCGCCATACTTACCAGACACGCAATGTTCGGCGGTTTGGGAGGACTACATGGCGAAAGCGATACATTCCATGATCCGCGTTCTGGATGAAGAACGATCCGTCCGCTTTTACGAAACCGCATTTGGCCTGACCTCGGCCGAGCGGTTGGATTTTGAGAACTTTACGCTGGTTTATCTGAGCAATGACCAGGCGAGTTTCGAGTTGGAGCTGACCATTAATAAGGATCGGACTGACCCCTATAATCTGGGAGACGGTTACGGCCACCTCGCGTTTTGTGTTGACGATTTGGACGCAGAACATGCCCGGCTCGGTGCTGCGGGATACAGCCCGCGCAAAATAGTCGACTTCAAGCCAGGTGACGAAGTCATCGCCAGATTCTTCTTTGTTCAAGACCCCGACGGTTACGAAATCGAGGTCCTACAAAAGGCCGGGCGATACCACTGAACGAACTGAACTTTGGGAGGAGATCAGAACAATGACAAATAAACCATCACAGCTAACCAGACGCGAGTTGCTGTCGCGCAGCGCGGCGGCAGGCACCGCCTTCGTCGTAGGAATCGGTTACGTCGCGGGCAGCTCGGCGGCGTGGGCGATGGAGGTTGAACATCTTCAACCCGAAACCATGGCCACTTTGATCCAAATGGCGCGCGACATTTATCCGCATGATCATGTGGCGGACGAATTCTATGCTGCCGCCGTCAAGGGCTATGACAGCGCCGAAAGCAAAGACACCGTTGAGGCGGGTATCGCGGCGCTGAATGCTGCGGCGGCTGGCAACGGGTTTGCCAGCTACGTCGACACGAGGTGGGAGCGTGACCGCGTCGACATCCTGCGCGGTATGGAGAACAGCACGTTCTTCCAAACGGTACGCGGCGGTTTGGTTACTGGTCTCTACAACCAAAAGGCAGTTTGGCCGCTCTTTGGTTATGAGGGAGAGAGTTACTCCAAAGGCGGCTATATCAACCGCGGTTTTAACGACATCAATTGGGTCTGAGGGAGGGCTTGAACAATGGCTGCACCATTTGAACTGACCGACGACAGCGTCCTCGTCATCATCGGAACTGGCGCTGGCGGCGGCGTTCTCGCGAACGAACTGGCTCAAAAAGGCGTGAGCGTTGTCGCGTTGGAAGCCGGGGGGCGCTATCTGCCCGAGGATTACATTAATGACGAGTGGGAGAGCTTCGGCCAGTTGGCTTGGCTTGATGCGCGCACCACCTCAGGCGACTGGCGGGTGGCCAAAGACTTTTCCGGCCTGCCCGCATGGATCGTGAAGGCCGTCGGCGGTACGACTACCCACTGGGCGGGCGCATCCTTGCGGATTCAGGACCACGAGTGGAAAGCAAAGACCAACTATGGCGATGTGCAGGGCGCGAACCTGCTGGACTGGCCCATCAATCCGCGAGAAATGGACGACTACTACACCAAGGCAGAAGACAAGCTGGGCGTGACGCGCACCGGTGGTCGCGAAGGGTTGCCAGGCTGCAATAACTACAAGGTCTTTGAAGCCGGGGCGAAAAAGCTGGGGTATAAGGAAGTCCATACAGGGCGGATGGCGATCAATTCCGCAGAGCGAAATGGCGAAATGGCCTGTCAACAAACCGGGTTCTGCTTCCAAGGGTGCAAGTGGGGTGCTAAATGGTCTGCCGCGTACCGTGACATCCCGGCTGGCGAAGCCACTGGCAATCTGGAAGTGCGCTCAAAAGCGCACGTACTCAAAATCGAGCATGATGACACCGGCAAGGTCACGGGCGTGCAGTATGCAGATGCTGATGGCAATCAGCACATGCAAAAGGCGCGGATCGTTTGTGTGGCCGGCAACTCGATAGAAAGCCCGAGATTGCTGCTGAATTCTGCTTCATCGATGTATCCTGATGGTCTCGCCAACAGCTCCGGTCAAGTCGGGCGCAACTACATGCGGCACATGACCGGCTCAGTTTATGCAGTGTTCGACAAGCCGGTGAAAATGTGGCGCGGCACGACTATGGCTGGCATCATTCAGGACGAGGCACGTCACGATCCGGCGCGTGGTTTTGTCGGCGGCTATGAACTGGAGACTCTGTCCCTTGGTTTGCCCTTCATGGCGGCGTTCCTTGATCCCGGCGGGTGGGGTCGCGAATTTACGACCGCTCTGGACAGCTATGAGAACATGGCGGGTATGTGGATTGTTGGCGAAGACATGCCGCAGGAAACCAACCGCATCACGCTCAACCATGATGTTAAGGACCAATATGGTCTGCCTGCGCCAAACGTGCATTTTGATGATCACCCCAATGATATCGCCATGCGTAACCATGCCTACAAACAAGGCGCGTCGGTCTATGAAGCAATAGGGGCTACCCGCGTTTTCCCGACGCCTCCTTACCCGTCGACACACAACCTCGGGACCAATCGAATGTCCGAGAATGCGCGCGACGGGGTGGTCAATAGCCGCGGGCAAACCCATGACATTGCGAACTTGTTCATCTCTGACGGGTCGCAATTCACGACTGGTGCCGCAGAGAATCCCACACTGACAATTGTGGCTTTGGCCATCCGTCAGGCCGATCACATCGCTGCGGAAATGAGTAGAGGTAATCTATAAGAACGGATCCATGAAATAAAATTATCGGGGAGCGTGGCTGGCCGGAGGCGCAGATTGACCGGAAACATGCTGCCTCCAAACCAGAGCAGAAGCCCGATCAGCCCCTGCGATGCGCCAGAAGCGGCCACGCTCGCGAAGCGCCGTGTCAGTGTCAGGCGCTGACGTCGGTAGTCTCTGCCTCTTGACGTGCGCGTCGGATGTCGATCCCGGACTGCCACAGGACCACCAGTCCGACACCG
>TARA_R110002074_G_scaffold65070_4_pt1 | contig 13324 bp, 9 predicted proteins | sample TARA_R110002074 | Tara Oceans TARA_R110002074 (sample SAMEA4397215) | marine metagenome | biome: Polar Biome; feature: [MIX] marine epipelagic wind mixed layer (ENVO:01000061); material: water (ENVO:00002006), including particulate matter (ENVO:01000060) such as... | depth 10-100 m
TAACTAATATTAAATCTAGAACAAAAGTTGAAGTTTATAGTATTACTGGTGCTTTAGTGAGGTCTTTTGAAACAAATAACGATACTGATTTTGACTTTAATAATGGTTTATGGATAGTAAAAGTTAAAGATAGCGATGGGCAGAAAATAATAAAGTTAATTGGTCATTAAATTCCTTTTAATTAATAGTAAAAAAAGAGGTGGTATAAAGCAACCTCTTTTTTGTGTACACATAAAACTAGAATTAACTCTGTGATATTTAATGTATTAAAATTTCATAATGGGTAATAAAAACAAAGTTTTAAGAAAAATATCTATAAAATATAAAATAAATTTTTATATTTGGTAATCGATTACAAAATAATAAATTTACTCTATTATGTAATCGATTACCATTGATTAATTATAACCATTTAAAACTTTTTAAACATGAAACAAAAATTACTTTTATTTATTTTACCAATGTTGTTATTTACAGCAACATTTCAAGCACAAACAAAAGTTTGGGATTTTGGTGGCGATCCAAATTATACTAGTGCAGCGCAAATTGCCATGTGGCCAATTGCTCCTTTTAATGCAGCGGAAGGAGCTACTGTAGAAAAGGACAAGCTATTTTTAGTTGGAGATAGTTCTGGTGATAAATTTGGTCAAATTGAAAATGCTGGAGGAGCTACTTGGGACACAGGAACTGCTGATGAGTATGGAGCTATCAATCGTTTTAAATTTGATGGAGGTTCAAATCCAACTGATAATTTGCCAGCTTATAGCTACATGTATTTTCCTGTAACTGGTGCAGTTGACGTAAAGATATGGTTCAGGGCTGGTAGTAGTTCTGATACTGAACGTATTTTATATATTTCAGACGGAACTGATTTACTAGCGTCTCATCAAGCTGTTGGAACTGGTGCACCACAAACCATAACAGCTAGTTATACAGGTACTGGTGGAAATATTTATATATATGATTCAAATTCTTTCAATTTATATAAAATTGTAGTTACGGGTGTAGGAGCTTCAGATTTAGTTTTAAGTGCCAACGATTATAAATCTCCTGTTTCAACAAACATTAAAGCTATAAAAGATAGAATTTATGTGTCTAATGTAAAAATGAATACTGAAGTTAAAATTTATAGCATTACAGGGGCTTTAGTCAAGTCTTTTACTACAAAAAATGACACTGATTTTGAATTCAAAACAGGACTTTATATAGCCACTGTTAAAACCATTGAAGGACAAAAAGCTGTTAAATTATTAACTCACTAATTGATTAGTAGTAAATTAATATAATCAAGGATATCTGTTGTGGGTATCCTTTTTTTTGTACAAAAGTATTTTAAAATGAAAAAATTTAAATGTGTTTTCTTTGTGTACCTTTTTCTTGTTACATATACTAATGCACAAGATAATAACCAGTTAACTGAAGATTCTACAAAAGAATATACCATCGAAAATTGTGTAAATCAATTTGATGCCGATAAAACGTCACCAACTAAAGTTGGATATCAATATTGGTTTACTGATAAAGACTTTTTAGATGGAAGAACTTTAAAGATGAGTGTTGTAGCTCCTCATAAATCTACTCACGCACCGCACCAGCATATTGAAGACGAATTCTTTTTTATTTTGGAAGGAACTGCCCAATTTTATCTGAATGGAAAAACGAAAACAGCAGGATCATATACTAGTTTTTATTGTCCGTCAAATTCTATGCATGGTATTAGTAATGCAGGAGATACAGAACTAAAGTATTTAGTTATAAAGAAGTATGAAAAGAATTAATTTTGTAGACACAACTAACTAAAATAAAATCATGAATAATTGTAGAAGACAATTTTTAGCTTCAACAACTATAGAATCAGAAAGCCCTATTAAAATTACAGATTTAAAATATATTATACCCAAGCCCAATAAGGTAAATAAATTTAATCGAATTTAAATGAAATACATACATAGTACATTTTTAATATTTTTCATTTCGATATGTTCTGCTAGCCAAAATAAGACAAAAACAAATGAAGTGCCTTTTAGAGTAAAAACTGATTTGTTTGATGAAACCGAAAAGGATAGCCTAGGTTTACGCACTCCAATAGACTTAGAAACTATTTCAATTTTTGAACCGAATGACAAAACTGACCATTTTAGCAATGGTGCCGTAATGACAGTCTTTAAAGATGTTTTTTATTGTCAATGGCAAAGTTCAGCTAAAGATGAAGATTCTGAAGATACTTGGGTAGCTTACAGCAGGAGTGAGGACGGAAAAAACTGGTCTCAACCAATGGTGCTTTCTGAAAGTTTAGACAACGGGTATTGTACCTCTGGTGGCTGGTGGAAATCGGGTGATACTTTGGTGGCTTATATTAATCAATGGCCATCTAATGTAAAGCCAAAAGGAGGCTTTACTTATTATAAAATGAGTATCGATGGCATCAATTGGACTAAGAAAAAACTACTTTTAAAGTTTGATGGTAAGCCTCTTAAAGGTGTTTTTGAACAAGACCCTCATCAACTAGCTAATGGACGAATTATTAACGCGGCACATTTTCAACCTGGTTTAATTGTTTCACCTATTTATACCGATGACCCAATGGGTATTAGCGGATGGATACGAGCAAATTTTAAAAATATTTCTATAAAAAAAGACGTTTCCAGAGAAATCGAACCAAGTTCTTTTTTACAAAGTGATTCCACTATAGTTATGATTTTTAGAGATCAAAATAGCTCGCATAAAAGTATAGCGTCTGTTAGTTTCGATCGTGGTGAAAATTGGTCAATGCCAATAGTAACCAATATGCCAGATGCACGTTCTAAACAAAGTGCAGGTAACATATCTTCTGAGATTTCCTATATTGTAAATAATCCAATACAAAGTAAATCGCGTATGCCTTTAGTGGTAACTTTAAGTAGAGGAGGTGAATTTTTTGACACTGCATATTCACTTCGTAAGGCAGGTAATAACATTCAAGCAATGCGTTTTGAGGGGAAATATAAAAAATTAGGCTATCATTATCCAAAATCTATAATTTGGAAAAATCATCTTTACGTTTCATATACCACAAATAAAGAAGATGTAGAATACACCAAAGTACCATTGTCAAGTTTGATTTTAAACTAAAAAAAAATAAGAAGATTATAATTATTGTATGGACCGAATTTACAGTATAAAAACATTTCTATTTATAGTAATTACTACAATGACAAGCGTGACTTTATCTGCTCAAATACATGATGCTTCATGGAAAAAGATAATCAATAAAGATGAAGGCTCTTGGTTTACTACACAGGAAGCAAAAGATATAGCAGAAAATGTTTTGTTATATCAAAGAGATATTGGTGGTTGGCCAAAAAATATTCAAATGCAAGAGCCACTTTCAAAAGCTGAAAAACAAGTGTTACTAGATTTAAAATCTAGTACAAAAGATGTTACAACCGATAATGGAGCTACGACTCAAGAAATGGTTTTTCTATCTAAAATGTTTAGGCAAACTCGAGATGAACGTTATAAAGAAGCTTTTTTTTTGGGCTTAAATTATATTTTAAAGGCACAATATGAGAACGGTGGTTGGCCTCAATTTTATCCATTAAGAAAAGGGTATTATTCACATATTACTTACAATGATGATTCTATGGTGAATATTTTAAAACTTTTAAAAGACTTAAAAGATGGCACTAAAAAATATTCAATTACACCAGACAATGAAACGATAAAAAAAATTGAAATAGCTTTTAACAAAGGTATAGATTGTATTTTAAAAACTCAGTATAAGCAAAATGGAGTTTTAACTGCCTGGTGTGCACAACACGATGAAAAAACCTTAGAACCCGCAAAAGCACGAGCTTACGAATTACCTTCATTAAGTGGAAAAGAATCGGCTCAAATAGTGTTATTACTAATGTCTGTTGAAAACCCTACTAAAGAAATTAAAAATGCGATAAACAAAGCAGTAGAATGGTTTAAAGTTTCAAAAATTGATGGAATAAAGCAAGAATATATTTTAGATGATAAAGGTAAGTTTGTTGATAAAAAAATAGTTGAAGATCTGAGCGCAAAACCCTTATGGGCAAGATTTATGGATTTGGAAGACAATACACCATTTTTTTGCGATAGAGATGGTATAAAAAAAGCAACACTGTCAGAAATAGGACAAGAGCGCAGGCGCGGTTATGCTTGGTATACAGATAATCCAAGTAAAGTTTTAAAGTATTATCCTAAATGGAAGGCTAAGTATGAAAAACAACAAAATAAAATGCTTAAAGAAGAATACAATATGGTTGTGGCAAAAGATGGAAGTGGTGATTTTATAAGTATACAAGAAGCCATTTATGCATCAAAAGCCTTTCCTTATAAGCGTGTTATTATAAATATTAAAAATGGTACTTATAACGAAAAGGTTCATATATATTCATGGAATACTTATGTTTCCTTGATTGGTGAAAGTAAAGAAAACACTATAATAACTTTTGATGATTATTTCGATAAAATAAATTTAGGACGAAATAGCACATTTCATACTTCAACAGTTTTAGTCGAAGGAAACGATTTTATTGCAAAAAACCTCACTATTCAAAATAGTTCGGGTGAAGTAGGGCAAGCCGTTGCGCTTTCGGTTAATGCAAACAGAGCATACTTTGAAAACTGTAATTTTTTAGGATTTCAAGATACGGTTTATACAGCAGGAGAAGGCTTTAAACAATATTTTAAAAACTGTTATATAGAAGGAAGTACCGATTTTATATTTGGCGAAGCTACTGTTCTTTTTGATGCTTGCGAAATTAGAAGTAAAACCAATTCTTATATAACGGCAGCTTCAACACCAAAAAATCAGAAATTCGGATTTGTTTTTAAAAACTGTAGTTTGACGGCTGATGACAATGTTTCAGAAGTTTACTTAGGAAGACCTTGGCGTAAGTATGCTAAAACTGTTTTTATTGACTGTAAGATGGGAGCTCATATAAAAGCAGAAGGATGGCATAATTGGTCTAATAAAGAAGCAGAATCTACAACGTTTTACGCAGAATATAATTGTATTGGTGAAGGTTACAAACCAGAAAGCAGAGTATATTGGGCGCATAAATTAAAAAAATCTGAAGCAAAAAAATACACTAAGGAAAATATACTTATATCAAATACAGATAACACAACATGGTATCAAAATTAAATATCACGCTCCTAATGCTGGTTCTGCTCGCAACGGGTTGTAAGGCACAACAAATAACCATTTACGCTATTGGAGATTCTACCATGGCCAACAAAAAAAATCCTGACCTAAACCCAGAACATGGATGGGTACAAGTATTACCACAGTTTTTTAATAATGACGTGAAAATTGATAACAGAGCAGTAAACGGCAGAAGTACCCGAAGTTTTATAAAAGAAAATCGCTGGGATTCAATACACAAATATTTAAATAAAGGTGATTATGTATTCATTCAATTTGGGCATAACGATCAAAAGATTAATGATCCAGAGCGTTATACAAATCCGCATACCACATATCGAAACAATTTAATCAGATTTGTTTTAGAGGCTAGAGAAAAAGGGGCGAAACCAGTTTTATTTTCGTCAATTGTTAGAAGAAACTTTAATGAAAATGGAACTTTGGTTGACACTCATGGTGCATATCCATTAGAAACCCGCTTGGTAGCCTTAGAATATAAAGTTCCCTTTATCGATTTGCAGTATTTAACTGAAAAATTAGAGGAATCTTATGGCGTTCAAGGCTCAAAAAAACTACATCTTCATTATGAACCTGGTGAACACCCTTACTATAAAGATGGTAAACAGGATGATACCCACTTATCAGAATTGGGTGCTACAGAGGTTGCTAAACTAGCTGTTCAAGAAATAAAAAAGCAATTACCTAATCTCGAATCCTTCATAATTCCTATTGTCAAAAATTAACACTGTTTTTAAATGAATAGAATCTTTTACATAGGGTTTATCTTAATTGTCACCCAAGTACAATCTCAAAATCTGAAATATAAAGATTCAATTATAGCAAGTATTGAAAACCGAATAACTTTACCAATAATACCGAATTACGTTATTAGCATTTCAGAATTTGGTGGAAAAGGAGATGGTATTAAAGATTGCAAACCTGCTTTTGATAAAGCCATGAAAGCTTGTAAAAAGAGAAAAGGAGGTACTATAGTTGTTCCAAAAGGGGTATATAAATTAGAAGGTCCCATTCATTTTGTAAGCCATACTAAGCTTCATTTAGAAAAAGGAGCTAAACTTATTTTTGGCTCCAATCCAAAAGATTACCCAATGGTTTTAACAAGTTGGGAAGGCACTAATCTGTATAATTATAGCCCAATGATTTATGGGCTGAACGTAACCGATGTTGCTATTACCGGTGAAGGCACTATTGATGGTCAAGGGCATGGTGAATGGGCTAAATGGAAGCCGATTCAGTCTAAAGGTCAGTCAATAAGCCGAGATATGAATCATAAGCAGATACCCATAGAAAAACGTATTTTTGGTAAAGGATGTTTTTTAAGACCACAACTTATTCAGTTTGTAAATTCTAAAAACATCCTAATTGAAAATGTTAAAATTGAAGATGCACCGTTTTGGTGTGTCCATATCCTTAAGAGTAAAAGCATCACTTTAAAAGGTTTGAAATATGATGCACATAACAAGAATAACGATGGTATTGACATTGAAAATTCAAGTGATGTATTAATAGAAAATATAGAGTTTAATAATGCTGATGATAATGTAGCTATTAAAGCAGGGAGGGATTATGACGGAAGAGCAAATTCTAACCAACCTTCAGAAAATATTATTATCAGAAATTGTAGGTTTAAAGGATTGCACGCCTTGGTAATTGGCAGTGAAATGTCGGCGGGAGTAAGAAATATTTTCGCATACAATTGCGAAGCAAGCGGTTATTTAAAACGTGGAATTTATATTAAAACTAATTCTGATAGAGGAGGTTATATCAAGGAAGTTTATTTTAATGATATTAAATTTGGCGATGTTGAAGATGCTATTTATATGACTTCCAATTATCATGGGGAAGGTAGTGGGCTTTACCCCTCCAAAATTTCCGATATTTTTATATCAAACGTAAGTTTTAAAAATGTTTCGAATACAGCTATAGTTATTGAAGGTTATCCAAACTATAAAGTAGAACATGTGGTACTGGATAATATCACTATTAAATCGGCAAAAAATGGCATGACTTTAACCGATACTGAAAAAGTCAGTATTAACGAAATTGTTATTGGGGAAAAGCAAACCGTACCCAGCGCAGTGGATTAAATGGTTTATTTTAATTTAATGACCTTTTTCTTTTGATTACTTTCTAAAGCAGCTTCAATAACTTTAATAACATTGGCACCTTCAGTTGCTGTAACAGGTAATGGTTTATTTTGTCTGATAGCTTCAAAAATACCATCATAGTATTCCATATAGTTTCCAGACAAAGTAGGAATACGTTTTTTGATGACATTACCATCTTTTTCAGTATGAAGTAAGCCCATTTCTTCATCGGGTTCCTCTCCCCAAGTTTTAGAATCTGGCATTTTTCCTGCTTGCAAAACGTTTTCTTGAATGTCTGCTTTAGTTTTTATAAATGAGCCATTTGTACCATGTAAAATATTTCCGGGTAAAGCCTCACGTACAAAATAACTTGATTTAAGAATGACTCGATGTGAGGGATAAAATAATTTCACATCAAAATAATCTCCTACTTTCGAATTTGGACGATAAGAATCTAAATCTGCAAATACTGCAGTTGGCATCCCGAAAAGTACCAACGTCTGGTCTATTACATGCGAGCCTAAGTCATAGATGCTTCCTACCCCTATAGTTGGGGTTTCTTTATGAGCTTTATAACTTAAATTTGCATCAAATCGGTCATAATGAAATTCGACTTCTACAATGTCTCCAAGCAAATTTTCATTCAATACCTGTTGTACAGTTTTAAAATCGCTATCGTAACGTCGATTATGATAAACCGACAAAATCACATTATGTTCATTAGCTAATAGAATTAGTTCTTCAGCTTCTTTTACAGTTGCTGTAAAGGGCTTTTCAACAATTACATGTTTACTAGCAATAATTGCCTTTTTTGTAAATTCGAAATGGGTAATGTTTGGAGTATTAACAATAACCAACTCAATGTTTTTGTCATCAAGCAAATCATCTAAAGTCTTAAATGTTTTTACATTTGGATATTTTTCTTGTGCTAAATTTTTAGTTCTTTCTAAAACACCATAAAAATTGAATTTAGGATTTACAGAAATAAATGGTGCATGAAAAACTAAACCGCTCATTCCGAAAGAACATAATGCAGTATTGATTGGTTTCATGTATTGTTTATTTTGAAATAAAGATACGCTTAGTTTTTAATTATAATTTTATCTATAAAATGTTGTTCTGTGAAAATTTTCACTAAATAAGTGCCTTGTTTGATACTGGTCAAATCTATATTATCCAAGTTGTTTTCAATTGTTTTAACCAAACTACCTAATAAATTATAAATTTTTATCTTCTCAATTTTAGTTTGTGAAGATATATTCATATAATCCTTAACAGGATTTGGGTATAATCGTATTTGTTGTAGATTGAAATCTTCCAAACCTAAAGCGCTGGATTCAAAACGCATATAATATAAATTTGCAACATCAGCTTTTGTTATGGTATGAGGGCCAGCAGGAATAGTCATAGTAAGAACACCAGAACTTACATTTTGGTTTACTCCATTTATTTTTATTGCCCCAGAAAAACCATCATTAAAAACAAGTGTTAAGTCGCCTTCAGCTGCTGTTGTAAAAGAAATGGATGTGCTTGATTCTATTTTTAAACATTGTGTTAATGTTAAGCCATTGTATATTACGGTTCCTTTGGATGTTGAAAGGTTTCCTGATATACTGTAAAAAGCACTTGTAATCCCAGATTCAGTAAAATTATGAATCTCATCACCAGCACTAACAGCACCTTCTGTTGGAGTTGCGGAGTCTATATTAGATTCAACCGTGCCATCAGCTACAACCCAATAATAATAAGTCGTATCATTCGTAACAGTCGTATCATCATAACTTACGATGTTTGGATCTGATATGGTTGAAATACTAATTCGTCCTGAAGGATCTGAATCCGAATCTCTAAATACCTCAAAAGATGAAGCTGTAAAATTATTAGTACTCCAGTTTAAACCAACTTGCCCATCACCAGCATTTGCTGAAAGAATAATTTCAGGATCAGGCACGGTGTCACCTTGTACAGCAACTAAAGTTGTAGTATAATTTGTTAGTGCATTTCTTAAGGGTATATTAACATCAGATGACGTGTCATCTAACGCATTATTAAAAGTCCAGGTAAAATCGCCCCCATTCATACGTCCAGCATATTGTATAACATTGTCTTTTGCAACTTCTGGAGATTCAACAACTAAATTTTTTATATATAATGAGGTATCAATATCAAAGTTATTGTAAGTATTTGCACCTTGTTTAGAAGTAATACTAGAACTCATCACTTCATCTCTAGTAGCTGCTAAATAGGCGTCAAATTCGACTGGATAATTAGTAGCATCATAAGTAACAAATCTTGTTTGCCCACTTATTGTATTATTAAATGCCTTTATAGAGCCTCCATCTTCACTCGAAAAAGTGCCTCCGCCACCATAAAAAATATCGGTTCCTTGTCTTGAAGTAAGCATTGGGTATTTACAATTTCTAAAGTAATTATTTTCTACAAAAACTGATGATCCTTCAGTAGAACCTATGCCATATTTTGAATTACCATCATAGTAATTATTGTAAACATGTGCTGAATAAAAACGTACGCGAGGATGTCTTGAATCTGAATGGTCATACCAGTTATGATGATAGGTAATGTATAAACCTGAAGTAGTGTTTTCGCTTAATCCTAAAAGGTTACTTTTCCCTGAGTCCCAAAAATGGTTATATGAAAATGTTACATAAGTAGACCTTTTACAATCTAGAGCACCATCACCTTTGGCTTGATCTGATGCGCTACCAGGAGCGCCATAAAATAAATCTACATTATGAACCCATACATAGTCATTATCCTGTTGTAAACCTAAATTATCGCCTTCATTACTATCGGTAAGCATGGTTCCAATATTTCTTATTTCAATATTTGAAGCGTTTTTAATTCGGATTCCCCATCCATAAGCGACCGCATCATCTCCCACACCTTCTAGCGTAATATAGCTAGAAGCATTATTTTTGTTTTCAATCACTATATCGCCGTTTTGCATTTCCTCAAAATCAGTTATTTGACCTATAAGCCTAATTATAAGAGGTCTTGTGTCGTTGCCTTTCTTAAAACCATCCAAAATTGTTTGCAAACCAACACAAGGATTTGCATTAGCGCCAGTTACATTAAGAGTAATGGTATTTTTTGTGTTTTCAGTAATATATAGTATTACCGCACCAGATTTAGGTGTTCCATCTAACTGGTAAGCACCCGGAACTCTAGAATTTGCAAAAGCAAAACCTGTTCTATCATGTGCAAGCACAGTAATATTGCCAGTCGTTGTGCCTGTCGATTCCTCAACAGTTGAAATAACAGCTTTAATTGTAATGGTATATGTTCCAGCTTTTAAACCAAGTATATCTGCACGAAAATAAGTTCCATAGCTACGGATAAGTTGTTTGTCTATTTTCTGATTAGTAATGCCCTCTCCAGTAAAGTAAACATTATAGCTTTCTGCGCCAGAAACTGGATTCCATTTTGCATATGCTGATTCTAACCAACCATTACTTTCAATAATGGTTACTGACTGTGCATCAAGTTTTATTGAAGCAAGTAATACAGTTAAACAAATTAGTATTTTTTTAATCATTTTTTAATAAATTAGTTTGACAATCAAATTGTTAGGTTTAGTTGTATTGATTTTTAATTATTTATAATATAATTATGCAATCGATTGCACAAATATAAATAAAGTTTTCAATATTTCTAACATAAAAACGATAAACGAACTAAATTAAACGTTGCGAATCATAATAGGAATATTTTTTTATGATTCGAAATTCATTATGAATATTTTACAATTTTAATCGGGGCTATTAAAAAAGGGTTGAGATATTCTATATCAATATTGGTACAAATGTAAACTCGTAAAATACTTCCATCAAAAGACTACGGCATAAATCCGACGCTATTTCCTTTGCTTATTTATTCCGTTTCCTTTTGAGCCAAGATTTTATCTTCCGTTTGGGTTCTGCAAAAATATTGTTTAATCTAAAATTTAAGTATTATGACAACAAAAGCAAGTACTGTAAGCAAAAACGGAGAGGCAACAGCCACCGTTAAAAATGAAGTCAAGAAGAAATTGACACAAAGCGCCATTGGACTTCAAGTTCAAGAGCTAAGTATCAGCAGGATTATTCCAGACTCTATGCAACCAAGAAAGTCCTTTAACGAGGAAGCTCTTAAGCAATTGTCTGAAAGCATCGAAGAGCATGGTGTTCTGCAACCTATTACAGTCCGAAAATCTGGAAAAGATTACATCATCGTAATGGGCGAGCGTAGGTATCGCGCAAGCAAATTGGCAAAGAGGAAGACAATTCCGAGTATCGTAAGGGAATATGCTAATAATGATGTTCTGGAAGTTCAAATTATCGAAAATCTGCAAAGACAAGATGTTGAGCCTACCGAAGAAGCTGAAGCGGTTGCATTCCTAAGCGAAAAATATGCGCCAACGGAGATTTCAAAACGGTTGGGAAGAACAGAAAACTTTGTAAGACAACGTTTGAAATTAGCAGGTCTAATAGAAGGATTTAAAGCCTTTGTTCGCAATGGAGAAATGACGATTTCGTTAGGAACAGCTGTTGCACTTTTCGAGCCAGAAGAACAGCAAATGATGCTGGAAACAATGGGCGAAAATTTTAATGCCCATCAAATTAATCAGATGATTAAAAACCAGACCTATGATTTAGAGAAAGCACCTTTTGATGTAGTCGATGAAAAATTGATTACTAAAGTTGGTGCGTGTACAATATGTCCGTTCAACGCAGCAAATCAAGGTAATTTGTTCGGCGATGGTAAAATGGTGTGTACAAAATCAGCTTGTTATGAAACGAAGAAAAGTAAGTCATTCTTGAACTTGATTGAAAAATCAAAGAAAAAGAATGTGTTGTTGATTCCTGAAATTCGCAAATACTGGGCAAATGACGACAATAACCAGCTCGTTATATCGCAATTGGAACAAAACGGATTGAAAGTTTATCTTTTGGATGATGTTGAAATAATTGAAAAGCCGATTGAGCCTACAATAGAAGCAATTAAGACAGAATACCAACATTACGACTATTCTGAAGACGAACTGAAAGCTGAACTTGAAGAAGCGGTTGATAATTACAAGGAAGAATTGGAAACATATAATTCCGCAAAAGAAAATGGATTTGTAGATGGTGTTATGTTTCATCCAAAAACGTACCTACACAAAGTAGTTTTTGTGAAGATAAAAGAAGATTCAAAAACTGAAAATTCTACATATTCTGAACCAATGGCCAATAGAAAAATGGCGGATTGTACACCTGAAGAACAAATTGTAAAAATCAATGAAAGAGAAATTCGTAAAAGACACATTGAGCATAACAAGCAGTTTGAGGATATGGTTCAGATGATTCGCCAAACCGATTATATTGAAAAGAAGAAAGCACTTTCAACAGATGAAATGGTGGCTTTCTCATTAACGGTATTTGAAAACAATGTGGATTATGTAGTTCGACAAAAACACTTTTCGAAATTATTGGGCAACACATCTAAGAAGACTGATGTGGAAACTGTCGAGAACTTCAAAAAGAATTTCAAAAAAGAAACCTTTTATAAGTTGATTCGGTACATCCTTACCAAACAAGTGCATTTTGGAGAAAACAATCACGTTAATAACTTAACAAACATTTCATTCTACAATGCGATGCAAGGGTATTATAAAGCCAAAATTGCCAATATTGAAAAGGAATATGTAGAAGAGAGAAACAAACGTGAAGCACGTTTAAAAGAGCGAATAGGAAATCTTGAAAAGAAAATTCAGGAATTAAACGATTAGCTTTTGTTGTTGGAAGTAAGGGTCAGCATTCGTGCTGGCTCTTATTTTTTATATATAGTCCTTCATAGAAAAGGGGTATAAATTAAGTAGAGCCTATTCAATCAATATTAGAGCAATAGTAAAGTCCTAACATATATCCCATTCAGCACATTTCCTTCCATTCCGTAAAAACTACATTCCAGAAAAAGAGCCTCATTAACAAAGGTCTTGGACATGATCCACACTTTTGACTTTTCATTCCGTTGCCCCTTTCCGCTTCTCTGGAAAGGAACACTTCATTCCCAAGTAAAA
>TARA_R110002074_G_scaffold87744_1_pt1 | contig 13313 bp, 9 predicted proteins | sample TARA_R110002074 | Tara Oceans TARA_R110002074 (sample SAMEA4397215) | marine metagenome | biome: Polar Biome; feature: [MIX] marine epipelagic wind mixed layer (ENVO:01000061); material: water (ENVO:00002006), including particulate matter (ENVO:01000060) such as... | depth 10-100 m
CAGTCGAAATATCTAACATACTTATATTTAAGATTCTTCGACTGCGCTCAGAATGACAAATTAAAATCCTTCATTACTTTTTAAACCGCCTCTTTTTTATACTTCATATTTTAGCTCTATGATAAGCCTGAAATCACACCATCTTTATCAATAGACATGCCTTCCGATGCTGGAACAGCAGGAAGTCCAGGCATTCGCATCATTTTTCCTAAAATTGGAATAATAAATTGAGCACCAGCTGCAATCTCAATTTCCCGAACGGTTACTTTAAAACCAGTTGGTCTTCCAATAAGCTTATCGTCATCAGAGAATGATTTTTGTGTTTTTGCCATGCAAATTGCAAAATCATTAAAACCAAGATTGTTAATTCGTCTTAAATTTAATTCGGCCTTTTTATCATAAATCACGCCATCGGCGCCATAAATTTCTTTGGCAATAGTCTCAATTTTTTCTTTTACAGGGCTTTTCCAATCATAAAGTGGCTTGTACTGTGTGGCTTTATTTTCAACTATGTTTACAACTGCATTTGCTAGGTTTGTTGTGCCTTCGCCACCTTTTGCCCAGCCTTCCGACAGGATAGCCTGAACCCCTAAACTTTCACAAGCAGTTTTTACGAAATTAATTTCTTCTTCAGAATCTGAAATAAACGCATTGATTGCTACAACAGGTTCAATATTGTATTTTCTAATGTTTTCAATGTGTTTTTCTAGATTTTTAAAACCTTCTTTAACAGCATCTAAATTAGGTATGTTGTAATTTTCTTTTTGAACACCACCATGATGGCGTAACGCTCTTACTGTGGCAACCAATACGACACATTTTGGGTTCAATCCAGCATAAGCCGATTTAATGTTCAAGAATTTTTCAGCACCAAGATCTGCTCCAAAACCTGCTTCGGTTACCACATAATTAGATAAAGATAATCCCATTTTAGTAGCAATAATAGTGTTTGTTCCCTGTGCAATATTTGCAAAAGGACCACCATGAATAATTGCTGGATTCTCTTCTAAAGTTTGTACTAAGTTTGGCTTAATGGCATCTTTTAATAAAATTGCCATAGCGTTTTCGGCCTTTAAATCTCTGGCAAAAATGGGTTTTCTGTCAAAAGTAAACCCAATAAAAATATCTCCAAGACGTTTCTTTAAATCTTCAAAATTGGTTGCCATACATAAAATTGCCATCACTTCGGAAGCTGGAGTGATGTTAAAGCCATCTTCACGAGGAATACCATTTGCAGTACCACCAAGACCAATGGTTATTTGGCGTAATGCACGATCGTTCATATCGATAACACGTTTCCATAAAATGGTTCGAGGATCTATGTTTAAGTTTTGTGTTTTACTTTGTAGGTTATTATCTATTAATGCAGCCAGTAAATTATTCGCTTTTTCAACAGCATTAAAATCACCTGTAAAATGCAAATTAATATCTTCCATTGGCACTACTTGAGAGTAGCCACCACCAGCAGCACCACCTTTAATACCAAAAACAGGACCAAGTGAAGGCTCTCGTAGCACTACTGTTGCTTGTTTACCTATTTTGTTAAGTCCTTCCGTTAATCCAATAGAAACAGTTGTTTTTCCTTCTCCAGCTGGAGTTGGTGTAATGGCTGTTACAAGTATTAAATTATTTTTTTTGATTTTATTTTCATCAATAAGATTTAAAGGTAGTTTAGCTTTGTACTTGCCATATAATTCTAAATCATCTTCAGGAATATGTAATTTTTTTGCAATGTTTTTAATGTGTGTAATGTTGTTTGCTTGAGCGATTTCAATATCAGATAAATGCGCCATAGGTTGTTGGTTTAATTTTTAAGAGGTTCAATGTAATTAATTTATAACTAATATTCATTAGTAAGCTTAAATTTTACTAGGTAAATGCTAAGCGACAATAAAAATAGATAAAATGATAAATAATTTCGACTAGATTATAAGAATTTTAATTTCATCGAACATATATTTCTTTCCGTCGGCATCATTCTATTTTTTTGTATAAATATGTCAATTCTATTGCCAAATCTTTAGGTAAATCATATATTTGCTCGTTTTTAAAATAAGAATAGATTAAATTAATATATAATGCAGAATAAAGGATTAGTAAAGTTATTTGCACTGTTATTTGGGTTGGTAAGTATTTATCAGTTGTCTTTTACATTTAAAGCAAATCAAATTGAAGGCAATGCAAAGGAAGCAGCAATAACTAAAATTGCTGAAACCGAACCTGAATACGATGCTCTAAGAGGAATTGAAGAAACTAGATATTTAGATTCGTTAAATAACCTAGAAGTCTTTAATATTGGTATTGCACAATACACTTATACCGAAGTTAAAGAAAAATCCATGAACCTCGGTCTTGACCTTAAAGGTGGTATTAGTGTAATTCTTCAAATTCAAGTTGATGATATCTTAAAAGGATTGGCAAACAAAAGTAAAGATCCTGTATTTAACAAAGCATTAAACGATGCCGAAGAATTACAAAAAAATAGCCAAAACACCTATTTAGAAGATTTCTTCGTGGCATTTGATGTTATTAAAGGTGATACAAAATTAGCATCCCCAGATATTTTTGCAAACCGTGATTTAAGTGATGAAATCACTTTTAACATGACAGACGATGAGGTAAAGCCTATTTTAAGACAAAAGATTGATGAATCTATCATTTCTGCATTTGAAGTTTTACGTAAACGTATTGACCAATTTGGAGTAACACAACCAAACATTCAACGTTTAGGAAATTCAGGACGTATTTTAGTAGAATTACCAGGTGTTAAAGACAAGCAACGTGCAACAGAGCTAATTACTACAACTGCACAATTGGAATTTTGGGATGTTTATAAAGCGGAAGAATTAGGAGGTTTTTTAAATCAAGCAAATGAAGCTTTAAAAAGCTTAGTTAATACAAAACCTCAAACCGATGAAGCTGAATCGCAAGATGAAGAAGATAGCCAAATAAGTGAGTTATTAGGAGAAACTTCTACAGACTCTACAGAAGTAAGTACTTTAGGGCCTTTATTTGATTTAATTAGAATTTCAGGACAAACTGGGCAACCAGTATTAGCCATGTTTGAAGCTAAGGATAAGCAAACAGTGTTAGATTATATAAATAGACCTGAAGTAAGAGCGTTATTGCCAGCCGAACAACGTTATGCTAAGTTTGTTTGGGGAATACAATCAAAAGATAATCCACTTATCGAGCTTTATGCCTTAAAAGGAAATAGAGATAACACACCCGAATTGAGCGGAGCGGTTGTTGTTGATGCACGTCAGGCATATTCACCAACAGGACAACCTACAGTTAGTATGCAAATGAATGCAAGAGGTGCTAAGGTTTGGGAAGAAATGACTGGAAAAGCTTATGCGCAACAAAGTCAAATAGCCATAGTGTTGGATGATATTGTATATTCTGCTCCAGGCGTAACCACTGGGCCAATATCTGGAGGGAATTCTGAAATTTCAGGATCTTTTTCTTTAAATGAAGCGATAGATTTAGCAAACGTATTAAGAGCAGGTAAATTACCAGCTTCGGCTGAGATTGTTCAAGCAGATGTCGTTGGACCATCATTAGGTCAAGAAGCTATTGATAGCGGAATGAAATCTTTTATGATTGCTTTAGCCTTAGTATTAATTTGGATGATTTTTTATTATGGTAAATCAGGTATATTTTCGGATATAGCATTAATGTTAAACATCATACTAATCTTTGGTATTTTAGCAGGTTTAGGAGCTGTTTTAACACTTCCTGGTATTGCTGGTATTGTCTTGACCATTGGTATTGCGGTAGATGCAAACGTTCTTATTTATGAGCGTGTTCGTGAAGAACTTACCAAAGGAAAAGGGCAAAAAGAAGCTATTAAAGATGGATTTAGTAATGCATTATCTTCAATTTTAGACGCTAACATTACCACAGGTTTAACAGCTTTAATTTTATTTGTGTTTGGTACAGGACCAATTAAAGGTTTTGCAACTACATTATTAATAGGTATCATAACATCACTATTTACTGCCATATTTATTACAAGATTGTTAATTGATTGGTATGTAAACAAAGGAGGAAAATTAGATTTCTCTACATCTTTAACTAAAGGGTTGTTTAGAAATATTAATATAGATTTCTTGAAAAAGCGTAAAATATCTTATATTATTTCTGGAATTATTATTATTGGAGGTCTAGCGTCATTATTTACCACAGGATTAGATGAAGGTATCGATTTTGTTGGTGGTAGAACATATACAGTTCGTTTTGAGCAAGATGTAAATACCGAAGAAGTTAAAGATGCAGTGGTGGCTACTTTTGGTAGTGCCGAGGTTAAAACCATTGGTAGTGCTAACCAATTAAAGATTTCTACCAAATTTAAAATTGATGAAAACTCTACCGAGGTAGATGAAGAAATACAAAGTAAACTATACCAATCCTTAGGGTCTTTCTTACCTGATGGATTAAGTTATGACGAATTTAACGACAGTGATAACAATGTTGGTATAATGTATTCTGGAAAAGTTAGTCCAACAATTGCCGATGATATTAAAAAATCGTCTATTTGGGCAGTATTAGGGTCGTTAATAGTTGTGTTCTTATACATTTTATTACGATTTAAAAAATGGCAATTCTCATTAGGTGCAGTTGCCGCTGTATTCCATGACGTATTAATAGTATTGGGTGTATTCTCAATTACATGGAGATTTATGCCATTTAGTATGGAAATTGACCAAGCATTTATTGCAGCCATATTAACCGTAATTGGTTACTCATTAAATGATACTGTGGTTGTATTCGATAGAATTAGGGAATTTTTAAACGAACATACAAGTTGGGAATTTGATAAAACAGTAAATACAGCTTTAAATAGTACCTTAAGTAGAACATTAAATACCTCTTTAACAACCTTAGTGGTATTATTGGCAATGTTTACTTTTGGTGCAGATTCGTTAAGAGGATTGTTATTCGCATTAATTGTAGGTGTAGTAGTAGGTACTTATTCATCGGTATTTATTGCGACTCCTGTAATGCGCGATTCAATAAATAAGTTAGATAAAAAGAAGAAGTAATTTATTTAGTTTATAATGAATAATTTGAAAGCCTTTCCATTTGGGAAGGCTTTTTTAGTTTTACTTCTACTTTTTGTGATACTTTTTAGAGCAGCTAATTAGACTTGGTGAAAGTCATTTTATCACCAACCTCAATATTTAGTTGCTGTGATAAACCACCATTTATTTCAAGTACAAATTGCGCAGGAGCTCCAGAAGGTAAAGAGGTTTCGTCCAACGGTTTTGCGTTTTCTTGAATGCTTACAATGGTGTTATTATTATCAAGATAAATAATGTCTAAAGGAATAAGCGTATTTTTCATATAAAAAGACCGCATTTGCATATTGGTAAAAATAAATAACATGGCATTACTATCCTTCATGGATTTACGGTTCATTAAGCCAGTTTGGGTTTCGTAATCGTTATCAGCAATTTCTATATCAAATTTCGCGATTAACGAATCATTTTTGGCTTTAAACAAACGTAGTTCACCTTCTTTTTTAAATATAATTTTTGTGGTTATAATATTCTTTTTTTCTTCCTTGCAAGATGTGCCTAGTAAAACCAGCAAAGAGCTTATAGCTAAAAGAATTAATGATTTTGTAAGCCTATTAAGCTTCATTTTTAAACAGATTTTGGCTTATAGAAAAACATAAAATACAATCCAATAAGTACAAATGGAATACTTAGTACTTGTCCAGTATTTAAAGTAAAAAGCCAATCTTCTCTACCTGTAACTTGTTCAATTTTAAAGTCTTCTACAAATACACGAACTATCATAAGAAGCACTAAAAACAAACCAAATAAAAACCCAGATTGTTCACTTTTCTTGGATTTCCAGTATAAAAACCAAAGAATCAAAAATACAAATACATAACCAAAGGCTTCATAGAGTTGTCCAGGATGCCTAGGGATATTGTCAAAATCCTTAAAAATAATTGCCCAAGGTAGTGACTCATCTGCTGGTTTACCAATCATTTCAGAATTAAAGAAGTTGCCGATTCTCACAAAAATAGCACCAAGTGCCACAGGAACCACCACGCGATCCAAAATCCAAATAACCGACTTTTTAAGCACTTTTTTATTGTACAAATACATGGATATAATCATACCAATTGCAGCACCATGACTAGCTAGACCACGAAAGCCAGTAAATTCAAATCCTCCTGCAAATTTAACAGGCAAAAAGATGCTGAAAAAATCCTCTTTTATAAGCTCTGGTTGATAAAAAATAACATGACCCAAGCGAGCACCAATCATAATCCCAAGTACTGAATATATAAAAAGGGAGTCTAATTTTTCATCGGTTTGATTTTCATGCTTATAGATTTTTTTCATGATGAACCAACCTAAAATAAAGGCTAACATCCACATCATGCTATAATAATGTATGGTAAAGTTATCTGTGATTTTTAAACCTTCTGAAGCTGGATCCCAGACAATTTGTAGAGCGTGCATATATACAAGTTTGATGCGTAAATATAGATAAATGATATGAATTATTTAATCCTTATTTCTTGTAGATGTTATTTTTTATCAACTTTATTAGGAACAGGAGCATAACCACTGTCTCCCCAAGGCGACAGAGCGAAAAAGGAAATGTACGGTGTACATTTTTAGCAAACGTGCGAGCTGGCGTGAGGGCAATTTTTAGTTGTCATCCTTTTCGGGAACAGGATCGTAACCACTGCCTCCCCAAGGATGACAACTAAAAATCCGTTTAATTGCTAATTTCCCACCATAAAAAAGACCATGTTTTTTTAAGGCTTCAACTGTATAATGTGAGCAAGTTGGCTCGTATCTACATGTAGCTGGTGTTAATGGAGATATTACTGTTTGATATATTCTAACCAATAATACAAAAGGTGCTATTAAAACTTTCTTGAGCATGACTAATTTGTAGTAAACGTCGTGCCATCTTTACCATCTTTAAGTTGGATGCCTATGTCTGCTAATTCATCCCTAATTTTATCAGATAAGGCAAAATCTTTATTGGCTCTAGCTTCAGCCCTCATGTTTATGAGCAACTCAACTGTATCAGATAATTTATTGGAACCGCTAGCATCATTATCTGAAACGTTTTGCAGTCCTAGAATATCAAAAACAAATACAGTTAATGTTGATGTTAAGATATCTAAATCTTCTTGAGATGTGGTTGCTTTTCCATCTTTAACTTGATTGATAAACTTAACCGCACTAAATAATTCAGCAATTAAAATAGGTGTATTAAAATCGTCATTCATGGCGTCATAACAACTTTGTTTCCATGATGATACATTAAAATTGGTTGTGTTTTTGGAAGCTTCTAATTTAGATAAGGTATTTATGGCATCCATTAATTTATTGAATCCTCTTTCTGAAGCTTCAATAGCAGCACTACTAAAATCAAGGATGCTTCTATAATGTGCTTGCATCATGAAAAACCTAGTTACGCTAGGTGAAAAAGGTTTACTTAATTTGTCGTTTTCACCAGTGAAAATTTCATTAGGTAAAATATTGTTCCCTGTAGATTTTGCCATTTTTTGACCATTTAATGTCAACATATTAGCATGCATCCAAACGTTTACAGGGCTTTGATTGTTGCAAGCTTCAGCCTGAGCAATTTCGCATTCGTGATGCGGAAATTTTAAATCCATACCACCACCATGAATATCAAACTGTTCGCCTAAGTACTTGGTACTCATTGCGGTGCATTCTAAGTGCCAACCTGGGAAACCGTCACTCCAAGGTGATGGCCAACGCATAATGTGTTGTGGTTCGGCTTTTTTCCAAAGGGCAAAATCTTGTGGGTTTTTCTTATCAGATTGTCCATCCAATGCTCTACTGTTGTGTATTAAATCTTCTAGATTACGACCACTTAATTTTCCGTAATTATGGGTTTTGTTGAATTTATGTACATCAAAATAAACCGAACCATTAACCTCATAAGCTAAGCCTTTGTCAAGAATTTCTTTAATAATTTCAATTTGCTCAATAATATGTCCAGTAGCTGTTGGCTCAATACTAGGAGGAAGAAAATTAAATTTGTTGAGCGTGTTATGGAAATCGACCGTGTACATTTGTACTACTTCCATGGGTTCAATTTGTTCTATACGGGCTTTTTTCGCAATTCGATCTTCACCCTCATCTGCATCGTTTTCTAAATGCCCAGCATCTGTAATATTCCTTACATAGCGAACTTTATATCCTAAATGCTTGAAATAGCGAAAAACCATATCAAAGGACATAAACGTTCGTACATTGCCCAAATGTACATTGCTGTAAACCGTTGGGCCACAAACGTACATGCCAATATAACCCTCGTTTATGGGCTTAAAAACTTCCTTTTTACTCGTTAACGAATTATATATTTTTAATTCTTGATTTTTGTAAAGTTGCATGCTGATTAATTAGATTTTGGTTGATTTTGAGCACTATTAAAACTGTGTATCTAATTTAATATAATCCAAGAATTCCCTTTTGGTTTTATTGTTTTTAAACTTTCCTCCAAATTCACTGGTTACAGTACTACTTTCCGTATCCCTAATGCCTCTTGAGTTCACACACAAATGCTTGGCATCTATAACGCAAGCAACATCTTTAGTGTTCAAAACTTTTTGTAGTTCTTCTACTATTTGTATGGTTAATCGTTCTTGCACTTGCGGTCTTTTGGCAAAATAATCTACAATGCGGTTCATTTTAGACAAACCTACAACTGTACCATTAGAAATGTAGGCAACATGAGCTTTTCCAACAATGGGTAATAAGTGATGCTCGCAGGTCGAGTAAACTGTAATGTTTTTTTCGACAAGCATTTCACCATATTTGTATTTGTTTTCAAATGTTGAAGCATTAGGTTTTTTATTGGGATCTAATCCACCAAATATTTCTTTAACAAACATTTTTGCAACACGGTTTGGTGTTCCTTGTAAGCTATCATCAGTAAGATCCAGACCAAGGGTTTCCATAATATGCCTTACGTCATCTTTTATGATATCGATTTTTTCTTCTCTAGTCAATTTAAAAGCATCGGCTCTTAACGGTGTGTTTGAAGAGGTTCCAATATGATTGTCTCCTAATGAATCAAAATTTTCAATTTCTCTTTCTATTTTCATATATAATGCTATCTAAAACAAATTAAACAGGGCACAAAGGTAAGCATTTCCTAAATTTTAGCTATTGAATTAACAAAGTATTAATTTTGAACGAAATATGTAATAATTTCAACGGTTAGAACGTTTTATTTATCAAATATTGCTTACTTTTTACCGCTATTATAATTGACGAATAAATGATTAAAACATTACTATTTATAGGAATTTTATTTTCTAGCAGCATAACTACCACTGTTAATGCTCAAACTGCTATTAATAATTTAGCATCGAAAACGGTTGTTTTCAATCAAAATGTAAAAGACCCATTAAATACTCTTGAGAAGAATATGCTAAAAGAAGTTTATGGTGAAAGCCTTCAAAAAAATGTGTTGAATAATCCTCAGCGTTTAAGGAGCATCAAGAATATTATTAGAAATAGAGTTGAAATACTTAATTTACCTAATTACCCTAAAAATTATAAATTATTATCTCAAGTACCGCTGTTTAATAAATATAATTCCTCTTTAAAAAGAGAAGCCTTTCGTAAAACTACATTTAATCCATTAAGATATACCTTTGATTTTTATACAAACGAAACTCAAGTGTTTAGGGTAGATAATACCGATTATTATATAGTAATTAAGTCCCAATATCAAAATTAGCCTCCCTTATGATGAAAAATCTACTTTTTTTATTTACTATTTTTTGTTCGTTCTCAACATTTGCTCAAGTTATCAATATGACCGATGGACTTACAAGTAATACCTGTACAGGAACATTTTATGACTCGGGTGGCAGCGCTGGAAATTATGGAGATAACGAAACTATTACGCATACTATTTGTCCAGATACTCCAGGCAGTCAAGCCCAATTAGATTTTACGACTTTTAATTTAGAAGCCAACGCCGATTTTATAACCATTTATAATGGTCCAGATACTACATACGATGTTCTTGGAACATTTAGTGCTACAAGCCCAGGTTTGGTTACAGCCGCTTTAGCTTCTCAGTTACCTAACCCACTTGGATGTCTAACAATTGCCTTTAGTAGCGATAACGTTAATAATAGTAGTGGTTGGGAAGCCACTATATCTTGCTTTCAACCTTGCCAAAATATTACAGCAAGTATCGACTCTACAGTACCTGCCGCTGATCCAGACGGTATTGTAAGAATATGTCAAGGAGATCAAATTACATTTAATGGAAGTGGTATATTTTCAGTTGATGGTACAGGTGCTTCCTACGAATTGTTTATGGGAGATGGTGTGTCCATTACGGGTGCTTTGATAGCTGATGCATTTAGCACTAATTATACGTTTAATGACGAAGGTATTTTTGAAGTAAGTCTTGTCATAACCGATGCTAATCCCTTAGGGTGTTCGAGCACAAACAAAGAATCCATTTTTATATACGTGTCTTCTACACCTGATTTTACTGGAACCGAAGCGGCCAATGATACATTGTGTTTAGGAGAATCCACCACTATAGAAGGTGTTGTATCACCAGTTACTCAAATTGCAAATTGCGCCAATGGAGGTGAAGAAACAGCTCTTGGCGATGTTCAAGGTGTGACGTTTAGATCTACTTTAAACCTAGATTGTTTCCAATCGCAAAATTTAACCGACGTTGCTCAGTTAGAAAGTATCTGTATTGTAATAGAACATACATATATTGGTGATTTAGAAATTACAGCCATAAGTCCAAATGGGCAAAGAGTTTTATTGCACAATGGACCTCGAAATAACTCATTATATCTTGGAAATCCAATTGTGACCGATGGTACAGGACCTGGGCAAGGTTGGGAGTATTGTTTTTCAATGTCTGGTGCTACTATACTAAGCAATGGTCCTGTTGTACAATCTGGAATGCCAACTACTGGACTCACCGTTGAGGCAGGAACCTATTTACCGCTTGGAGATTTTAACGATTTTATTGGAACACCAATAGATGGCCAATGGACTCTCGAGATTATTGACTACTTAGCACAAGATGATGGGACTATTTTTAGTTGGTCGTTGAACTTTGATGAATCATTATTTGCCTCTAACTATACATTTACACCCAGTTATCCCACTCAAGGCTGGGATGCTGATCCATCAATTACAAATACGGTTGGAAATACTATAACGGTTCAACCCACAACATCTGGAACACATTGTTATACTTATAGAGTAATTGACGATTTTGGCTGTGAATACACCGAACAAGTATGTATAGAAGTTTTGCCTGAAGTAATACCAATAGCACCAACACCTTTAGAACTATGTGATGATGCTGTGACAGATGGATTTACAGTATTTGATTTAACAACAAAAGATACAGAGATAACAGGTGGAAATGTTAACTGGGTGGTACAATATTTTGAAACGAATGCTGATGCCACTAGTGGAACAAATCCAATAAATCCTGTGACAGCCTTTACTAACACTGTGGTTAATTCGCAAACACTATTTGCGCGTGTTACTGATAATATAACAAGTTGCTTTGGTTTTACTACACTAACCTTAAATGTACTACCAAATCCAGCATCACTAAACGATGCGCCAAATATTGAACTCTGTGATGACAATAATACTGGCGATAACCAAGAAATTTTTGATTTAACACTTAACGAAGCATACATAGTAAATGGCGAAGTTGGAGTAACCGCAACCTATTACCAAACCAATGCTGATGCACAAAACGCTGTAAATGCAATTGCAACACCAACAACCTATACAAACACATCTTCACCAGAAACTATTTATGTGCGAGTTACCAATGATGTAACGTCATGTTTTACTGTGGTAGATTTTAATATTCTGGTTAACGACCTACCAAATACAACAACTGTAACTAATTATTTTATTTGTGAAGTAAATGCAGATGGTGTTGCTCAATTTGATTTAGAATCAAAAACTACAGAAATATTAAATGGTCAAAATCCAACAGATTTTGCAGTAACATATCACATCTCTCAAGCTGATGCTGATGCAGGTATAAATCCGTTGGCAAGTCCTTATACCAATATTGTCAACGCTCAAACAATTTATATAAATATTAGAAATATAAACACAAATTGTGACGATGCTTCTATGAGTTTTATTATTGAAGAACTCAATACACCTTCAGCAAACCCTGATGCTATTCCTATTGAATATACTTTATGTGATGATTTTAATGCTAATGATGGAGTTGCTCAATTTGATTTAACATCACAAGATACTTTTGTTCTGGATGGACAGAATCCAATAGTTAATTTAGTAAGTTATTATGAGTCGCAGGCAGACGCTGATGCTGGTATAAATCAATTAACATCGCCTTTTCAAAACACGTCTAATCCACAAATAATTTATGCACGAGTTGATGATACTTCGGCAATAAATACTGTGTGTTTTGCTACCACCCAATTGTCTTTAAATGTTAATCTCTTACCAGAATTTACCTTAGAAGATAATTACATAATTTGTGGAAATACCAATGGTACAGAAATTATTGGTATCCCTTTAATAGATACAGGATTATCTACTTTAGATTACACCTTTGAATGGCGTTTAAACAATACCATTATTTTAGGAGCGACAAATTCAAGTTATTTAGCAACACAAGCTGGCGATTATGGTGTAACAGTAACAAACAATGTAACTAATTGCCAACGAGTAGAAAATACTACAGTTAGCGAAAGTTCTCCTCCAGTTGTAACTGCAACGGTAACATCTTCGGCTTTTGCTAATAATCATATTATTGAGGTTGAGGCTATAGGAAATGGCGACTATGAGTATAGTTTAGATAATGGACCATGGCAAGATAGTAATGTGTTTGAAAATGTCTCATTAGGTGAGCATACAGTAACGGTTAGGGATAAAAATGGTTGTGGCTTAGCTAATGCTACTGTTACGGTTATGGATTATCCAAAGTTTTTTACACCAAATGGCGACGGTTTTAACGATACTTGGAATATTACAGGCATAAATGCACAACCAAATGCACGAATATTTATTTTTGATAGATTTGGCAAGTTGTTAAAACAATTAAGCCCAACAGGCGTTGGTTGGAATGGCACTTATAATGGATATAACCTTCCATCGGCAGATTATTGGTTTACAGTGGAATACTTTGAGCCTATTAATGGTGAGAAGAAAGAATATAGAGCGCATTTTTCACTCAAGAGATAAAAAAACGCAATGGAAATATCCATTACGCTTTTATATGTTAAAATAATTGTACTATAAATTCAT
>TARA_R110002074_G_scaffold401735_1_pt1 | contig 13304 bp, 11 predicted proteins | sample TARA_R110002074 | Tara Oceans TARA_R110002074 (sample SAMEA4397215) | marine metagenome | biome: Polar Biome; feature: [MIX] marine epipelagic wind mixed layer (ENVO:01000061); material: water (ENVO:00002006), including particulate matter (ENVO:01000060) such as... | depth 10-100 m
AAGGTCTCGGGACGTGGAAGTCGGTACATAGCTTGTTCTTCACAACATGGATAATTTGTTCCTTTTCTGGCATGCGACCTCTATCAAGCCGTCTGAATTTCGTAATTTTGTCGTTCAGGATGATCAGGTTTTGCGTTCGCTTGTTCCAGTCCTGCGTCTTTTCGTATAGATGTAACTGGTCCGTTATCCAGAAGGGTTTGTAGTGGATCCCGGCGTCTTTACCTTTATATTTATGCAACCCATATATCGCCTTTATTCTCTCTCTCACGTCGTCTTCCGAACTCGTCTCGAATACACTTTTCCACGTTTCGTGGCGGGCGATGTTGTAGCACATAACCATTTCCTTGGGGCCAACGCACCCGAGCTGTCTGTAGCAGACAAATTTATCGTCTCCTATATCCTTTATGGGGTCTGCGTAGTAGGACGTGTTCATTGGAAGTATGTCCATGTCAGTGATCAAGATGCCACCTTTTGCTTCGGTGAGCAACGGGGGGTAAAATAGTCTCACGTTCTGGGCTATGAAAGAAGTCTCTATGCCTTCAATGGGAGAGAACAACTTAATATGTTCTTTGTATGGCAGCAGTTCCTCGACTATCTCGTCTGCTATGAGAACGATGTGAATGTTGACGTTAGGGAACAATGTCTTCCACGCTTTGATGAATGGCGGTATGAGCTGATAGTAGGTCGGGTTCATGTCTGTGGCGACAACGACATCTGTCAATAGCATCTTACATATCTTGGGTGTCAGCTGTTTAATTAGGTTTCTGTGTAGACATTGTTTGATTTAAGCAATAACGTAATACCAGTATAAAATAACGGCTCTAGTAATTGGTGTAAAAGATGGTGCTTCGTTAAGGATGTGGAAAGATTATTTCCCAAACGCTACGATCTACGGTATTGATATTGACCCCAGATGCAAGCAATTTGCTGAAGATAGGTCTTGATTTGAACGGCAAACACGGTGGAGTGGTAAATCCAAATCTTATTAGTGTGCATTTTTATCCTATGATAGCCATTTTTGAAAATTTCTGATCTTAATAGTTTCTTATAAGTAACTATTAAGTTTTATACTGAACTCACCAAGAAGCACTTATTATACTTATTATTCTATTAGTTTAGAGTTAAAACTCTTACTTCATGTAAATGTTCCTGTACGAATACAATTTCTCAATTGTCATGGGTTACTACAATCGGAGGGAACAGGTATCTAATACTTTAAGAATGTTTGAAAAATATTACGGTCCATATAATTTCGAGGTGATTATAGTTGACGATAATAGCTCTCCTGAACATAGGCTTGATGATCTGGTTAACCTATATACGTTTCCGGTAAAATATATCAAAATTTCATCATCGGAGAAAGGTGATAGAGTTAATCCTTGTATTCCGTTCAATAGAGGGATAAGCTGTGCCAAGGGGAGAATCGTAGTTTTGCAGAATCCTGAATGCTACCACTCTTCTGACCTTCTTAGCACTATCGAGAAAACCCTGACACAGAAAAACTATATCACATTCTCCTGTTATATGACTGCCAACACCGAAGTCGCTTCTTATCTAATCTCGAATCCCAGCCTCGTGAACGACAGAGGTTTCAACATCAGGAATATATACCAGGGCAAAATGGCGGGGGGTGTTCCTTGGTCGAACCACCCGACCTTTCGGCCGAGCAACTATCACTTTTGCTCGGCGATACTGAATGATAACATAAAACTTCTCGGAGGGTTCGATTCGCGGTTCGCATGCGGACACAGCTACGATGATGACGAATTGCTTTTGTCCATTAAGAGCAACCTGAGAATAGACGTTGTATGTCTACCTCCTTCCGCAGGCTTCGTTATACACCAGTGGCACCCGAGGGATGTAGGACTCTCGCACATGCGGCGCCAGCATCTCGTTGTGAGGAATCAGCATCTCATGGATTCCCTGAAGCATGCGCACAACGTATCAGATTTCAAATATCCGAAGCTGCTGCACTTACATTTCCCACGTCTAGATCTTCTGGATGTGTCGACGATACTCTCATTCAATAGATTTCACAAAGCATGGAAGATAAATATTTATCGCCTCGGAAAATGTCTTGGTAACGATACTCTTTATTCTGAACTTTCTAGTATCCCGAACGTGAACATTCACATCATTGGAGTGTCATCTGGCTACACAAATGCATCAGGAGAACTTAGCAACACATTTCCCTATTATATTATGGACAGATTTGGCGGCGTATGGTCTGAACCTGATATTATCTACGTCGGAAGTATTGAGAACTATTGCTCGTCTATGTCCGACCATGACGCCATACTTCATCGTGGAGAGGGCGAACAAAGCACGGGGCTCATGATTGCGAGGAAAGGCGCAGACACTATTGGGAAAAGCAAAACGCTGCGCGCGGACAATAGCAACGCACGTGTCGGAGAAGATATGCATAACACAAGCCCAGCTCGATCTTCCGAACTATCCATTAAAGACTCACAACTCTACACCCCATTTTCTCGAGAGGATGTATGGAAGATCTTTGGTATGGATGGTAAAAATAATTTTAGTTACGAAGGAACTGACACTTTCGGAATAAAGTGGTTCCGGGATTCAGACGAAGCGATGCAATACCGTAAGAAATTCAATCAGGAATTATCGTTGACTGGTTCATGTCTCATGAAGACCCTTTTACTTTCATACTTCAAATGACTTAAATCCCCCACTGACTTATATAGTATATGAAAGTATTTATCTTTGGCTCAAGCGGAATGCTAGGAGACTACATGCGAAGTTATCTCTCAACATCCCTTGATGTTATTTGCATTTCTAGGAAAGACTACGACTTGTCCGCGCCAACAATGGCTGGATTAACTTGTGTGCTTGAAGAAAGAGGCTTGCAGGAGAACGATGTGGTCATAAACTGTTCGGGCATCGTTCCTCAGGCGCTGGACAAAAAGACAGATAACCTGCGTCTTTATTTCGGGGTCAACGCAATTTTTCCTACTCTCCTTGCTGAATTGTGCAATCGCATAGGATCCAAGTCTATCCACATCACGACAGACTGCGTATTCTCAGGACAGGATGGGTGCTATGACGAGCAGTCACCACATGATGGGACCAGCGATTATAGTGTCTCCAAGTCCTTGGGGGAATTATGCGGTTCTACCATTATCAGAACATCCATCATCGGCGAACAGAAACAGGGCAAGTATTCTTTGCTCGAATGGGCGAGGTCGAACGCAGGAGGGGATATAGATGGCTATACTAACCACATGTGGAATGGAGTAACATGTTTGCAACTTGCCAAAGTGGTACGGAATATCATCAGCGACGGGAAATATTGGGAGGGTGTCAGGCACGTATTTAGCCCCAAGAAAGTCAGCAAATTCGAGCTTATTAGTATGATAGACAAAGAATATAATCTTAACATGAATATTCGTGCTCTGGAAGCTCCCGTCTCGGTAGACCGAACTCTCACCACAAAATACTATATGTCATGGAAGACACCTGACCTGCTGGAACAAATTTCTGACCTGAAGTCCTACAAGCAACCTGAAATCCCAGTTACATCGCATCCAGAAAGGACGAAGACTGTTGTAACTGTGACTGGAATACGTCCCGATTTTATAAGGATGTCCGAGATATTCAAGAAACTCGATAAGCGGTTTAATCATATCCTAGTGCACACCGGACAGCATTACGATAACAATCTTTCGGGAATATTCTTTGAGCAGCTAGATATAAGAGATCCTGACTATATATTGTCTACTGGTGGACATAACCTCGAGCACTATCATCAACTTTCTAATCTATCTATATCCATCATCGACCTTTTCAAGAGAGAAGATATCCGTCCCGATATAATCCTGTTTCTGGGCGACTCTAATTCTGTCTGCGCGTCTTTACCCTTACGAAAAGAGGGATATGTAGTGGGTCATATCGAGGCGGGTATGCGGTCCTTCGACAAATCTATGCTAGAGGAGATAAATAGGACCGTGTGCGACCACTGCAGTCATATCCATTTTGTCTATCATGCATCCTACAAAACGTTTTTAGCGAATGAGAGCATCATAGATAACGTTCATATCGTTGGTAATACCATCACCGAAGTATGTAGACAGTTTATACCCAATGAGCCAAAAGGAAAAAAATGGATATTGGTTGATGTGCATAGACCAGAGACATTCAAACATGAAGCGCGTATATCCAATATACTTGAGTATGCGAGAAAGTGTGGTGAGAAATATAATGTCCCTGTAAAGATGCTCAAGTTCGGAAGGACATTTGACTATATAAAGAAGTTCGGACTCTCAACTCAGGGAATAGATATTGTTGAACTCATGTCCTATAAAGACTACCTAAGCACGGCGTACCATTCTCTCTTTCTCATATCTGATAGCGGCACCGGTCAAGAGGAACCTGCTTTATTGGGGACTCCGGTGATCGTTCCGCGGGATTATACAGAGCGCCCACAGTCTGTGGAGAACAATTGTAGTTATATGCTTAACATAAATACAAACAGGGAATTCGAGGACTCGTGGAACTGGCTAGGAAAGGTATCAAGTGGTGAACTGAAAATGCGTGTCGAGTGGCTGGGAGAAGGCAATACAAGCGATCTGGTGGTGGAAAAGCTAAGCGAGTTCCTGTCTTGAATTACATTGGTTAGTGAATAGAGGAATTTTCCTGTCTGGGAGGCCTGTACAATATGTCTGGGAATTTTTCGATGTACTTATTCATGTTAGATGGAATATTATCAGTAGTGGTCAAGTCGATCACGCTTGTAGTCCCCAAGAGGCCCTCACGATCGAAAAGGTCGGATACGTTGGATAATGTCTTCTTTATATGTTCCTCGCTGCTGAACTGATTTATAATGTCATGCTCGGCAACCACCTTGAACTTTTCTACGATCTTGCCACCTGTCGCCATCCATGAGTAGTGCCATCCTCCATATACATAGAACGGCAAACTAGTTCTATTGTCTCGGAGGTGTTGTATTGTGTCGGGATTCGGGAGATTTCCTCTCTGAACGAATATGCTCCCTTCCCATATCTGCTGCTTAGCAACGTTAACGTAATAGTAGAATAGCTTCATCTTGACACCTATTGCTGGGAAATGGAGGATTTTTTCGCGCACAGAGGGAAGCACTCTTGGATCATATATCTCGTCTAAGTCCGAGATGGCTATAATATCATCGTCTTGTAGTCCCTCAATTCCTTTGAACAGGTACTTTCTCTGCCAATTCTCGTTTCCCCAGTTTGCGCCACGTCCTGCAGTGAAATCTCCTTTGAAAGGAAGCTTCTCGATAGGTAGAAATATTATCTTGTCCATAAATTTTTCGTACTTAGCTTTGTTTTTAATGAAAACAAACTCGCTCTTCGTCACTTTCTTGCTGTGGCTCTCCTTAGATTCACATATGACGAACTTGTCTACGTGCTCGTACAGGATGTCCAGCCGCATGTACAGGACCTCAACCTCGTTCCATAGCATAAAGCAGTCATATATTTTAACCATCGGTTTATATATATCGTAATGTATAAGTATTTAAATGGTAGGATACATTATAGTTTAAATGGTTACGGTTTCCTATGTGTGTCTGATATACAAAAGTACTCGCTGGCTTAGATTTGTGTATGAGCAATTTCACAAATACACAAATTTAAATGAAGGAGATGAATTCTATTTTGTAGCAAATGATGCATCTCCCGAAGTATTGGACTATTTAAAAGATAACAATATCAAACATTACATTCATGATAATAATGAAGAACAGAAAAAGGAATGGTACATCAATAATGTATACAGGGCATGGAATACATCGGCCAGAAAAGCTCAAGGAGAATATGTGGTGTTCTTGAATAGTGACTTCGCGTTCTCCCCAGGATGGAATACTAATCTAACGAAGCATATATCTGATGCTAGTAAAAATGTTATATGTATTACATCTCGGTTAGTTGAAAGAGGTATTCTTTCGAGCGGTCAGTATGGTATTGAGAAGAATTTCGGTAATAATTACAATGATTATAATGAAGAAGAATTTTTAAAATATGTTAATAAAATTGGACAGAATAAGTTAATGCAGGGTGGATTGTATATGCCGCTGCTCATTAGAAAAGAACATCTAGAAAAGGTTGGTTATTATCCAGAAGGGAATATTGTTTCTGGAAGCAACATATTTTACCCCATCATAGGAAAGAAGGGAACTCCTATAATACCTGGTGATAATGTCTTGATGCAAAAACTTCAACGCATGAATGTTCACCACGTTACTGCTTTTGATAGTGTTGTATATCATTTCCAGGAGGGTGAAATGAGGGAGTGATTAAATATTATCAATAACTTCTATATATCTATTGACAATCACATCCTCAGAAAAATGTTTTACCGCATACTCCTTTTGCAATTTCGATATATAATCTCTATAACCCAAATTATTTTTGAGCATATATAGACATTTTGTATAGATAGCGACCATAGTATTCTTGTCACTTTTATTTATATATAATTCTTTTGTATTTATAAAAAATTCTTTATGCGCCTGAGGCCATATAGTTAATCCTTCATGGCTTATAGTAGGTATTCCACGAATAAAACTTTCGGCTACAGAATTACCGAAGGTTTCACCAATCACATTAGAATGTGCATGGACATCGAAAGTATTGTATAATTTATCTAATTGTTCACTACAAATAGTTGGTTTTATAAATATAATATTTTTTATATTTAACTTTTTACTATCCTCTATAGCCTTATGTGATGGATTTAGATATAGAAATACAGTATTTTCATCCTCAATATTTTTATAAGCAATTAGATTAATATCGCAATAAATTTCCGGATCACCTCTTGCCACTCTTCCAACAACAAATTTGTTATTCAAATTTAATTCTTCTCTAAGATTCTCTAATGTCGTTGCACGAGGAATAGGGTTGGGAATGACTATATGCGGTACATTATTAAGACTATAATGATTTACTAGTGTTTGCGAAGGAAATATTCTAAAATCTGCTTTGGTTAATGTGGCTCCATGAAAATTTATTTCAATAATTTTGAAATTAAAATTAGTATTTTCAAAGTCTGGTAATAACCAGAATTCATTTCCTCCTCTATGGACGAACAGTATATCAATGTTATAGTTATTAAAATCCGTAACGGATGATATTTTTATAGGTTTGCAGTATTCAAGGTAACTGTCATGCCTAGATAGGTTATTTGAATTTGGCAACGACATGTTATTAAAAAAAACAGTAAATTTTTCGTTTCCGTAATGTTTGCTTAATTGTTTTGCTAATATATAGCTAGTATGGTCTGCTCCACCTATTCCAAATGAAGTAAAAAATCCTATTTTTTTCATATGTTGTATAAATCGTACTATATCTTTATATTAGTATTTTTGTTGAATGGGAATGTAAAGAAAACCATGATAGCTATTTAATTACGCCCCCAATTGTCATTATTTGGGTATGGCATCTTACTATTGTATAAACGATGATTTATAGTTGGTGGTAAATTATGTACGATTTCATGATCGGCATGTATAGCGTTCGCATTATTGTAATAAATAAATCTTTTAACTTTTAACTTCAACCTATCTAGAAATTCTGCGTCATCGTATCCAGTTCCAAATCTATATCTTTCATCAAATCCTGACAAACCGAAGAAATTTTTTCTTGTGATACATGATAGAAAATTAAGATTCGTATTTCTGAAAATACTGTGTAGATACCACGAACCATATTGATTATTAAACTGATCACTACTCATAGAGGAATACATTTTCTGTTTATCTTCATGGTTGATAACGAAGTCGTTGCTAACTATATCATTTGTTAATTTTTTATCTGTTGAACAAAATACGGACAACAGTATATAGGTCGAGTCGTCTAATTTTTCAAAATTGTTTGTAATTTCGAACATATCCGAAGTATGAAATGTTTCGGGACTACTTAAAATAAGTATATCTCCAGAAGAATGTCTTACCCCAACATTATAAGGATAACAAGGATTAACTTCAAGGTTATTTCTTTTTTTACCTAGTTCTATTAATTTAATATCTAATGTTTTAAAATCGTCGACTAATGTATTTAACCGATGATTTTCGTTGCTACCATCATCAATAATTATAATTTCAATATCTTCCCGGCTTTTATAAAACTTTTCGAAGCTCAATAGTGTGGTCGTCAATAATTGCTTTCTATTATAGTACGGAAGTATGATAGAATACTTAATCATTATGATGTAATGATTTATAATTAAATGTTACTATTTGGCGCAGTAAATAGTATAAATAATACTATTTATATTATTTATATGTCGGAAATAATATTGGTTAATGATTACTTACACGGATTAATGGGTGAACAAGTTTTATGGGATTTTATGCTTCAGGGAATACCAAATCTCATAAAAGTAGATTTACATGTCTTGAAAGGTGCGCCGGAAATATGGAATTTGAATTTATCTTTTGAAAAGAAGGTTAGTTTATATATTCATAAATACCATCCCGATCATAAAGCAATTATTCAGAATGGAAGTTGGTTTGGACTAATACCTTCAAATAAACCAAAAATCGCAATAATACAAGATAATTTGAGGAAAATGGGCAAGCGTTCTCAAATACAAGAATACAATTTTAAAAATGCGCAATATATAATTACGCCTAGTAGTGAAGTTGATGAATATTATAAAGAAAGAAACACTTACCAGATACCAATAGGATTAGATAGTAAAAAGTTTTCACCCAAAAATAAATATGAAATGCGAAAAAAATATAATATTCATCCAAAATGGAAAAAAATAGGAATATTTGTGGGTGCGATGAACGAAGTGAAAGGTTGGTCTAGAATATTAAATATAGTGGATGCACACCCAGATATATACTGGATAATTGTATCCAAACATAAAGAAAATTTGCAAAGAACAAATACTATAGTGTATAATCAAATAGATCAAACTATTTTATCTGAATTACATAATTGTGCCGATTTTTTTATTATTGGTTCTCCAAGTGAATGCCAGTGTCTTGGTGCAATAGAAGCATGCTTATGTAATATTCCTATTATTATGAGAAATACTGGTTTTGTAACAAATTTATCTGATGAAGAAAAGAGACAGATTGGATTTATAGGAGAAAACTTGGAAGAACATGTGGAAATAATTAAACATAAGGAATTATCATTTTCACCTAGAGAAATAGTTATGAAATATTATTCTATTGATGATATGTGTAATAAATGGATTGAGTTCTTAAAGGATATTATATAGTTCTTAGATAATATAAATACAATATGATTTAAGAACTCAATCCATTTATTACACATATGATATCTTATGTTGATATTGATAAAACCATGAAGGAACGTCCCAACATTTTGCTGTCTGGTTCCACTCCTGAGACCCTTTTGGCCTATTTTCCAAATGATAATGATGTTGTGATAAAGTTGTCGCTTAATGGTTCAAAGAGTCAAGGTTTTTTAAATAGAGGGACGAATCATGAAGTTATGTTCCGAAGAATACATACATGTTTAATGAACAATAATATAATACCGGTAAATAAGAATATTATAGATTTGGGCGCCTGGATTGGTGATAATTCTATACCCTGGGCAAAGAATATAAGAGGAATTGTTTATGCGATTGACCCGTCTCCTTCCAATATAGACTTCATATCCGAGACATGCCTTTTAAATGATATAAAAAATGTAAAATGTATCACTACAGCTATTTCTAACAAAAATGAAATACTTTCAACAAATGATGACATTGATCATTGTTCTTTTGTTTACGATAAAGATGAGAATGGTAAGACTGAACAAAAAGCGGTTTCGTTAGATTATCTATATGAAACAAATGTGATAGAGAACATTGGTTATATACATCTAGATGTGGAAGGTATGGAGCATCAAGTATTACAAGGAAGTGAAAATATAATAGACAAATACAATCCAATTATATCATTCGAGCAACTGTTAGATCGAGAGGATTATACGATCGTGTCAAACTATCTTAAGAATAAAAGTTATAAAGTATTTATGATTAATGAAATACCAGTCGGATGTGGTAATTATTGTAGGAATTTTATAGCTTTTCATGATAGTATATTCAGTGAAGAACTTATCAAAAATATAAATCTCACATGTATTATTCCTAAGACGGTAAGACTAGCCATTCCTGGTTCAGAAAGTTTGATACAGACATAAAATATTTATACGGAAATAAAATATTTAAATTTATATATAGTATTTAAATATAAATTCAAAACCAATACCATGGAGAAAAATAATTATATTAATATTGATACAATTGATTTTGATAAATTATTTGATAGAACTTCAATAGAAATTGATTCAAAAGATTGTATTGATTATCTAGAATCCAAAAAAATACTGATAACTGGAGGAGGTGGTTCAATCGGTAGTGAAATTGTTAAGCAATTATTATATTTGGATATAAACCAGTTGTATATTATTGATACTAATGAATATAGGATACATAGTTTAAAATGTGAAATAGATTTTGTATTTCCGAATAATGATGTAATATATTTATTACACAATATAACTGATAAAAATAAAATGAAACAAATATTTGAAGAGATTAAACCAAATATAGTATTTCATGCCGCCGCATATAAACATGTATCATTAATGGAAGATAATATTTATGAAGCAACTCAAATAAACATTTTTGGAACAAAAATAATAGCGGATTTATCGTTCGACTATAATATAGAAAAGTTTTTATTTGTATCAACCGATAAAGCTGTAAATCCTACAAGTGTAATGGGAACTAGTAAACGTATTGCTGAATTATATTTACACTATTTAAATGATAAGGGAAAAACAGAATACGTAATAACTCGTTTTGGTAATGTTTTTGGTTCATCAGGATCGGTAATACCTACATTTATAGATAGATTAAATCAAAATAGAAATTTACTTGTAACACATGAAGAAGTTATACGATATTTTATGTCAATACCTGAGTCCGCGAAATTAGTAATTAAAGCTGTGACTATTGGTGTTGGTGGTGAAATTTTATTATTTGATATGGGAAATCCTGTGAAAATTATTGATTTAGCACAAAATTTACTTAATATGTTTCCAAGAAAAAATGTATCTATAGAAATTATAGGTTTGCAACCAGGAGAAAAACTCTATGAAGAATTATTGTGTAATAGTGAAGAAGTATTACCTACAAAGGAAGATAAAATCATGAAGTTCCACAATAAGAAAAAAAACGAAAAAACGAAAAATTTTATTGATAAATATACATATTTAGTAGATAATTATGGTATAATAACGAATGACGATTTAAAAAAAATTTATAACAGAATTGTTCCTGAGTATAATATTTAAAATAATATATTTCACTTTGGTAGATCAATTTAGTTTGTAAATCCTGTTACCTGTATATCGAGCGAATAAATAATATTATTACGTTCTATAAACCTCCGCATATTTTACCGGATCGGCTCGGAGTAGGCGGAGTCTGTCTTTCTCAGCGTTCTCAGGCTCATCTGGATGTTTTATAAAAAATGCCTTTTCCCTCTTATTTAAGTCGTCATATTTTTCACTTACATAAGATATTGTTAAAAAAATCCTTTTCTCTCCGTTTTTACAATTTATAGGATGAGGATTTCCATGCCACGCATAGTCATTGCATCCGAAGCTTATTAGAGTGTTAAATGCTGGTAAGACTTTTGTGGTGCACCGAGTAAGCTTTGCGTCATTATTTACAGCATTTTCGCCTTCCCAGAGTTCTAAATGCCCGCCGTTTTCTTCTTTCCAATCTTTGCTCAAATAAATACCTAATGTTACCTGTTTCTTTTGTTTACTAACTGGATGTAATCCAGCATCAACATGAATGTCTAATCTATCTCCATCGTCATATTTATGAACTCCCCACCAATTCTTGGTCGGGTCATTGCACATTTCGATGCCGTATGCTTGCGATAGCTGTTCCAAGAGCGCATCGGAGGTAAGGTATTGGAAAATGGATGTGACCGTTGGTGGCAGATGGTCTTTATCTCTGAGTGTGTACTTGTTCTCGAAAGGGTTATCATATCTATCCCATTTCTCATCTGGGATATTTATTATCTCCCTCTGTGCCTCGATAGCCACATTATATGGCAAGATATCCTTGACGACTTGGTGCGGGAATGGGATCGTCTTTACTGGCTTACTCTTGATTGAGAACATATACTATTAGTTGTTATATGCCTTTAAATCGCTATCGGTAGGAGGTCGTAACAAATCTAGTTTGACGAGATACTTTTCAAGATGTTCCTTGGTGAGCGGATTTATTTTACTATTGTAGTCGTTCGGTTTATTGTTCGTATCACAATTCTTGTGAGGTGCTCTTATGTACATATAACTCGAATCCTTGTCCTTCACCAGCCTCAGCGATTGTGTATGGTTCACTAGACTTTCTAGTAGTTTCTCTCCTGGACGTAGTCTCATTTTTTCGATCGGTTTGTTATACCTTTCTGAAAATATTTCTATTAGATCCTTAACGTTGCATGAAATAAGTTCAGGCAGAACCACATCGCCTGTCTCTCCTTTAGTTACAGCATGCTCTATTAGATTGACGCTCTGTTCTAATGTCATAATGAAGCGTGTCATCCTTTCATCTGTTAGCTTGAATGCGTGCACATTGTCATTTCGTCCATATTCATGCAGTGTCGGGATTATGCTCCCTCTCGAGTTAAGAACATTCCCGTATCTTACACATACAAACTTAATATCTTCGATGTATCTCGATTTCTCGATGTACAGCGTCTCGCTTGCCGCCTTACACATCCCATACAGGTTTACCGGACTGCATGCTTTGTCTGTGCTTATGAAACAGCAACACGATAGCCTTGTCAGCTGGCCTCTGTGTTCTTCGATCGCATTCAATAGGTTCTGGCTTCCAATCAGGTTCGTTGAGATGCACTCATTCGACTCGTACTCGCACCTGTCTATATGCTTCAGAGCCGCTGCATTTATCACTATACTAAAATTATACCTCAGAAGTGTCTGGGTGATCTTTTCCTTGTTCGAGATATTCCCTATTATGAAGTGAAGGTTAGGATTATTCGCATAGACCAGAGTCATCGCCCAATGCTTACATTCGTCCCGAGAATACACGTATATGTCATTTTTTTCCAGATGCTTTCTGATGAACGCATTTCCCAGGGAGCCGGAACCACCTATAAGTAATATTTTTTCTCCACTAAAACTCATGCTATTACTGTCAGTTAGATAATATTTAAGTCATTTATTGATAGTTTTGTTACCTGATTTATTTATATTTTATTATATTATATGCCTGGCAAACACAGAACTCATGGG
>TARA_R110002074_G_scaffold84956_2_pt1 | contig 13304 bp, 19 predicted proteins | sample TARA_R110002074 | Tara Oceans TARA_R110002074 (sample SAMEA4397215) | marine metagenome | biome: Polar Biome; feature: [MIX] marine epipelagic wind mixed layer (ENVO:01000061); material: water (ENVO:00002006), including particulate matter (ENVO:01000060) such as... | depth 10-100 m
AATTAACGTTATGCAGTGAGTAACATTAGAAAAAAACATTCATTTCTTGGAAGAAAATGCATTTAGGAGCAAGAACAAATGGCAAAATGGAGAACAGGACACGGTGTTGACCCAGTAGGCACCATTACTGAAACAAATATTGATACTTGGTGGGCAAGTAAAGATCGTACAATCGAGCATGGCTGGGACGATGCACATGGCCACATTACAAAAGTTATCAGCCAGGGTATTCCAGCAGGACACTCTGTAAAACATGGGTTAAACGATGCAGGCAACAAATATTACCTCACTATTAGTGGCGATAATATTAATAAAACCTGGAGTTAATTAATTATGGGTTTAAAACTCGTTGGAGTAATGATGATTGTTATGGCCGTAATGGCTGGAATTGGGTATTGGTATTACACTGATACTCAAAAAACTATGCGTGTATTAGTAGCTAATGAAGCAAAAGCTACACTAGCTGCTAAAACAGCGGAAGCCGCTACCATAGCCATACAAGAAAATCTCCAACGAGTTTCCCAGCAATTACAAGAAGTAAACGAAGATTTTGCAGCAAGTAGAAAAAATAATAACATTCTATCAAAAAAATTAGGCAGACATGATCTAGGAAAACTTGGAGAGAAAAAACCAGGACCAGTGCAAAAAATAATTAACAGTGCTAGTATAAAAGTACTACGTTGTTTTGAGATAGAAAGTGGTGCCAAATTAACGGAGAAAGAGAAAAATGCTAAAACAGGCCAGAAGTTCAACAGTGAGTGTCCTTGGCTTATGCCTAGTCGCACTGCTAATTAGCGGTTGCAGTTCCACTCCTAGAGTACTTGAAATATCCAGTAAACCTGTAGATATGCCTAAGTTAAATCTGCCTCGAGCAGACGTATTAGATCTCCAACAACGTAAAATAAAATGGCTAATAGTCAACCATGAAAACTTTAAAGACGTTATGGCAAAACTAAAGAAAGACGGACGCCCAGTAACTTTGTTTGCACTTACTGATCAGGGTTATGAAAATCTTGGTCTTACTTTAAGTGACATACGTGCATATATAGAACAACAAAAAACAATTATCCTAGCATATGAAAACTACTATAAAGAAGCTGATAAGGCTGTTAATAAAGCCAACGATCAAATGATAAAAAATAACGACGAATGGAAGAAAACACAGGAAAAAACTGATAGTACTCCAGGGTTTTTGAAAAAGTTATTTAATTAACATGGCTAGTATAAATGGCGGGATTCAGTTAGGGTTTAATACCGGAACTAACAACTCATGTCGAAATTGCGGACATGGCAGTCATTGTGGTACTAGACTAACTGAGCTAGCTGAAAATGCATGGGGAAAGCGATTAGGCACAATAGTTATATGTCAGAGCTGTAGTTGTGATAATTGTTCAACTACACCAACATACGGGGGAAATTAAAATGTGGGAAACAATTCAAAATATGGCCAGTGATAGACTATGGATTTACACTGGAATAGCAGGAGCATTACTTGGTGCCGCTTTTCTTTTCTACATTAAAGACACACGTATTGGCTTATGGGCATATTCAAAATTTGACCAATGTATGGACTGGATACGTGACAAGCTAGGACTAACAATGTTAGAACAAGACCCGGAAGCATGGCGCAAAGTTAACCCTAAGATTTCAGCCAAGATAGACCAACTAGAAGCCCGTATTAGTGATCTAGAAAAGAAGTAAAAGAGTAATGTTAGATGGACAAGTTTACTATTGTTTTTTGGATTTCAGTAATACTTTTAATGGGTACATGTACGATTAATTTTTACACAAAATTTTTATTTTAATTGTTATTTTTCTTAGCAACCCTTAACCAACTTGATTTACCTTTATAACTCCAATCAAGTACTACTTGATGATCATTAAATTTGTTAGCTTTCATTCGTTGACTGCCTTCCCAGGCTCTTACCCACACACAGGTCATACTGGAGTCAACTTCACACTCTCCGTTTACTCCTACTCCTCCACATGGTCCATTGCGAATGTTCTTAGGGCAGTTCATGGGACAACTCATTCCAGTACTTGAAAGTACACAATTTCCACACATTTGACAGTCAAATAGCATGCCTTTTACAGCCTTTTCAAAGACTGCCACAGGCCGCTCAACACGTTGATAGCCAATAAAGTTCCATAATGGATGCAGTTTTATTAAAACTTTTTCAAATAAATTGTAAAAAATTTCTAAAAATCTAGCATTACGTACAGACCAATCTCTAAGCATTATCTTTCCTCATAATGTATGTACTTATCTTAATTAGCATAAATACAGAGTAGAGGAGACTGATTAATGACCCCCACAGATATGTTAACACCACATTCAGCGGCGCAATTAGTAGCTGATTCAGCAGTAGAACTACTCATGCCTTTTGTGGGCATGTTACTGGTTGTTGTTATGGTGTTTATGTTTAAAGACTTTGCTATGAAGTTTGGCAAGGGATTGGCATTTTCACTGAATAAACAGTTTAAAGAAGGAGATCGTGTAATCATTGACGACGAACGTGCTATTATTGTTAAAATTGGTTTAACCCAAACAGTATTTGGTATATCTAAAGTTCATGGAGATTTAGACGGCGACTATGTATGGCGTTATGTTCCCAATGAAAGAATTTCGTTCTTAAAAATTGAAAAGATTATATTTGATGTGCAACCCGCACTTAATCATGTCATGATTACACGTAACACAAACGACATTGAGAATTTGAAGGGGAGCGAAGACAATGGCGAAGAAACTACAGGCAGATAGTGAATATGACGAGTATGATTTAGATGGAGATGGCGTTGTGAGTGATACTGAGTTAGACAAAATAACTAAACTAGAAGAGATGGAACTAAAAGAGGAAAAGGCAGACGCTCAGCGTAGGATGGCCTGGGTCTCTATAATTGTTATGATTGTGTTCACGGCAGTTATAATGATTCCTGGATTTATACCAGAAACAAGAGTAAAACTACTAGGTGACCTTAGTAGTTTATTTTACATTTCTATGGCCGGCATTGTTGGCGCATACATGGGTATGACAGCCTATATAGCTAAAAAATAATTATTTTATTGCCCTAACTTTTCGTGTATAATTATATGTATGGATTACTATAAGTTACTCGGGGTAGACAGCCGAGCACCAGCAAATGAAATTAAAATGGCCTTTCGTATCAAGGCAAAAACAATGCATCCTGACATCGGCGGTGATCCAGAAGAATTTAGGCAGATCAGTGAAGCATACGAAATCCTTATGGATACAGACAAACGGGCTCAATACGATCACAGTATTAGACCAAACACAGGTAGCATACACGTTAACATAAATGGCAGACAGCATGATATCTTCAATGACATCTTTAGTGATATGCATGCTCACTTTGGTGAAAACGTAGGTAGTCCATTTGTACAAAAGAGACGGTATAATAAACAAACACGAAACAAAGACTTAAATATTGATTACACTTGTAAGTTAGAAGACACTTTAATAGAGCAAAAAAAAGATGTAAGCGTTAAACATATTAATAGTCAACGACACTTAATACAAATTACAATACCAATTGGTGCAAAACACGGTGCAAAGATTAAATACGGGGGCCTAGGAGACGCTAGTATATCGCACTTGACACCAGGCGATTTGTATGTTACTATAAAGCATGTTCCAAGTAAGTTTAAAGTAGACGATAATAATATATATACCAATCATACCATAGATTGTTTTGATGCCATACTGGGAACCACAGTTCAGATACTAAATTTACAAGGCAAGACATTAAATTTAATTATACCTCCAGCTACTCAAAGTGGTACTCATTTTAGTTTAAAACAACAAGGATTGTATCAAACAGGTAACGATAAAGTAAGAGGAAACTTAGTTGTGGAGATAAACGTTAAAATCCCGGAAAACTTACGACCAGAACAGTTAAATATTGTAAGAAGAATAAAAGAAGTATAATGCAAAGCAGTAAAAAAATAGACCAACTAATTAACGAAGCACGTAAGCTAGCTGCAAATCAGTCCAGCAAGTACATTACCAGTGAGCATGTGTTGTTTGAAATGCTTACAGATGATGATCTTATTAATACGTTGGATGGGTTTGGAATTAATACCAAACAACTACTTGAAGAAGTATGGGAGTTCGTGACTACCAAAATTCCTAAAGACTTAGTTACTGGAGAACATCCTGTAAAAACACATAGTTTGGATAGGATCTTTAATCGTGCATACACTCAGGTCTTGTTTAGCGGCAGAGAAGAACTGCTCATGGTTGATATCTTTTTAAGTCTTATGGCAGAAACTAATACCATGAGTAGCTACTTCTTAATGAAGTACGGAGTTGAGAAAGATGAATTTGCTAGTTATATCCAAAAGCATATGAGCAAAGATATAGTTACTAGAGAAGCTAGCAAATACTATGAAAAAATTCTTGCTGAATACTGCGAAGACTTTACAGAGCTAGCTAGAGAAGAAAAGATTGATCCTGCTATTGGTAGAGATGACTTACTAGATGATATTTGTCAAACAATGGCACGCCGCAATAAAAGCAACGTGTTAATGGTAGGCGATCCTGGTGTTGGAAAAACTGCAATTGCAGAAGGATTAGCCATTAAAATTGCCAGTAATACTGTTCCTGAATACTTAACAGATCATACTGTTTATAACTTAGATATCGGTATACTACTTGCTGGCACACAATACCGTGGTCAGTTTGAAGAACGTATTAAAGAGGTTATGGAAGCTCTTATTACTAAAGGCAAGTGTTTGCTGTTTATTGACGAAGCACATACCATGAAAGGTGCAGGTGCTGGCGGCCAAGGCGGTACAGACTTTGCTAACATGTTGAAGCCTTACTTGGGACGCGGTAAACTTAAAGTTATTGCAAGTACAACCTGGGAAGAGTATAACGAAAGTTTTGAAAAAGACCGTGCGCTAATGAGACGTTTTTATCGTATTACAGTTGACGAGCCCACACCAGATCTAGCTAAAAAGATCCTTTCCGGCACAGCCAAATACTATGAAGAGTTTCATAATGCTACTATTTCTCCAGATGCAATAACTAGTTCAGTGGATTTAAGTGTTAGATTTATGACAGACAAGCGTTTACCTGACAAGGCATTTGATTTAATTGATTCAGCCTGTGCTAGACAACGTAGAATGGAGACCAAAAATCCATGTATTACCAAAGAACTTATTGAACTAGAGTGCAGTAAGATGACCAGCATCCCGCTAGACCAAATATCTGACACTGCTAAAAAAGGTTCAAATATAGAAAGTGCTGTTGACAAAATTAAGAGCAAATTATATGGACAGGATCTAACAGTAGACAAGGTAATGGAGAAAGTTTACGTTAGTAAGGCAGGATTGTCCACAGGCAATTCTCCAGTTGGAGTGTTCTTGTTTCTTGGACCAACTGGAACTGGTAAAACTGAGTTAGCTAAACAACTTAGCAATAACTTAACCATGGACTTACTACGTTACGACATGAGTGAGTATCAGGAACGTCACAGTGTAGCACGTTTTGTTGGCGCACCTCCAGGATATGTCGGGTATGATGACAGCAACTTGGGAGGCGGATTGTTGATACGTGACATCGAACGGTCACCAAACAGCATAGTACTCTTCGATGAGATTGAAAAAGCTCATCCAGATGTTACTAATGTTCTACTACAGTTAATGGATGAAGGCTATATTACAGCGTCTAACGGGAAACGTGTAGATGCTAGGAACACTATTATTATTATGACCAGTAACTTAGGCGCAAGTGAGATGGAAAAAAACAGCATTGGATTTGGTAGCTTGGAGAAAACTGGCGAAGATGACAAAGCTCTACAGGAATTCTTCCGTCCTGAGTTTAGAAATCGTATTGATGCGGTATGCAAGTTTGAAAAACTCAATAGCATTACCAAACGTAAGATTATTATCAAATTTGTACAAGAATTACAAAACCAACTACAGGAAAAAGGCATTGGATTAAGTATAGACGAACCCAGTGTAGACTTCCTGCTAGATCGTGGATTTAACGAAAAAATGGGTGCAAGGCCTGTTGCTAGGACTATTGATAGATTGTTACGTGTGCCAATTAGTAAGGAGATAGTGGTTGACTCTTCGCTAAAAGGCTGTAAAATAAAGGTACGGGTTGATAAAAATGGCCTGTTGCTAAAAATAATAAGAAACGGAAACAACAATGAGCCCAAAAAAGTTAAACACATTAGCGTCGCGACTTAATTTACGTATTCACAAAAACGATAGAAAGTTTTACAAGAAATATAATTATAGACTAGGGTTTTATTATATACAAAGTATAGTAGATGTCACTGAATATTTTAGTACACTTGGAGATATGCGTGTTGCAGTAGATCTTAATGAGATGCACATGAGACGGGAGCGTAATAAAGTAAACATATACGCAGATAACCTGGAACTAATGGAAAAGTTTATAGAAAGTTATCCTGACCAAGATTATGTAGACATAGGGTATTTCCCAGCAGACATTCCGCTGAATGTGAAACTTAGAAAAACTGAGCCAGAGTTTCCGTATGAAGTTAAACTTGGTAGAAATGTAAAAAAAGAAACTTTAAAAGGCTTTTGGGAAAACAATAAAGACTCTATATGGCTAAACAGAGATAGCAGATATGAATTAGATGTTGAAACGATAGCACGACGAGCTTTTTCAAGCTGGAAACCACCTTTTAGAGACAAAACATGGAGCTCGACTACATGGAGATTTAACGACCTAGATCTTAAGAACTTATTTTTGCTTGCATTCGGCGAGCATGTAACTGAAGAAACTTTTTATAAGAAAGAAAAAAACAATGCATAACGGACTTCTTAAAACTCTTGTTCAACGTAACCTTATTACTACTGAAACTATTGTTCGTGCAAACATACGATCCATGGGTTTCCATAAAGGTTTCTATACCGCTGTTAAAGATGTACACTGGGAACCATCAATTAAAGCAGATGCTATCATTGACATCGAGGGAATGGAGCCTGAACGTTTTGCAAAGAGCTATAATATTAAGCCGGACGGTAGTTCCAAGCAGTATAAAAAGCGTGGACGTAAACCAAAGATATCAGCATAAATATGATAATAAAGTTAAAAAGGAATTATAATGCCGGCGAGAAATCATAAAAATTGGACAAAAAAACCAGACGTAGAACATGTTGACAGTCGCATTTACAGCGAATGGGAAATTTTTAATGAAGAGCAAGACAAAATCTTTTCTAAATGCTGGATTCCAGTATGCCATGAGTCTGAGCTACCAAACGAACTAGACTACCGGGGTACATCTATTGCTGGTGAGCAAGTTATTGTAATTAAGGAAAAAGAAAATATTCATGCATTTAAGCTCAATTTGTACTTGGGTGTTGCTGGAACACTTAGCGGACAGATGTATCGAGCAATTTTTTCTCAATGTCAAGAACTACCATGTGAAGTAAAACATGGCGGTACAGTATGGACAACACTGAATACTGATATTGCAGAAAGTGTAGAAGAATGGACAGCCGGTGCTTTTGATTGTCTTGGAGAAGCTATTGACACAGAGCCATTGGAAGTTTTTCACTACCATAAAGCCATCATTGACAGCAACTACAAGCTATGGCATGATACCAATAGTGAGTTCTATCATGATTACATGCATTACTTTAATCGTGTAACTGGTTTTAACGATGAGTACTTTGCACGTAAATGTACTGGATTTAAAAATGGCCATGTTAACGTGGGCAGCTTTGAAGTACAGTATGGTGAATTTGAGCTAGGTGGATCCAGAGAAGAACTTTCATTCCCAGGGTTTCCGCCTAACCAGTGGTACATGATTGATTTGTTCCCAGGAATGAACTTTAATCTACGCGGTAGTGCATTACGTACAGACATTGTCACACCACTTGGGCCTAACAAAGTTATGATTGAGTTCCGTGGATTTGGTCTTAAGAAAGACACACCACAAGAGCGTAAAACTCGTATAGAGCATCATAACACAATTTGGGGTCCGTTTGGTCGTAATCTACATGAAGACCTATTAGGCATTACAGGCCAAGGTGCAAGTATGCGTCCTGGTACAGAACCTAGAAACATATTACACGGCCGTCATGAAGACGACACTATTCATGATGAAATAGGTATGCGACACTTTTATGGAGAGTGGAGTAATTGGATGGGCAGAGATCCAGCTAATCCAATGAAAGCTGAAGAAGAAATAGCAGCATAATCTACCAAAACTACTTGGAGGAGTAGGGTATATTATAGAGGAGAAATAGATGGCAAACATCTATGATAATAAAGGTAGAGAAGTTAACACAGAACGTGATAAACGTCGTTTATATGAAGTATGGGCTCAAAATATAAACGTTATTAAATGCATGGAAGATGGAGAAGAGCATCCCTTTCTGTCAGAAAGCTGGGCGTCAATAACTGCTTTTGAATATCATGCACTAACAGCAGAACATGCAAAGTCAATGTTCTATGCCCAGCATCCAAAAAGACAGGGTTACTTTGTGGAAAGCGTAATTGACTTAACTCCTGCATATGAGTAGCATAAATACTAGTACAAAGTAAGGAAAAAACATGGCAAAACTCAATGAAGAAATGGTTGTCATCAAGATCAGTAAGCTGTTAAGAGACGGCGAAGATCCTGTTACTATGCTGGACAGTGAAATGTCAGCAAATTTAGAAGCAGTTATCCAGGAACTTGCTGGTCCAGATAAACTAGTAGAAGTAATTAAAGAAGTTAAAGAAGGCGTACAAGGCTAATGTCAGCAACATCCACAGTTACACTTTTAACTACAACAACCTTTGGCACAGCTCAAGGTAATTATAACGGAAGCAGTGCTACTTTTGAAAGTGCTGACGTTAAAGGTGATGGCTATTATGGTTTTGCAGACGGAGTACACACGATACAGACCCGTGTTACTGGTCTTATTGGCACAGTTAAAATACAAGGCACACTAGCAGGAACTCCAGCTAGCACAGACTGGGTTGATATTGGGAGTGTGGTTACCAGTGACGGAAGTAGTGCTATAACTGACAGTTACCTTAATAACTTTACTGGCAACTACACTTGGTTACGAATTGCCGTCAGTGGTTTCACTGCCGGAACTATTAACAACATTTACCTAGCTCACTAAGTAGACACATGATTACATGGTTATTTGATAACCGTAGCAAACATGGATATATTCCAAATTTAATAAAAGACTTGTCGATTGAGCCTGGCTCAGATGCTTGGTATAATTTGTGTATTACTCCTCCATTTAGCTACGAGTTCCGATTTTTAAAATATTGTATACTGGATAAAGTACCGTTCAGATGTTCTTTAGTGAGTGGAAATTATGACTCACCAGCATACTATCCAGTTAACTTGAATTTCTTTGATCCAGAGATAGACTATTTTAGTTTAATGGAACCAGATAGCTTACAACAACTTAAACAAGGCGACTTTAAGTTTTTGTTTTACTACAGTGAAGGCGATAATGTTAAACATTCTGGCATTGACAAACATCTTAATAATTTAATAACTAAACACGAGATTAATCCTGACAATGTGTTATTCGTAACTGCTAATGCAGCGATTGACGGTGTTGGACCTTATAGATTCTTTCCTGATGATGAACTATATTATAGGATGTTACACTTAAAAACTAAAGAATGGGTAACGGATATTAGTTTTAAGCCCAGACCCTACAAGTTTACATATTTAAATCGTGCTGATAAGGTATGGCGTAAAGTACTTGCAAGTGTTCTTTATGATCTTGGATGCTTACAGGATGCACAATTTAGCTATACTGGATACAAGTATGAAACTAGCAGTGTTGATGAGGATAGTTTAGATAACTGGCAGTTATCCAGAAGTAATTTATTAGAAGCATGTGCTGCATTTAGCCTAAACATACCCTACAAGTGTGATGACTTAACAACAGAAGAGCACAATAATCACAAGTACATACATAAACCACACTTTACAGACAGTTACTGGCAAGTAATAGCAGAGACACATTTTGATCAGGAAACAGTTTTCTTGACAGAAAAGACCTTTAAATGTATACTTAACTTACAACCATTCATTATAGCTGGCAATCCAAGCAGTCTTAAATTACTAAATCATCTTGGATACAAAACGTTTGGTAATGTAATACGTGAACGGTACGATAAGATAATAGATCCTCAAGAACGTATGCAAGAAATAATTAATTGCATTTACAGCCTGCAACAACGAAACGATGAAGATCAAATTAACATAATGAAACATATTAAAGGCACCTTGGAACATAATCAAAAATTATTCTTAGCACCCAAGGTTAGTAGGATTCAAGAACTTTTAAATAGATTGGAATATTAATGATACATTTTGCAACTCCATGTTACGGTGGTCAAATTATGGAAACATGTTTTCAAGGCTACATACAATGGACTATAATGGCGTTACAAAACGGACCCATTCCATTTACTATTGATACATTGAGTAACGAAAGTAATATTAACCGCGGCCGTAACAGTTTAGCGGCAAAGTTTTTAGCGGGAGATAGCACACATATAATGTTTATTGATGCTGATATCCAATGGCGTCCAGAACACGTAATTAAGCTCATGAAGGCTGACAAAGAAATGGTAGGCGGTATATACCCAGCTAAAACAATACCAGTCAAACATGTAGTTAATATGATAGACAATGGTGAAACTGATCATGATAACGATTTAATTGAAGTGGGAACAATGGGAACAGGATTTCTGCTTATTAAACGCTCAGTATTTGAAGCAATGATTGACAATGGTGCAACAAAGTATAACGATGATATTGGGTTAGGAGAACAATTTGAAGACTATCAATACGACTTTTTTAACTGTACTATTGACAGCAACGGACGTTACTTAACAGAAGACTGGAGTTTTTGTCGAAAGTGGCGGGAGTTAGGTGGCAAGATTTGGGCAGATTTAAGTATTGATCTTGGTCATGTTGGATATCATCGCTTTATGCCTGATGTAGACTTAATGAAAAAAGAGGCATACAACAATGGAACTGATTAATTTTAAAATAAACATAACAGGTAACGGTTTCGATGACAGATGGCCTGAGTGCAAAATACTAACTAATAACCATGAACATTTTAACGGTCAAATTAAAGGTAACCAGGTTATAGAATTTGATGTTAGTTTAGACGACGATAGTAATAACAAATTAGTAATTGACTACTACAACAGGGACTATAAAAAAGACGTAGTTATTGACAGACACTGTTATGAACCTATCAAGTCTACTAACTTAGTAGTTAACAGTATTAATATTGAAGACATAGAACTGGGCATGATACCGTATAATACCTCTTATATAGATGTGTATGAGCCCTGGTATTTAGATCAAGACAGAGAAGAATTTCCTAACCCTAGACGTGAAGATATGCAGATTAGTTGGAACAGCCGTTGGACCATGGAGTTTTCAAGCCCAGTATACATTTGGTTATTGGAGAACATGTAACGCTAAATACTACTATGCGTATTAGTGAAGCAATTCAGCAGGTTGTAGCCATATATCCAGGGCGTTTCCACCCTTTTCACAAGGGTCATGCAAGCGTCTATGAGTACCTAAAAGCCAAATATAAAAATGTTTATATTGCTACCAGTGACAAAGTAGCACCTCCGAAGTCACCATTTACATTTGCTGAGAAAAAAATGATGATGGTCCATGCTGGCGTTCCTGCTAATGCTATCGTGCAAACTAAAAATCCATATCAAGCCCAGGAAATATTAGAAAATTTTGATCCTGCTAGCACTGCTGTTGTATTTGCAGTAAGTCAAAAAGACATGGACGAAGATCCACGTTTTAGTTTTAACCCTAAAAAAGATGGGTCTCCCAGTTACTTCCAACCCATGGGCAAAGATTTAGCGACATTTGACAAACATGGTTATATTACCACTGTTCCAACTCTAGACTTTAACGTACTAGACGAACCAATGCGTAGTGCTACACAGTTACGTGCTATCTTTGCAAAGGCAGACGATAAAACACAAAAGCAAATGATCATAGATTTGTATGGGCAGTATGACGCAAACATACACAATGTTATGCAAAGTAAAATTACAGAATTCCATGACATGGAACAAGACTATAACCGCATACAAGAAGTAGCCAAGCGTATTTGGGCATTGGATGTACAGCGTCCACTCAGTGAAGATGTAAAACAAACTGCTATTAGTAATATTAAGTTAGCTACAGAAGCCTGGAAAAACAGGTACACAAAGCAGTATAACGAAGCATTGTCGTTACCTCCTGAAGCAGATGCAAAATGGATGGAAAAAAATATACGAGACAGTGCTAAAAAAGCAGGCATTGACCCTAATGTTGCAGTTCGTGTATGGAAAAGTGAAGGCGGCATGAGCTACCAGAGTCAAGTTCCACGCAAGGGCAAAGGTAGTATGGGAGGCAAGGAAGCTAGCTACGGCCCATTCCAGCTTTATACTGGAGGTGGATTAGGCAACGATTATGAAAATGAGTATGGCGTAGACTTAACTAAAGATAACAATTTACCAGGATTAAAGCGGCAAATGGACTTTGCAATGAGCAAAGCTAGTCAAGTCGGATGGGGGCCGTGGTATGGTGCAGCTAAAGCAGGCATTGTTGACAGAGATGGCATTGATGCTCCATTTAACGTAAAAAGACGTAAAGTAAGTACTACTAGTCCTGATAGTAATTCAGATTTCGGAACTGCATTTAAGAAAGCTAGAGCAAAGCACGGTGGTGCTGGTGGTAAATTTTCTTACAAAGGTAAAGAATATCAAACTAACGTTAAAGGCGAAAAGTATGTTACTAATCCAGTAAGTGTTGACGAAGCTGACGTTAAGCCACACGGAGATTTTGAATTAGACGATATAGCACCAGAGTTGAGACCAGCAGTTCGCCAGGCAATGGTTAGGTTTCCCATGGCCAAAGACAGAATATCAGCTGTAATTAGAATGATGCAACAAGATTCTAATAGACAACAAAAGAATATTAAAAATATTGATCGTCTAGACACAGAGAATGACATACAGGATGTTGAGATAGATTCATCTGAGAACGATATTACTAATCTTAAAAATAGAATAGCTAACTTAGAAAAACGATTAGCTTCAGTAAAAGAAAGCATGATTAAAGAAAAAGTTGACCTTGATGAGATGACTCTTGCTAAACTTAAAGGTAAAATCTTTGGTAAGATAATGTCAGATGATAAAAAAGAAAAACTACAACAAATGATAAAAGATAAAGGAATCGCAGCTGTAGCTAAAATGTTTGGTCTATCTAATCGGGAATTAGAAGCTATAGCTGAATCTAAAGAAGGC
>TARA_R110002074_G_scaffold103372_2_pt1 | contig 13301 bp, 5 predicted proteins | sample TARA_R110002074 | Tara Oceans TARA_R110002074 (sample SAMEA4397215) | marine metagenome | biome: Polar Biome; feature: [MIX] marine epipelagic wind mixed layer (ENVO:01000061); material: water (ENVO:00002006), including particulate matter (ENVO:01000060) such as... | depth 10-100 m
TCAAGGGCGGCATGATTACCAGAACGGGTTTCAGTGCCTACGTCCAGTGCACACAAGCCGGTGTGACTATCAAAGGCTCAGCTGAACGCAGACTGGCAGAAACCGCAATTTGGCTCCTGCTTGGCGCGGCGGCAATCCTCCATCAGGTGCAAATACTGTAACAAGGGCAACGCGACGTCCTTGGCGGGCCAAGGGCAGCATGTCCCTGCATTCCGCAGACTTCGGCTCGCACCACTCTCGTTTTCCACTGTCTGGCGTCTGGATCAGGACCCTTCGTAATCGCTTCGAGGGGTGAAGGGCCGCCACCACACCGAACCGGAGGCACATTTGACCATAAGCAAGAAAAATGACAAGTCGCGCCCCGACGGTTTGCCCGCTGCAAAAATGCGGTCGGAAATCCAACCCGAACAATTGGGTTTCAAGACAACTGCAAAACTCAAGGCTGCGGCAGAATTGATTGGCCAGGATCGCGCCATTGAAGCTGTCAGACTGTCCGCAAGTATCGGCGACAAGGATTTCAACCTCTATGTTGCTGGTCACGAGGGAATGGGCCGCCACACCGCTGTCTCGAAGCTTTTGGCGCAGGAAGCGGCGCGCCGACCAACACCAAATGACTGGGTCTATGTAAACAATTTCGACACACCCCACAAACCGAATGCGATGCAGTTGCCGCCCGGGCAGGCGTCGGTGTTGAAGACGGGCATGCAGAACCTGGTGGATGATCTGGCCAATGAAATCCCCGCGCTGTTTGAATCCGAGGAGTATCAGGTACAGCGCCGTGCGATCGAGCAGGAAGCCGGTGAAAGCCAGGAAGGGCCGATTGCCGCCTTCGCCGAGCAAGCCAAACAGGAAAACGCCGCCCTGCTTAAAACGCCGATGGGATTTATGCTTGTTGCGGTTGTTGACGACAAACCCATCAAGCCGGAAGTCTATGAAAAGCTGGAGCCGGAGAAGCGCCGTGAAATTGATGAGAAAATTGAACGCCTTCAAAATCAGCTGACGACCATTCTGAGGGAGGGTCCGCAACTCGAAAAAGAGCATCGGCATAAAGTGGAGGAACTACATGCCGTGCTGGCAGAGCGTGTCGTCTCCCTTAGAGTGCGGGCGCTCGCGGACGAATTCTCCGGCAACTCTGACGTCGCGACCTATCTGGAAGCTGTCCGGCGGGACATCACTTCAAACGCCGAGTTATTTCTCGAAAACGGGGAAGAAAACGGCGATGGCCCGTTTCCACAAGCGATACACAAATATCATCGCGATCCGCGTTTCTACCGCTATAGCGTGAATGTGATGGTGTCGCAAAGCCCGAAGGGGGCCGAGGCCGCCCCGGTGATCGCCGAAGACCAGCCTTCCCTGAACCAACTCATCGGCCGGGTCGAGTACATGTCGCAAATGGGTGCGCTCGTCACCAATTTTACCCTCATCAAACCAGGCGCGCTGCACCGGGCGAACGGTGGGTATCTCGTGCTGGATGCCCGGCGCCTGCTTGCAGAGCCCTATGCCTGGGATGCGCTGAAGCGCTGCCTGCAAAGCGGATCGATTGCCATCATATCGCTCGCAGACCGGCTGAGCCTTGGATCCACCATATCCCTTGAACCCGACCCTATCCCCTGCGACGTCCGGGTTGCTCTGATCGGGGACAGGCGGCTTTACATGCTGCTGCTTATGCTGGATCCGGAGTTCGGAACCCTTTTCAAACTCTTGGCAGATTTCGAGGATGATTTGCCACGAACGGCTAAGAATATGCGCCAGCTGGCCAAGGTCGTGGCAGCATATGCCGCGCGCGAAAACCTCTGCGTCATGACAGCGGGTGCTGTCGCCGCCTTGCTGGACCATGCGATCCGGCTGGCCGATGATACCAAGAAATTTACCCTCCAACTGGGGGTTCTGGGCGATGTCATGCGCGAGGCTGATCACTACGCGAAACGGGCCGGGCGTCAGCTGATGCAAGCCAAGGATGTCATCCGGGCGGTTGAACAGGCCGATCACCGCGCGTCACGCATCAAGGGCCGGATGCAGGAAGCGGTTGTTCGAAAAACCGTTCTGATCGATACTAAAGGCAGCGAGGTTGGTCAGGTGAACGGCCTGTCGGTGATTGGCATCGGAACGCACAGGTTCGGGCAGCCCTCCCGCATCACCGCCCGGGTCCGGATGGGCGCGGGCAAGCTCGTCGATATTGAGCGCGAAGTCGATCTTGGCGGCCCGCTCCATTCCAAGGGTGTGCTGATCCTTTCGGGGTATCTGGGGGCGACCTACGCGCTTGATGTGCCGATGTCCCTGCATGCCAGTTTGGTTTTCGAACAAAGCTATGGCGGCGTAGAAGGTGACAGCGCCTCCTCAGCGGAGCTTTACGCGTTGCTCTCGGCTTTGTCCGGGCTTGCGATCCGTCAGGGTCTCGCCGTGACCGGCTCAGTCAATCAGCGCGGCGAAATACAGGCCATCGGGGGCGTCAATGAAAAGATCGAAGGGTTCTTCGACATCTGTAGGGCCAGACGGCTGACAGGCGATCAGGGGGTGCTGATCCCGGCTTCGAATGTGGACAATCTGATGTTGCGACGTGACGTGGTGAAGGCCGCGCGCGCGGGAAAGTTCCGGGTCATCCCGGTCCGAACAATCGATCAGGGCATCGAAATTCTGACTGGCCATCGGGCTGGAAAAAGACGGCGCAGCGGCGAATTTCCCAGCGGTACACTCAATGCGCTTGTGGAAAGCCGGCTCAGGGATTTTGCACAGACCCGGCGGCAGTTTGCGGATGTAACCAGCCGCGATCAGGCGCAGGACGGTACCGCATGAGCGGTCGTGCTGCATCAAAAATGCGGATACTGGTGGGCGCAAGCTCATTTGCGGATGCTGCCACGGCGCTGCATATCGCAGGGCGTGTGGCACAAGATACCGTCACAAGCCTCGGCGGGCTGCTTGTGGATGATGAAGACACGCGGGTGGCCTGCGCCATTCCTAACCAGCGCATCATTTCTGCCAGCGGTGCGGTGCTGATGACCCCATCGCAGGCGCAGATTCACACGCTGATGAACGCCGAAGCCCGTGCTTTTCGACAACTTCTGCAAAAGATTGCGGACCCACCGGCGCTGGAGTGGTCCTTTGATCGTCAGATGGGTGACCTGATCAGCACCGCAATGCGCGCAGCCAGCGGTTGGGACGCGCTGATATTTGGCTACCGCAGCAGCCACCCGTTTATTGGAAAGGTCGTGGTTTTTGCGCCGCCGGTGAAAGATGCCGGTGGACTGCTTTCTCTCTCGCAAAGACTGGCCCAACAGCTGCGTACAGATTTGGTTGCATTCAACGTGGGTGCCGCCGCGCCGCCACCGTCGGGCCATGACCGACCCTTTGATCTGGCTTTTGAGACGCCAGAGCAAGCCATCGCCGCACTGGACAAGATCAATGCGCAGGTCGTTCTGATCGATCTATCGCGCAGTCCGATCCGCAGCCCGGAACAATTGAGGAATCTTGTTCGCGCATCACGCTGCCCGGTTGTGGTGCTTGGTGCGTCATCATTCGCTCCAACAGTAGAGCATACGGTACATTTCCCGGCCGAGCCTGGTTCAAAAGAAGCGCCATCTGCCTCATGAAGCCGAAAAGTCGCACCACTCAAGGTGCCCGGCCCCCGTTTCATGATTGTTCGATCATGCTGGGTGCCATCTCACCGCGATTGTAGTCCGATTGTGCCTTGAGGATCATATATCGCAGGCTTCTCTAAGCTGTCCTTCGCAGCGACTGAGCAACATGGGTCTGCGGCAGATTGCGGCCGCACTCAGTGGTCTTGGATACACCAACCTTCGCGACATCGCGTTTGAGGGCGGACATTATGAAGTGGAAGCGACCGACCCTGATGGTCATAATGTCAAAATCTATGTTAATACAGTAACCGGCAAAGTGCTCTGCTCGAAGCGGGAAGACTGATCCGCCGAAAACCATCCCGCAGGAACAGCCCCTGTGCATGCACCATGGCGGCCGACACAGGTTTCTCCGTCTCCGGCGAAGAGATACACCACTGCAGGATTATGTCGTCATGGCCCTGCACGCGCGCTGAGCATGCGATCCACCGGCTTGTTCTGAAACCTGACCAATGCCACGATAATGGACGCCCTCATTAGTCACCGGCTCATGAGTTACCGGGTAGCTCGCCTCATCCGGGAAGGTCAGAAAATAACCGACACGCACCGGAATGGCCCTGCTCTGCTTGGGAGCTTCATAGGGCACGCCCAAACGTCTGCTGAAACGGTGACCTGCGCTGGTGTCGGCGACGGCAACTGCGAAGAATCACAACCCAAAGACCTGCCTGATTCTGGTGGTGCGGGTATTTCTGGCTGTGACATCAGCCATGCGATTTCGGCTTATCAACAAAGCGAAGCGTGCTGACTGGACGCACAAAGCGGGCATGCGGGCCTTTCTCCGCGTCGCTTGTATCGACACTCAACTCAACCACATCCCCTTCGCTCAGGGCGTCATAGCCATCATGGGCTACACTGTTTCGGTGAAAATAGATTAACCGCCCGTCGGGTGTCGCGATCTGGCCGCAGTCAGAACTTCCGTCCAGTTGCTCGATCCGCCCCTGAAGTGGTGTTTCCTGAAGGTGGGGCCGACCCTTGTGCTGGTCTTTCCATTTGCGCAACTGCCGCTCCATTGCATTGAAGGCATCGCGAATGGCAACGTAGATATCAGTGTGGGCGGTGTCATCGCCGGGGCGGTGATCGACATGCAGGCTGGTGCCGGTCATCTGCACGCTGAGGTCGATCACATATGCGATCGGGTTGTTACCGCGATGGTGCGGCGCGCGCACCCAAACCTGACATCGCCGGATGTTGACGCTCATCGCCACCAGTTTTGCCACGCGCTCACGTATGCGCGCCTCAATGGCGTCCGAATGGTCGATATCCTTGAAGGTAATCTGCACTTGAGGTTCCAAGGGGCCGTCTCCTTGTCTGGTTCTGTTTTCGGATATCACGCAAACGGGTCTTGATATTGAGATAGGTCAATATCCCGCGCCATCCGTAATGGGTCAGGCCCCTCTTTTGCATCGCGTGCGGTTGTCTCGCCAGCCCGCTGATCGCGGAGTGGACGAACCCGATCTGAATGACAGACGGCGCACACCGGCGCGAACAGCCTTCGATGAGACTGGTCAGCCCCGGTTCATCTTGCGGAATGCGCAAGATCTCGGATTTGTTCGAGGGATCATGTGGCGTTTTGATTTGCCTCAATCGATCTGCCTGCAGAATGTCTATCTTGTTCAAAGATCCATGCGCTGCCGCCCTGCGGACACGGCAGTCCGCTTGTCTCGCTACATTCCAAGCAGACAGATGATGAAATACCCGTATCCGATTGATATTGCTCTGGACTTTGGTGCCAGAGCGACCCTCTTTTAAGGAGATCGCGACGATGGCAGCAGAATCGAAGATAAAAACACCTCGGATGGTGACGGCACCGCGCCGCAGTGGGCACCCGGATATTGACGACAGATCTGACGTTCTGGTCTTTGTCGGGCGTGATCAGAAGGATGTTTCCGCGCTCGGGCACGCGCAGAACGTCGCGCGGGCGTTCGGTGGACATCTTGTCCTTTTACGGGTCGTGACACCCCCGGCCGACGACACCGGCCCGATCGACCCTGTAGACTGGGACATCAAAAAGAGAACGGCGTTGAAGTGCCTTGAACGGTTGGCTCAATCGCTTGATAAGAAAAATGGAAAAGTCGAGGTATGTCTCCTCGAAGGGCAATGCGTCGACCAGATACCGGCCTGTACGGAGGCCAGAAAAGGCGATATCGCTGCTGTTCTGCGATCCCGCGATGATGGACGCTGGCCGATCAGTGACACGATCAGCGGTGTATTGAATTCGCATAGCGCAGCAATCCTGATGATCCCCGACAGCGCCCGAAAATCAGCGCAGCAAGGGGTTCGGCGCATTCTGGTGCCGATCGACGGTTCGACCTGTTCGGAAAGCGCGCTGCCCAGGGCGGTCGCGCTGGCCAAATCAGAGAACGCCGAGCTTATGCTTTGCCATGTCACGCCAGAACCGGGCCTGACCAAATTTGGCGTAATGGATAGTAAGGCGATGGAGCTTCACAGTCAGGTAACAAAGAGAAACACAAACGCTGGCCGGGCACATCTGAACAGGATCACGAACAGTTTGGCGCATTACAATCTGAAGATATCAAGCCGCATAGTGCCGGGCGGCGATGCCAGACGTGCGCTGATACAAACGGCAAAGCAAGAGGGTGCAGATTTTCTGGTCATGGCAACCCACGGACAGAGCGGACATGGTGATGTGCCTGTCGGAGATGTGGCCAGCTTTGTCCTGGACAGGGCTGACATTCCAGTGCTGATGGTCCGGTGCCGCATGAAGGATGCCGACCGCCATGCTACCGGGGCCGTCACGTCCGTCGGGATCAGGCAACCTACTGGCACCGAGGCATGACTGCGGCCGCCGCGCCGCAGGCCGAGGCCGAAGGTCCGCGCGCATTGGCGCTGCGACACAAAACCGTCGCAGGTCCTCCGGCCATGATCGACGGCCTTCGCGCGGTGTCTTCACTCACGGGGTGGCTTGAGAGGGTCCGACGATACTGTGCCGATCCTGCGCCGGAATACAGCCGGGCAGCGGACTGGCTCTTGGACAATGACTATCAAATCGCCCGCGCGTTCCGCCGCCTGAAGGAGGACATGCCGCCCGACTATTATCGCAAGCTGGTGGCGCTGGACGAACCCAAAGGCGCAAGTCTACCGCGCATATTCGATCTGTCACAGGCGGTTTTCGATGGTCTGCGCCCGCAACTCACCTTGCCGGACCTGACCGATTTCATTCAGGAGTATCAACAAACTTCCGGTCTGACCAATGCGGAACTGTGGGCGTTGCCGTCGATGCTCCGGCTTGTTTCTATCGAGCGGCTGATCTTTGCATTCGAGGCGATTCAACCGGATCTGGCACCACAGATACGCCTGAGCGCTGCCACGAAGAATGCAGATCGCACAGACCCTGTTGACCAGATCGGTCAGGCAATCACCAACCTGATTGTGATCGACAGCATTAAATGGGCCGATTTCGTCGACGAGACCAGTTGCATCGAAGCGGAACTTGGCCGGGACCCGGCAGGTATATACCGGAACATGACATTTGAGACCCGGGACAGGTATCGTACTGCTGTCGAACAACTGGCGCAGCGCTGTGAATTCTCCGAACCAGAGGTTGCCCAGAGCGCGGTCAGGAAATGTCAGCGGGAGAATGAGGATTCAGCCGGTTTCCATGTGGGATTCTGGCTTATCGGGGACGGCCTTTCGTCGCTGGAGACCACCTTGGGGTACCGCGTGCCGCCTGCGCTTGCCATACGTCAGCGACTGAGCGGGCGTCGCGGCGTGATTTATGCATCAAGCCTGATTGCGGGCGTTCTTGTCGCACTTGTGGTGCCTCTGGCCTATCTCATGCTCCATGATGCCACGCTGTTTCAGTTGGCCCTCGGGATCGTGGTTTCGCTGGTTCCGGGCACAGTACTGAGCGTCTGGGCCGTTCACTGGATCATCACGAAGGTGGCTCGCCCCAAAACCCTGCCTGAAATGGATTTTTCCAAATCTGTCCCGGCGCAATACGCAACGGCCATCGTCGTCCCGGTGATTGTCGGGTCCAAGGCAGAAGCACACAGGATCGTTGATCAGCTTGAAGTGCTCGGGCTTGCCAATCCCGATCCGGCGCTGCGATTTGTGGTTCTTTCCGATCCTGTCGATGCGGATACACAGGTATTGCCTGATGATGCGGGCATCGAAAAAGTGCTGGCAGACCGGGTACAAGACCTGAACCGGCACCATGGAAAGGGCCGGGATGGGCCGTTTTTGTTATTGCACCGCAGGCGCAATTTCAACGTCTCCGAAGACTGCTGGATGGCATGGGAGCGCAAGCGCGGAAAGCTTGAAGAATTCAACCGGCTGGTGCTGGGCGAGGACACAGACGCCTTTGCCATCACGGCCGGGCCAACAGATATCTTGCGCGGCTCGCGTTTCGCGATAACACTGGATGCGGACACGCAAGTGCCGCCCGGTATGGCAAACCGCCTGATCGGGATCATGGCGCATCCGCTGAACCGGGCTCAACCCGACCCCGACAGCGGTCGGATCGTTGCAGGCCATGCGATCCTGCAGCCGCGCATCGAAATTCTGCCAAAGCTCGGCAACGACACACATTTCTCTCATCTTTATGGCGGCGATACCGCAGTTGATATCTACAGTCGGGCAGTGTCGGACGTCTATCAGGACCTCTTTGGTACCGGGATCTTTGTCGGCAAGGGTATTTACGATATCGCCGCATTGCATGGCGTAATGACAGGGTGCATTCCTGAAAATTACATTCTCAGCCATGATTTGTTCGAGGGTTTGCACGGGCGGGCAGCACTTGCCAGCAATCTTGTTCTCTATGAAGATCTGCCCGCGACATATCCGGATTTCGCAATGCGCCAGCATCGCTGGATGCGCGGCGACTGGCAACTGTTGCCGTGGTTGAGACGCAGAGTTCCAGACGGCAGCGGCGGGACCTGCATAAACACGCTCTCGCCGCTTGACCGCTGGAAGATGGTGGACAACCTGCGCCGCAGTCTTGTGCCGCCGGCGTTGTTGCTGTTTTTCCTGGGCGCATGGCTGGTGCTGCCGGGCAGCGCACTGGTCTGGACACTGCTGGCGATCGCCGCGCCCGGCAGCTACCTTTTCGGTGAGTTGTTCGCCATCGCGACGGGGGGCATACGACGCGGCGTCCTTGGCTCCGCCATTCACCAATTGAAAGCAAAAGGCGGGCGCTGGTTTTTTTCCATTGTTTTTTTGGTCAGCGATACGCTGATCGCGCTTGATGCGGTGTTTCGGACGCTCTGGCGGGTCGGCATCACGGGTCGAAACCGGCTGGAATGGACCTCTGCGGCCCATGCCTCGGCCACGCTGTCGTATCTCAATATCCGCCGCGCATCCTGGCGGCTGATGTGGCCCTCGTCGGCGCTGGCGTTGACGCTGGGCGGGCATCTCGCGCTTTATAATCCGCAAGGGTTCTGGCCGGCCCTGCCTGTTTTGGTGCTTTGGTTGCTGGCCCCTGAAATTTCCGTCTGGAGCGCGCGTCCGCGCTTTTTTCGCAGCGAAACACTCGACGAAAAACAGCGCCATTTCCTGCGTCTTGTTGCAAGACGGACATGGCACTTCTTTGAAACCTTTGTTGGTCCTGATGACAACTGGCTGCCGCCGGACAACTATCAGCACGGCCATAAGGAAGAGATCGCACATCGCACTTCGCCGACGAATATCGGCATGTTTCTCGTCTCGGCACTGGCCGCACGCGATCTGGGGTTCATTACAACTAGCGATTTTCTTGCCCGCTGTCGCAATACGATGGACGCTCTCGACCGTGTTGCGACCTATCATGGGCACATTCTGAACTGGTACGACACCCAGACCCTGGAGCCGCTGGAGCCACAATATGTCTCGACCGTTGACAGCGGCAATCTGGCGGTTGCGTTGATTGCCTTGAAGCAGGGCTGTCTTGAACTTAGCCAGCAGCCGACGGTTGGCCGCGCCTGTTTTGGGTGCCTGAATACCACGCTCGACCTATTGGTTGATGCGATCCGTGACCTGCCTGAGCGCGATGATGTACGGCTACACGAAATTGAAAGCGCGATCAGGGACGCGGTTGATCGGGCATCGACGTCTCCATTGCACTGGGGGACCAGCCTGACAACGCTCAGCGTGCCTTTGTGGCTTCAGCTTGAGACACTGGTCCGTGAATGTATCGAGGCATCACCCGACATGCCGGAAACCCAGGAGGCCGGGATCACGGCCTGGCTTGACCGGTATCACCATGATCTGCACGCGATCGCGCGCGATATCGACACGTTCGCGCCATGGGTGCCTGTCATTTCGAAAGCGCCGTCAGACCTTGCGCCGTTTGCTCGGCTCGTCGCCAGTTTGATGCACCCTCAAGAGCTAAATTCGGTTTCAGGGGACGCCTTTGATGACGTTGTTGCCAGGATTGACGCGATGCAGGGTGACACCTTGCATGAGGCAGGCGAGGACGCGCGCTGGCTGAACACGCTTCGCACGTCCGTTCAAGCCGGTTCCGCTGAGCAAGCCACGTTGCGCGAGGGACTCGCTGATCTGGCCAAACGGGCCGATCTGCTCGCCTATGGCATGGATTTCTCATTTCTTTATGATCCTTCGGTGCGGCTTTTCACCATCGGATACAATCAAAGCCTTGGGCAGATGGACAAGAGCCACTACGACCTTCTGGCGACTGAGGCCCGTCTTGCCAGCTATTTTGCGATTGCCAAGCACGATGCGCCGATTGAGCACTGGTTTTCGTTCAGCCGACCCATCACGCGGCTTGAAGGCAAACCATCGATCCTGTCTTGGAACGGCTCAATGTTTGAATACCTGATGCCGCCACTATTCCTGCCGAGTCATCGCGATACTTTGCTGGGCGAGAGTGAGCTGACGGCGATTGATTTCCAGCGTACTTACGCGCTCGAGCGCTCCGTGCCGTGGGGAATATCTGAATCCGCCTTCGGGGCGACCGATCATGCTGGTACGTATCAGTACCGGGCCTTCGGTGTTCCGGGTCTGGGCATCCGCCGCGGACTGACCGAGGACTTGGTTGTCGCCCCCTATGGCTCAGCGCTGGCGCTGTGCGGTTTGCCGGTGTCGGCAACCAAAAATCTGCAGGCGCTCGCAGACCTCGGCGCGATGACGTTCTACGGCTTTTTCGACGCACTTGACTTCACACCGAACCGGACCCCCCCGGGGCGCGATTTCGTACCAGTCAAAACCTACATGTCGCACCATCAGGGGATGATACTGGCCGCGATCGCGAATGCCGTACGTGATGATGTCATGGTGCGCCGCTTCCTGCGCGAAAAACCTGTTCAGGCGATGGAGCTTTTGCTGCAGGAGCGCGTGCCCTGGGATGTTCCGATCGAACGCGGCCGTGCCGATGAAACATGGGAACGACATGCCGTGAAAAACCCGGTTCCGGATTTGGCCCCATGGGTTCCCTCACCGGAATTCGCGGTCCCGCAGGTGCACCTGTTGGGCAATGGACGGATGTCGTCGCTGATTTCCGATGCTGGTGGCGGCGGACTCAAGTGGGAGCAAATTGCACTGACGCGCTGGCAGGCCGATCCGACACGCACGGCGCAGGGCATCTGGCTGTACTTTCGCGATCAGGGCACCACAGATATGTGGTCGCTGGGCACCGCACCCACAGGCCGCGAAACGGGGGAGACGAAGTGCATCTTCCACCAGCATATGGTGGAATTATTGCGCCATCATGAAGGCATCGTCGCGCGGATGGACATCACTGTGGCCCCTTTCGAAGACGTGGAAATCCGCCGTGTGACCGTGATGAACGAGAGCGATCAGGCACGCACCATTGATCTGACAACCTACGCCGAAGTGGTTTTGGCACCGCCGCTGGAGGATGAACGCCATCCAGCCTTCAGCAAGCTTTTCGTCAAGAGCCGCTATCTGGAAGACAGGCAAGCGTTGTTTTTTGAGCGGCGTCCGCGCCGCCCCGAGACCCGTCCGCCGGTCCTGTTACACAAGCTGGTCTCGGACGATCCCGCGATAGCGATCACCGGATGGGAGACCGATCGCGCCCGCTTTCTGGGGCGTAACCAAAGCGAACGTGCGCCGCAGGGGCTGGATGAGGGCCTCAGCGGGACAGACGGATGGACGCTTGATCCGGTGATGGCGCTTCAGGTCCGGTTGCGCCTGAAGCCAATGGAGACGAAAGTGCTGACGTTTCTGACAATCGCAGGCACGTCACGCAGGCAGGTTCTGCAGGTAGCGGCACGCTATCCATCGGCAGCGATTGATCGCGCCTTCCGCGAGGCCCTGGTCGAAGCCGGCCGCGCTGTGCAAAGGCTTCAGATCGACCCTGTGCATCTGCCAGAACTGCAGGTGCTGTCGTCGCTGCTCACGCACGTTGACAATACATTGCGTGGCGCGCCGCCCGATAATGCTGACGAATGGAACGGTCAGCCCGACCTCTGGCGGTTTGGCATTTCGGGTGATCTTCCGATCCTCCTGATGAAGGTCGTGCTAACCGAGGAGCCATCTTTTCTCGATCTTTTGATACGCGCGCAACGGCTTTGGGACCGCGGTGGGCTTCAGGTCGATCTTGTCATATTGCGCGACGCAGCATCAGGTTATGAAGAGCCACTGCGCGAGCGGGTCTTGTCGATCCTGCGCGACACCCAATCCGAGAGCGTACTGGGCATGCGGGGCGGCATCCATCTTGTGGCGGCTGATCAAATGAGCGCAGGCTTGCAACGCGGGTTGGAGGCAACCGCCCATGTGGTCTTGACGGATAACCACCAGACACTTCGCGAGACGCTCGACCGCGCGCTGGAAACCCGTGTGCCGCCGCCCCGGTTCTCCCCGGGACCAGCCCTGGATTATGACGCGGTGCCGCTCCTTGAAAGACCACAAGAATTGCTTTTCGACAATGGCTATGGCGGGTTTGAGGCTGAGAGTGGCGATTACCTGATCCATCTTGCGCCGGGCACGCGCACGCCTGCGCCCTGGTGCAACGTTCTGTCCAATGACGATTTCGGATGTCTCGTGAGCGAGGCCGGGTTCGGCATGACTTGGGCCGTCAATAGTGGTGAACATCGTCTGACACCCTGGTCCAACGATCCTGTCACGGACAGGCCCGGCGAAGTGCTGTATCTGCGCGACGAAGCCAGCGGCGAGGTCTGGACACCAACACCCGAACCGATGGGGCAGGGGACTGTTTGTCAGATCCGGTATGGCGCGGGCACAACGCAGTGGCGACAAAACAGCCATGGGCTGGAGCAGGAAGTACTGGCTTTTGTGCCCGTTGACGCATCGGTAAAGCTTGTCCGGCTGCGGCTCACAAATCGGTCCGGCCAGATGCGGCGTATTTCAGCGACTTATTATGCTGAATGGCTGCTTGGTGCGATGACCAGTGTTTCGCGCCCACATGTGATCAGCCGTTATGATCCCGAGCTGAAAGCGATCCTTGGTCGCAACCGGTGGAACCCCGAATTCGGGGATCGTATCGCCTATCTAACGGCTTCGGCGGACGCGCGCAGCGTGACCGGGGACCGCCATGATTTTCTGGGCCGCGATGGGGATGTTTCTGACCCGGACGGTTTGCGGCGTTGGGACTTGGGGGGGCGGTTCACTGCGGGCGGCGACCCTTGTGCGGCTTATCAGGTCCATCTTGACCTAGCGGCAGGAGAGAGCTCCGAGTTGGTCTTTGCGCTGGGAGAAACAACCGATGATGCCAGTCTCGCCGCAGCGGTGGAAAGG
>TARA_R110002074_G_scaffold67007_4_pt1 | contig 13256 bp, 17 predicted proteins | sample TARA_R110002074 | Tara Oceans TARA_R110002074 (sample SAMEA4397215) | marine metagenome | biome: Polar Biome; feature: [MIX] marine epipelagic wind mixed layer (ENVO:01000061); material: water (ENVO:00002006), including particulate matter (ENVO:01000060) such as... | depth 10-100 m
AGCAACTAGCTTCCAAGGCGATTCACCAGCGTCTGACATAAATTGCCTAGATGCTTTTCCTAAACTAGTAACCTTTTTCTCTTCTTTATCAAATTTAACATCTCCAGATTCTTCTAATTTAGATAGAATATCCAATGCTTCTTTGTCTTCAGTATTATTGTCCATACTTAATAGTAGTATTTTTTATTATTATACAAAAATGATAGTTTTGGTTTTATAGTAATTATTTATACTATATGATATATGGAACCATTCTAAGCTTAAGTGCTTATAAATGTTTCGAAGTCTAAGACTACTGAGTTTTTAGAAGAAACTTTTCTAAAAGACTTATTTTCATACAGACGTTCCATTGTGTCTGGATACACTTCAGTTTTTTCTAGAGTAGAAGGGTTGGTCAAAAATGCTCTAATTTGTTTGTTACTATAATCAATTTTAATATCTTGAAACTTACCAACTACTTGTTTCCCATCGTCGTCTTCCTTTACCATAGAATTCATCTTTACACCCCTAACTCTGTCTCCAGGCTTGAACATTTTCTTTAGTGTGTTAATATACATATCAAATTCTGAGAAACCAGCTTCCACGTTTAATGATAAGTCGGCTAGGGGGAGTAGTTTTATAGATATGCCAGGTGTAAATTGACTTTTACCCATTACAAAGTTAAAGTCACCAGACTGTCCATAGAAAGGTATCCCCTTTTGAAAGCTCCTATGTTGAGCGTATGTCATTACTACATTATTTTCATATATAAACTCCATATTAGTATGATAATGGCATTGATTTCTTCTTACAACCTATGATGCTATATGTTCCTCCTGGAGAAACTACTGCTCCAAGCGAATCTGTAAATTCAAATTTATTTAAATAAACGTCCAACTCAGCCGCACAAGATTTAGTAGCAGTCCTTTTAAAATACTCAATAGGAAACAATGCTGCATCATCTGTAGTATTTGAAATACCCCATATTTTTATATGAGTAGCACCTGTTACTTGTAAATCTGCGAATATCATTCTATAGACTGGAGAATAAGTAAGTCCGTGCTGTTCTTCTGAACCAATTTGCCAATATCCTATAGATGTGCTATAACCGCGCTTATCGGTGCTTACCCATGTTGGAATGTAATCTACAACCGGCGGACCTGAACTATAATGTTCAAGTTGTATTAATTCTGTTGCGCTTGTCGGTGATACCATTTTTAATAATTATTTTTATATTGTAGCTGTTTTAGTATAAATTACCAATGCATCTACATTAAAACTATACTTAATACTAGGATTATATACTACTATTTTATTTATAAAATCTGACGGGTCTAATGTTACAGGGTTTGTAAATATGCTAAAGAAGTTATACAGTGGATAATTACACTCTTCAAGTGCTGCATTTGTTATAGAAATACTAGCTTTTTTATCTATTAATTTAACTTCTTCTGAGTTATTATCTTCATGTGTATAATTAATCTTTAACAAGATACCTCTTACATAAAGTTTGTCTTTGTCTAAATCTTCGCTAGGCGATGCAATAGTTATGCCATTGTCAAATAGTGATAGCGACTGCCATTCTGCTCCTGCAATTGACTTTGGTACTTCTAATCGTATACACTGGCTTCCATCTACTGGGAATGCAAAATCGTTTAAACAGAATTTACCTACTACATCATCGCAATCGGATATTACAAAGCATTTATCGATTACTGTTAATAGTGGCTTAGTTGCCACTGTTGAACATGCACATAGTCCATTGGCGCACTCGCCTCCACAATTACTCATTTGTATAAATTATTTTAACCCCAATTCTTGTTAGGTTTATTAGGTTTCTTACTTTTTCCAATTCTGCGGTCGGTCGTTTTATTTATATATCCTGTTTCACTAGCGATATCTTTATTATTAGATTCTTTTTTTGATTCATCAGGAGCCACTGAGTATTCATTACTCATTTCAACTGCAATTTTTTCTAATTCGGCAATTGCATCTATACCATGTGAATCTTTAGCATCTCCCTTAGTTTCTTCTACTATAACTTCTTTTATATCAGGCGTATCGGTTGGTTTAACAACTTTAGCATCATTGAATTTAATATAAAAATGTAACGCAGTAAGCGACATCAAAGGTAAAGTTCCCCCTTGAAACGCCGCTAGCAGTCTGCGATGATCCGTTACGTTGAAATCTTCAAATACCGGTGAAATAAGTTCAACCCATGATAAAAACCCTGCGTCAGTAATTACTATATCCCTATACTCAAAGAATATATTACCTATAATTTGAATTACTGTAACTAAACCAAATAGAAACCAAATGGAACCCCTACTCATCTTAATAGATGAAGCAGATACAGATGCTAATGCGAATATCTCTATGGCTACAGATAAGTATATTGCCCAACTATATGGGTTACCTAGATCATACCAACTTACTACGTGGCTAATTGACATTATAACAACTAGTAAGATTGGAAGTAAAAACGAGTTACGTATTATATTATCCCTGTTGTTTTGAAACCACTTAATCATTTTCTTCTATTTTGTTTTTTATCTGAGAAAGGCTGGTTTTTCCTTTATCTAAATCATCTTCATATATTAAAAAGTCTAGCATCACCTTTTCCATAACATTATGTGCTTGCTTTTCATTTACGCAATTAGCCTTTAACATGATAATCTCATTAGTTAAGGAATCTATAGAATGTATCATAATAGTGTTAGTGGTTTCTAATTTTTTATCTACTTTGGATATTTTTTTACTAGTACATCCCTTACCTAAATATAATAGGATAAATATAACAGTTAGTATCTGCCACGTGTAGTTTTTTATAATGTCTTTAATTTTCATAATATTCGTTTTAATTTATTTTATATATTTGAAATAATATATCCATATGGAATGTTTAAAAATAGCAATACTATTAGGATTACATATAGTATACTTGAAAGTATAGAATATAGAGTAAAATATTTGTAATTGAACGATATTGATACTAAGTAGCCATAAAAGTCTTCATTCTTTATCCTATTGGCTTTAGTTTTAATTAATTCTAATATTCTATTTTCTAGAAATATGTCATTGTATTTTGACATTTCCTTACCTATAAAACTTATTTCAAATCTCTCTAATTCTTCACCTGCTCCACCGTACATTAAAGTTTCAGCTTTAAGGTTTATTCCCTTCACTAACGTATATTTTGAATCTTTCATTATACCATTGCTTTTAAACGTCTTTTCCATACTATTAATGGTTTTTACGTATGATATAAATAAGTATATTTCCTTAATTGTTAGAATTATAGTTTTAATTTGATATATTGGGTTTAAGTATGCTAGTATTCTTTTCATAATTATTTACTTTTAATTTTAAAGCCAGGTATGACTTCTATTAATGTTTGATTAATGGTTGGATTATTTTTTAGAACGGCTTTACGTATTTCAAATCTAGCCTTTCTAAGTTTTGTTTTAACTGTGTTTTCTTTAAGGTCATATTTAACTGCAATTTCTTTAACTTTATCATTGCTTAACATTTTATCAATAGCAATGTTTTTAAGTAATTCATCCTTTAAGTTGAATATCTCAAATATAGTTTTATTATGTATATCAGATACAGTCTCTGATTGTCTATAGGTATCTAATTCACCATCTGACGTATGTATTCCGTGATTTTCATATACTTCTCCAATTTCAATATACTTAGGTATGGATTTATGCTTTCTATCTAAATAATATAGAGTTTCATTTCTAGCGATAGTAAATGCCCATGTGGTAAATCTTCCAGCATTTGGGTTATATTGTGATATATTTTTAAAAACTTTAAGTAAAGTAAAATGCAATGCCTCTGAAGTGTCATATTCGTCTTTACAAAACTTCCATATGTGGTATTTAAGCTTTGGATATATTAATTCAGATATTTCATTGTATTCTCTAGTACTAGCTGTTTTTTCATGCAGCTTAATAGATATTTCCTGAATCCTATCGTTTATCTGCTTGTTAATTTCATCAAATCCCGCCATGTAGTTTTGTTTTTTTTAATATAATACTAAATATAATGTTAAATTAGCTATTTTTTTAAAGCACTATTGCATTTTAAATATTTATCATTGGACGTGACGTATGTATCACGTTTTAGAAAATCAAAATCTGCAGTAGAGTTTTCCTCATTATTCCTTAAGTAGTTGAGTATATTTACACAAGTTGCACATTTTTCATATTCTTCAATATCTGGCCTTTCAAAGAATATACGGGTTCTATCTATACTTTTTATCCAATCGTCACGCTCTATTTCTAACTTTAAAGATGTTGAATCTTTGCTAAATATTTCCAATACATTGATACTAGATATATCATTATCCATATATGAATCTCCTATTGCATTTAATATTTCTGAATATACTAATTCTTTATTATCTGACAAGTATTCGTCTATTGAGGTTTCTGTGTCAATCAATACGCTTTTCATGTATTTAAAATTTTTAATTATGATTACTGAGTATAATATACTAAATAATTATGACTTATAGAACTTATCACTCATTTGTTTTAGCGTTTGTAAGTGTTTAGCGTCAAATACGCTTTTTCTTTTCTCCTCATGGGGCTTTTCTGAATTAAGTTGATTATTTAAATCACTTATTCTATTAAAATCATATAGTGATTTATCTATAGAACTATCCATTATATCGCTATGTAATGTATTTTTATATTCATCACTAGTTTCTTCATATGTTTCATATGCTATTTCTAAAAACTGTGGAGAATCAAATAGTGGAGAAGTATTTATACAAGTCATTGCTAAATCATCATTACCACTTTGGCATCTATAAGACCCACCCTTTGATTTACCAAACGATGATAATTCTAGAAAAGTATCATAACACGTTAATATTACTTTATTGATAGATACATGATATCTAAATTTTTCGCAATATTTAAGCTTATTAGTAGGGCCTAATCTTATTCCTGATTTTAAATTTTTAGAAAGTCCAGTGTGCTTAGTATGTATAATTTGTCCCCACCAATAATGTTCATTTGATGTGAATCTATTATGTAAGATGTCACCTTTATGATTTAATTCTAATAATATTCTTACTTTCTCAGGATTAAATATTTCATATATTATTTTTTCACATATTGTAGAGAAGTTGTTTATATCTACTTCATTTGATCTAAACTTGCCGATTTGAACAATAGATATACAATCCATGTCTTCTTTAATGGCATTCTTCTTTTTGAGAAGTTCACTAACAGGCAATGCTACTACTTTGAATATATTCATTACTGAATAATCTTGACCAACTCCATCTGCAGTATCTATAGACACCACAATGTAAGAAGACTCATTTCTAAAATCATCTATCGTATAGTCCTTATATTTCTTATGAAGTGTTAAGTAATCATTGATATAGTAGAATTCCTCATCTAAGTCTAATTTAGAGTTTACGTATGTGGATTGTATATTGTCTATCTTTTTTAAGTCATTTGATGAAAGTAATAAATCGTCAGATGAAAAGAACTGAAGACCGTATTCCTGATTAAAATCAGATACGGATCCTAAGTTAGCTATGGTTTTCTGCTTCCACTCTTCGTCTCTGCCAGGAACTTGCCACCAATCTACTCTCATTGGATTATAATCATTAATTTTGTCTACAGAATCTGTCCATATATCCCAAAACTTATTTCTTCCATTTGGCGTAGACGTTATTACTACCTTAGCATAAGGATCTTCAGTTATAGTAGGTAAAATTGCTCTATAGAATTTATCTAAGTTAGATTCTGAAATATGTGCAAATTCATCGATATATAAGAAATTTACTGTCATACCAATACCAGATTTCTTAGTGGTTGTTCTTAGAACCAGCCTACAATCATTGTCTAATCTAATACTAGATTCGTTTATTTTTACTATTCCAGGTTTCATGAAAAACGGTAGGTTATCTAATACTATCCTTAGCTTTTCCATTATTTCTTTAGTAGTTGTCATATTATCCGCAACCATTAGGACATTTTTCTCTTTATTGAATAGCATGAACCATACTATATAGATAGCCGTTGTTACAGTCTTACCTATTTGCCTACTAGCCATCAATATGTTAAATTTATGATTATGTAAGTTTTGAAGTATCTGCTCTTGAAAATCTCTAAGGTTACCTGCATCCTTAACTAGCATGTCTCCGAGTGGGGTTCTTATAAATGCATGGTTCACGGCAAAGTACATTGGATCCATTTTACACTTTTTCATCTCTTCCCACTCATCGGTGGTGTATTCAAATGGAAGCTTGCCCTTTTTTAATAGGATATCATTTTCCTTAAATGGAGAATTTTGCATACCTCGTATGTCCAAACCTTCTTCATCTACTTTTTTAATTATGGTATTTACTTTTTCTGAATTCCAAACGTGATTATCGCTTTCCCCATTTATTCCAGATAGTTTAAGAGATGTGAAACCTCCACCGGACATCGTGTTATTTGGATTCATAATAGTTTTATTATTTAAATTATATCAGTTACGTCTATGAAGTCAGAGTCTGAGTCCTTTTTATCCGCTTCAACTGTTATGTTATTTTCTTTCATGAGCTCAGATTTGTTAGAAGGACTTATTAGCTCGCTATCGCTATCTTCATATTTCTTAGAATCGGGTAAACTTTCTATAACTGCCTTTGTTCCAACTGATATAAAGAACTCACCTTCCTTATTATCGTTATTTAAAGTATCATTTGGATTAACAGGAACTTCTGAATTTATCTTTTTATATGAATCTTCTAGAAATAACATATAGTTAGCTTGCGTTTGCGTTAAAGTTTTAAACTTATCTTGAAGTTGGCCCATTACTTCTATTAAACGAGGATGCGTATTTCCTGAGGTTATCTCAGCCATTATAGTTTGTATAGTTATCTTAAGAGTCTTTACTTGAAAAAATATATTAGATACATTTATAGTGTCTAATTCTTTTTTGTGTTTTATGTAATTGTTTTTTTCTAATACGCCAAGTTCAACATAGTACTCAAATAGTGAATCAGTTATTTCCTTGGCTTTTTCATTGAATTCAAGATCCATTTTATCAAAATCATACTGACTTTCTGTTTTGGTTTCTTCAAGTATCTGGGCATCCGCGTTGAGTCCCGAAAATTCATCATGATTTATTCCACTTAAAAGATCTTCTATTTCATTCTTTAAAACGCTTCTATTTTCTTTATTTTTAAGTATATCTGCCATGTTGTTAATTTAATTTACTCTCGTACTTATCCAATGCTGGGTTTGCAAATATCTTAATTTGCTTAACAGCTTCTACATTTTCATACATTACATCATTTGCACTCTTTAAGAAAGTATCGAATGTTTCATTTATGCCGTACATTTGAGAAGACAAAGTATTTTTTAATATATTATCTTTGTAGTTGTAACCTACGTGTAATCTTTTCTCTTTTCTTAAATATGCTGCTCTATATATGCTATTTCTTGTCATTATTTAGATACACCAAAGGGTCTAGGTGTTATTTTTTTTATTTGAATATTAACTGCGCCAAGCGCTTCGGATGAAAGTCCTTCAGAATATTCGTTTCCATATCTATCTTTAAATCCTCCATGTATAACTGGGAGCTCATATTCAGTCATTATTATATCGTTAAATTCGTCAAGTCCTATAGTAGGGGCGTTTGGGTCCTCTATCTTGCTTGTTTCATTAGCTTTTGATATGATATTTATTGAAACAGAATCTACACCTCTAACGTCTTCTAATACACGAATCAGGTCACTCTTAGGTATCCTAATTCTTCGTTTATTACTAATGAAGTAATTTCCTAAGTCATCATATATGTCTCGTTTTATTATTTCAGTGGCAACGTCATCAAATACTATTACACTAACGTTTATCACATAATTCGTTATTATTGGATCTACTATAACAGTATCGGTTGATATTAACTTAGAACCTGTTTTATTTAAGTATCTGAGGAGTTCATTCTTTTGAAAATCGCTTAATTTAAATTTGCTTAGGTTTACTGAAAAATAGTCCTGTCCAGTATTAAATAAGTTATTTATGTTAGGCACTAAGAACAAATTTAAAAGCCTGCTGTCCTGTTCGTCTAAAAATATTCTTATTATTGAAAATAATTTTAACCTAAGCAATAGTGCTTCATAGTGTGATGGATTTACTAAAGCAAAACTTTTAGATTGCTTAGGGGCAAGTAACCTAGTTAAATCAGAATCTTCTGGATTTGCTCCAAACTGTGGCGAATTTATAGTATTGATAGTAATATACTCATTAAGATCTACTTCATTTCCTATTAAAGTAAATCCAGTCTCTTCCCATTCAAATTTTAATTGAGAGGCTTGTAAAGTTGTTATATTTCCAGCTGCGCCATTGTTTACTAGATATTGAACTTGTATTTTGGAACCTTTAATTGGAACTTTACCAAAGAAGTCATTTCCAAAATATATATCAACACCTGAGGTAATCCCGGTTTTTACAATAAATGACTTTTCTCCCCTTGGCATGTCTATTATTGATTCATATCGCTTCCATTTTTCTCCATTGACATATACGTCAACTAGGTAATTGTCAACTAGGTAATTTTGAGGAGATTGTATAGAAAAACTTTCAATGTCTACTCCTCTTGCCACAACAGTCTGAGTTTCAATAGTTCCCTGTGATATGTTCATTGCGACTCCATTGTCACTTCCTTTCATTGAGAATTTTATATCGTCCTGGGGTAAATTCAAAACGTACGTTAAATTGTTATTGCTAGATTTTATTCGGGTTAGGTTAGGTATTATTACCACATCAAAATCAGCTTCCTTAGAATTTGCATTAGTAGATAGTGATATTTCGCCGGCTGCTGATATGGCTCTACTAGGACTATGGCCAGCCATTGTTGATAATGAATATACTGAAGATAGCCTAGTTGCGTCTAACATGCTTAGTTCAGTAATAGAATCCTCTATATAATAGAAAATCATCTGACTTAAGTTTTCCAATACTATAATCAACTGACCAAACGGACTAGCCGATGTAAAAACCTGAAGACTTTGGTTAAATCTACCCGTTAAGTAATTTATAGTTTGCTTTAAAATTAACTGGATACTGAAGTCCAATGATTTAAATATTTTCCAATTCGCAGTAGTTGGCATCTATTACTATTTATTTTTATTTATCTTTTTTATTTTATATAGTATATTATATAAAGGTTTTAAATAAAAGTAATTATATGAGAGTAAGAATTATAGATCATACAAGTAACCATGAGTTATTTCCTAAGTTGTTAAAGAAAATGGACTTTGAATTTGCATGTAGATATGAACAGGGTAAATATCAGCTTGCTAAATACCCAACGCCGACATACTTAAGCGATCCAAACGATGAGGATAGGTTTATGAATGGAGAAGAAGTATGGGTGCATACAGATGAAGTTTCAATGATAATAATATAAACCAAATCAAAGATGATGAAGTGGAATAATATAGACATAAAACCAAGAGAAGATAGTTGGGTATTAATACAATCTTCACTTAAAAATGTACCAAAGTATGAAGTATGTATTTACGGAAACGGAGAGTGGTACATACCTGCCAATGATGATGTTTGCCAAGAATCTGACATAGTTAAATGGTGTTACATTAATGATTAAACCAAAACAAAGATGATGAAAAATAAAGTAGAAATAGATGGTAAATGGTATGAATTAGTACCACTAGAAGAAGAAACAGATGACACTCCTGAAAATGTTACATTTTATTATGGATGCGACAGCGATTGTGGAAAATTTAGCTTTAGCGTATTATTGGATGAAGAAGGTACTATATGGAAATATACTCAGTCTGTAGCGTATTATCCAAATGGACGTAAAGAAGAACTTGATTTATGGGATAATCCAGAGTTCCTGACTAGCCTTTTAGATCCATTCACTAAAAATATAGATGTAATTGATTTAAAAAGAGATTTGAAGAATAGTGAATTAAAAAGTCTATTGAATTTATTGAGACAAGTTAGAGAAAAAGATTGGATATAACACGTATAAATAATAAAAAACAAATTGCGTGTATAATAAGATAGAAAATAAATTTCTTTTTGATAATACAAATATAGGTTTTTCATTTCAATTCTTCTCACCGTTGAACCGAAAGAAAATAGCTAGTAAATTATCAAAATACCTAGGCAAACCTGTTATTCCAGTAAACAATAAGAGCAAAATACATTTCGTGGATGAGAACGTTTACGTGGCTCCTGATTTTAGCGGTGGACATAGGATGAATAGAATAGATACTGATTTGATGCCATATGGGATGGCTATACATACTATGCTTAAATGCATGAATTTCATAAATGAAAATGGGTTTACAAATAGTAGATCCAATATGAATATAAAAATCTCATTGAATGAGATGGATCTGGGAATAAAGTACAAGTTAGAAAATTTAAATAAGTTTAAATATATTTTAAATCTAAACGAAAACAGTATATTTAAAATGTGGCCTTCAGTTTCTTCTGAGAAACAGAAAATCCACCAAAGTAAATCAATGTTTATATACCCAAAGGAACTTTATTCAAGTAGAATGTCAGGTGCTCTTTTAGAAAAAGCAAATTCAGCTGATTATAATTTTCCCGAATCTTCTCATTTTGGTACCAATTTCTCTAATCTAAGAGATGGATATATTTCTATAAAATATGCAGGTGGAAAGAATTATCAAAATAAAAAAGATGAAACTATAGAGTTGATAAATTATACATCTAAGCACTTATATGAAACATTAACCAATAATAATTCATTTGACACAAAGGAAAATAGAAAAATAGAAACCATATTAGAAAAATATAAGGGCGTAATAGAATCTACTAGAACTTACGAAGTGTTTAAACATTCATATCCAGATATACATTTATATGTAGATTTAACTAATCACAAATTCTTAATAGAATCTAAGTATACATCAATGCGTAATAAGCTATTTGAACTAATATCATGCTGTGAAATGAAAAAGGCAATAATAAATTTTGACACAGTTAGAAATAAAGTACAGGTAAAAGAAGCTACTATTAAAAAGGGTTTTTCCTTAAACAACATGGATTTCTTTGATTGTAATATAGAAGGTGACATAAAAGATTGCCTATTTGAGAATTGTAAAATTAGAAATTCAAACATGCAAGACAGTACGATATATTCTAATAACGATATAAAATATTCTAATTTATCTAATTGTAAATATGGCGGGTTCCTAAATGAGATAAGATCTTCATATATAGATAGCAACCCTGATAACATTATAAATGCAAATTTATCTAATTGTATAGTTTTAAATGGAAACTTTTCACAAGAGTCTAAAATAGATAAGCATACGGAGTTAATAAATTAAGATAACATAAGTAATTATCCATTTACGTAAGATAAATAACTAAAAATGGTTAATTATTAAATGGCTATATATTCTAAACTTTCAAATGTAAAGAAATTAACTAACTCAAGCCTAGGCGCGATAATAGATGTTTCTAATATAAATTTTACAGACTTTTCGTCTGCCGTTCTAGAGTTTCTAAACAGTATCTCATATGATGAAACTACTAATTCTATAAATGAGCTATATAATATAAATACAAGCTATTTAAACGTAAGCAGCCAATTTAATGTTAAGTTAAATGACGTAATTACATTTAAAATAGATTCACAGGGTAGAGCAGAGGGAAATTCATTTCTTGTAGAAGTTGCCGAGGCTAAAAGATATAGGCATACAGACTTTAATGACTGGCCATTAGTAGGCATTCCTGGAGAAGTAATATATACGGGTGTTCAAAACCAGCGACCTCAATTTGGTGAAGATTTTATAGGATACCTAGATACTAGAGGATGGGTAAGCCTAACATCACTAAGCAGCCCGGTACCAGGACTTAATTTATTGACTGAAATAGGCTCTCCCATAGTTATACCCAATCCTCCAAATGGAACAGGAATAGTATGGATAGGTCCTCCGGGTTTAGAAAGCGATTATATTCCAATAAATACATCAATATACTTTACAGATGATGAAAATCATACTTTTGATATTCTTACAAATTTTGTATGGGAGAAAATAGGAATAGATGCAAAGTTTATACCAGAAGGTAAGGCTATCATAGGAGATGGTATTGTTCCAGGACAATTCCAATATGTAGACGGTAACGAAGTGGCAGGTTATATATTAACCTCTGATGGATCCGGTAACGCAAACTGGGCGCCTAATTCAGGTGGAGGCGGAGGTGGCCCTCTTAATTATTCATATTGGGAAATTAACAGCTATGTTGCTAATGTTACTCAAACCATAACTCACAACCTATTAACTATTAATGCGGTTGTTAACTTTATAGATACTGTAACTAATGAGAGAATAGATGCACACGTAGATAATTATACCGCAAATTCAGTTGACGTTACGCTAAGTGCGTCTAACCCATCGGTTAAAGCGGTTATATTATCAGCCGGAGGAGCCGCAGGTATACCGACTATTCAAAGAATGTCAATTGACGATAAAGGGTGGGTTGCATTAACAACAATAAGTGATGGCGATCCAGCTTCAATTGATACAGTCACCGATACATCAGTTGATAATTCATATATAGAAGTTAAAATAAATGGAATTGAATACGAAGTAGGTGATGGTGTAATTACTAAAGCGTGCTTTTTTGCAAATCCAGCCACTCCAACCTTGCCCAGGGGATTTTCATCTGGACATGTAAACGGTCAAGTTCAAACCGGAGACATATTATATTGGAATGGAACGATTGCCGGATTTGAGTTAGCTGCCGGATGGCGTATTTCATTAAATTACATGGTAACTTAAAAAATAATATATCAACATGAACTTAGTAGACGTATCACAAATTAGTGGAATATTAAATGACAAGGTAAAAGCATCGCTTTCAGATTCTACTGCTGATTACCTTGAATCTAAAATAGCAGGTAGTTATACTATAGATGCAGCTATTGATACGGTTTCACCGGGTCAGGTGATTGTACTTAATGCACTTGTTAGTCGATATGACAATGTAGGCGTTACGCAAAATTATTCAAGCGGCAGTGATCAAACACTGGGAGGATTTAACAATGTAGGTTCGCAAGGAAGTGAAAACACTGCAATTGGTGTTGATGTATTTAATGTAGGTGCAACCCTAACAAAAAGCGTTGGTGTAGGTAATAATATTGCTAAAACTTTAGTTACTGCTCAACAAATTACGGCTATTGGCCAGGGTGCTCTACAAAATCTTACGACAGCTGGTGATGAACAGGTAGCAGTAGGAAGCGGTGCATTGGGAAC
>TARA_R110002074_G_scaffold67298_1_pt1 | contig 13251 bp, 29 predicted proteins | sample TARA_R110002074 | Tara Oceans TARA_R110002074 (sample SAMEA4397215) | marine metagenome | biome: Polar Biome; feature: [MIX] marine epipelagic wind mixed layer (ENVO:01000061); material: water (ENVO:00002006), including particulate matter (ENVO:01000060) such as... | depth 10-100 m
TTCGGATTCCACAAACATATTTAGCCGATAATGTATATTATGGAACCTGAGAAGCCCGCTAAGTCCTTGAAAAGTAATCACCCCTTAATGCCGCCCATGATTACTTCGCACCCTGAAAATGATCAGGGGCAAAAAAATCGTGTGATAAGAGAAAAAATAGCCATCCGATCAATGCTCGCAGAAGCCGAAGCACTCGAAAGCGCCGCATACGGCCTCAGGAGTCGTGCCAGAGACGCCCAAGCCGCCGCCGCGACGAAAGCCCGTCAGAATGCCGCGCGCGGGGTCTGGCGAATCGTGTTGGCCTTCATGGCTAAGGGAATTTCAGAACCGCAGGCCGTACGCCTTGCTGCCATGCAAAGCGATCTAGACCCGCAAATGGTCCAGGTGCATTTCGACCAGGCTAAAGTCAGACGCATCACCCTGACTAAATGGTTACGTGATCGGGAAATTTTGAGACGTGCTCACACATGCAGCAATGGCGAACTTGCCGCCGCTTTCGGATTGTCCAAGGTGCAAATCAGCCGGATTATTCATGCTCAATTGTTGAAGCGGAATTTGCGGCCGTGACATGTGCGTCTGATCGAAGCGAAGCAGCAAAATGGCCCGAATGAGTAAGGATTATTGTACCTACAGGACCATCTGGCGAGATTAATCCAAGTTGATATAGCTTCATGAAGGCGACTTCATAGCCAACACCATACTTAAGTTTGACTGTTTCGCGGTCTGCCATACCGGTTTCGCTAAGCCGGCATTCATCGCTAATAATTCGCAACAACTCTGTGTGCATCATTATCACCCCCGACGCCGCTACTTTATTCCTCTCCATATAGCTAGTCACCTACCAAAGTAAAAAGGCCCGCGAGGGTTCCCCCGCGAGCCTTCCCAGCCGCCGAAATTCGTGCGGCTTATTTCTTGAAACCGTAATAAACCGCAAGGCCCAAGGCCCCAAGGATCACGTATTTCTGCGTCTGTGACGGAGTTGAACCGCCTGTCAGCCAATCCCACATAGGACCACTCTCCAGTTAAGCAAAAGAACCGCTTAGCGTTTCTTCCGCGCCTTCACCACGCCACCGCCCTTTTTAGCGCGGTAACCCTTCTTCAGTTGACCGTTCGCCTTGCGACCGACCTTCGATTTTTTGGCCTTCCGTGCCATCGCTATTTTCCCTTCTCACGCAACACAATGGAAAGGACGCCACCCAGCGCCACAGTCAAAGCCGTCGCATAGTCGCCGCTGGTAATCGGACCAGCCACCGCATCAATCGTGTGCGCGATAGCAGGCGCTTCGTTGATCTTGGCGAGTTGCCCGATGCTCAAAATAAACATCGAAAGCCCGCCCCATGTTGTCGGCTCACGAAAGCGAGCCTTGAACCATTCAATCACGTCGTTTTCCTTTCAAGGCGCGTCAGGCGTCGATCATGCCCGCGCTGTTTTTCCGTCAACGTGGCCACGCTCGCCACTATTCCGCCGATGCCAATCAAAGCGACAATTTGCAGAGCCAAAAGCCCCCACATTAATTCTGTCGGGCTCACCATGCGTTAAGCCGCTTGCCCGCGACGTACACGGCACCAGCCGCCACACCCACGCCCAAAAGTTTCGCCGCGCTGTCCGTTGCCTTGTTGATCTCACGCAAGCCCAGCACACCCACAAGGCCCAGCGCCGCCCATGCCAAAATCAACGGCATCAAGTCACCCCGACGAGGAAAATATGACGCCCGATTGCCGATTGCGACGAGGCCGTTTTGGCCCACGAAGGCGCGGCGATATAGTTGGCGTAATAGTGAAGCGCCCCGCCCGTCAGGTCAGAAAGACCGCCCGCAATTGCCGCATTGGCAACGTCAACGGCGGTTTTAAAATTGCTGTCGGCAATCGTCACATTGGCCGCGCGTTCGCCGTTCGGCTCGCCCGCGTTCCACATGCTGAATTGCCAAGGCGCGAGCACCACGCCCTGCACAGTCGAGGGAAAACGCGAAGACCGGACACGGTTCATAATCACGTTTGCGACCGCCTGCATCCCGACAAGGCCCTCACCCCGTGCCTCGCCCCATATCGTTCGCGCCAGCCAATCCGCTTCGCTATTCATTGGCGTCACTCCCTCGTAAATGATCGGCGTCACTTGCGCCGTGTATCCCGTTAAACGCGACCCAGAGAAGGCCGCGCCATTGTGCGAGCGGAGCCAATACCAAAGCCCGCCCATGATCAGCGCAACGAGCGCCGCGTCGATTGCGACATTATTCCGCATTGTCCGGCACAGGCTCGAAAGGTGCAGGCATATCATCAATAGAGACGCCCATTAAGTCATCCGTAGACAAATCATCAGACGCCCGCATGTGCGCAATCAAGCGCCAGACGCCCGCATCATCAGGCGCAAAGGTCCGGCTTTCACCTGTCGGAAATTTCTGCTCATTGCGATTTATCATTTGCGCCTCAGTGAATGTCGTAAGTGATACCGACGAGCATTGTGCCCGCCGTCAATGTCGCCGTGATAGCCTGTCCGGCTGGCACAAAGATTTCCCGCGCCATATCGCCCGCGCCGTTGTAAACCGCAAAAATCGTTTTCCCGCCCGCCAAGATTGACGCCGCGCCGCCGCCCGTCGAATAGCCGGACAATGAGCGAATTGTGACGCCGCGCACATTGGAACCGCCCGCCAGAATTGTTCCCGCCGCCGAGACTTGCGCACCCGACGCGCCTAGGGGCGTAATCGTTCCGCCATCGGATGATTTCCATGCACCGTTTTTCATAGCCTAAACCCACTTGGAGAATGTTACGGCGACACCTTGAGAGAACGCCGCAGGATTGGCGACATAGACCGCGCCCGAATGTTCAAAGCCGATGGTTTCACCCGCAGCAAGCGCAATGCCATTGCTGGCAAAAGTCGCCGTGCCAGTGATGAACATGGTTTCTGTGCCCGTGTTGCGCAGATAAACCCACGAGTTATTTCCGCCTGTCCCTGTCACCACGAGAGCGGAAATACTGGCCCCCACAGTGACCGTGCCTTGTGCGGCCACAACATTTGGCAGCTTCGCCTTTGGTAAAAATTCATCCGCCTGCATCACTGAAAGCGACGTGCCCGCCTTGGTCTTTACCTGCAATTCCGTTGCGGGATTTGTCTTCACCGGCAATTCTGAATTGCCGAACACCGCGCGATTATCCGAAATGCGGCCCGTGCCGATCTGCACCCGCACCTCATTTGAAAGGCCAGACGTGTCACGGAAACGCAGGGTGCGGAAGGTTTGCGCGAGCCCCGTGCCATCGTCGGGCGCGTAACCGAGGCCCGCCTCGGTCTCGAAAAAACTATCGTCGCCAAACGACATTTCAAAAGCGCCATCGGCGGAAATTACCGCGATCACGTTGCCTGAAGTGTTGTAAGCCTGCTCACCGTTTGCATCGAGCGTCAGGCGCACCGTGCGGAATGAGGGAGAATTGCCAGCCATTATTTTGTCCCCTGAAAATAGAAGTAAGCAACGAGGATCACCACCGCGCCCAGCATCATCTTTTGCACAATTTCCGTGCTGTCCTGAGTGTTTGCCGATGCCGCCGCCGTCTGATAAGCCGCCTGCGTATTCGCCGCAAAATCGCCAGCGCCCCGCGTCACACCCTGCGCAAAATCAAAAACCGCCGCCAAGGCTTCCGCTGTCATGCCCTGATAATTGATCACGCTGTCGGGAGCCGCCGCAAAGACCGCATCAGCCGTGCCAGCCGTTGCCACAGTCGAAAGCGACGTGCCGCCATCCTTGGCACTCGTTATTGTTGAACCGCCATCAGCGGCCAAGCGTTCGTCTCGGTTGATTGTTGTCGTGTCAGTCTGGGCGCTGCTTTGGGCTTTTTTGTTAAAACACATGGCTCAAATCGCCTTTACATAAAAAACAGCACGCGCGCTCATGCCCATGCGTTCAGCAAAGCCCGCAACCGCGTTTGTCTCAGCGGCAAATTCAAGGCGCGTGACGCCCTCAGATTTGAGCGCATCAACCAGCGCCACGAAACCCGCCTCAAGATCATCAGCACATTCGATGAAATTAAGCCCGACGATTTCAGCGGAGCCGTACTGCATCCGCACCGCCGCCGCGCAAGCCATCGCGCCATCATCATCACGACCGACAAGAAACCGGCACGACACTTGATCCGTGAAGGGATAGTCAATCGGAGCCGCGAGCGCCACAAGTTGCGCCGCATCGCTGTTATAAGGCGTCAGGGTGAATTTCATTTTCGCCCCATCAAATACGTCGCCAGCAAAAGGATTGCGCCCGCGACGAGCGCCACCCCCATCCAGTTTGTCGCGGGAGATTGCGAGGCATCGCCACCGCCGACCGCGAAAGCGCCAGTGGTGAAGCCACCGGCAAAGCCGCTTGACGCCGTAGTCGTCGCCGCCGTTACAGGCTCAATATTGAAGCCCAAGCCCGGAGCCGCCATTTTTCAAACTCCTACTTGCGCAAGAGTACGAGCGCGACAAGGCCGACGCCCGCAATGATCACAAGAGTTTCTGTTGAGACACCAGCGAAGGGGCCAGCCGCCGCATTGCTTGACGGGCTATAAGCCACCGCCGCCGCCTGCCCTTGCGCCTGATTTACCGCCGCGTTCGCCGTGATTTGTGCGAGTTCAAAGCCTATGTATTTTTCATAAAAGCTTTCAGCCGCATTTGTCGTTGTGTCCCAGAAGTCCGAAACGCTGCCGACAATATCGTCAAACCAGCCGCCCGTGCTCGTTTCATAGCGTGGATCGGCAAGGGGGATTGGAACAGCCATTTAGACACCTGAAATTAAAGGACGTGGACGGAGCGATAGACGCCCCCTTACGAGGGAGCGCCGATCAATTCCGAAATGACCACGAAGTTAGACGCCACCGCCATGTCGTATTCGAGCGACAACTCGGAGACGAGCGAGCCATCGACAAGACGCATCGGCAGGCCATCACCGACGCGCTGATCATCATCGAACACCGCATGAAAAAGTGCCGTCTGCGGAACAAAGCCGCCATTGCTCAAAATGGCGATATTGAGCGCGTCCGAGCGATCAAAAACAATCGTGCTGTTGACGTTGACGCGGAGGGAGGCAATGTCGCCCGCCGTGTCTTCAAAAGCGTGGAGGCGATTGTAATTGCCAAGTTCGCGCGGAAAGTCGATGAGCGAGCGCGAACCCGTGCCGCTCACAGTGATAGTGCGGCGACGTGTCGTCACAATCGGGCCCAGCGGCAGGAAGGCTTTACCGTCCGGCATTTTGGCGTAATCGACAATGGCGCGACCGACGAAGGAAGGCGAGACGCGGCCCGCCGCCACTTCGATTTCGATTTGGAAACTGTTGACACCGTTGCCAGCAAGCGACCATGCCAGAGCGTCTTCGCCACCGGCAGACCGACGCCAAGGTTCGGAAAAGAAAATGGCAATAATGCCGTTCTGATAAACCCAGCGCGCACCGTTGACCGCGTTCATCACGTTGAGCTCAGCCGCCGAATACTCACGCTGCACACGCGAGTTCAGCGAAATGCGAATATTGAGAATTGCAGCTTCCATGTTCGCTTTGGTGACCATGACGCCGCTTTCACGATACTCAAGATAGAGCGCGTGATAACGGCGATTTGTCGGTAGGTCGATTGTGGTGGTCTGGCCAGCGCCTACACCTGCAATATTGGCAATCGGAACAGTTGAGCGAAACATGGTTTTGCTTTCTTCAGTTGACGGATGATGAGAGGCAGAGGCCGACGCTTAGGCGTCGTAACCGTTGATTGCCATTTTGATAAATTCGTTATCGCGCAGCGCGTTCATCAGGATGCCAGCGGCACCGATAGCGGCGATTACTACGATAAAAACCCGAACGTCACCTTTGTTCACAGGTCGCACTCCTCAGACGGTTACGGCGTCAATTTCGCCAGAATTTGAAGGCGCGGAGTTGATCTGCATAACGATCAAATAGGAAAGCACACCGGAGATAACTCCGGCCAAAATCAGTTGTGCAAAACTCTTATTAATCATCAGTACCCGCTCCACTTGTTGAAATGGAACAGGCACAAAAAAGGCGCGATCTGCAAAGCAAACCGCGCCTCCTATGGGGCATGTTCTATATGGAAAAAGGCGTTATTCGGCCAGAACGTGAAGTCTTCAGACCGATCACCCGCCCGTCATTGCGCATTAGGCAATGATATTTCGGCATGTTCCGAATGTTGTTTTCCAGATGCTTTCCGAAGGCGTTAGCCATCGTCTTCACATCGTTTTCACCCTCAAGCGCAAAGAGATATGTACTCGCAACCTGAGAACGAAAATTCATCGACACCAGCGCAGGCCGTTGTGTGACGCCGATCAATTCGAGGCCAACATGCCGCCCCTGATTTACCGCCCGATCCATGCCGCGCATGTTTGCCGGTAACTTGGAAACCGGATAGCCCAAATCCATTTCCTCTATCACGAGCGTCATTTTGCGGGCGTCCGTTTCTTCCTCATACGGGCGTTGCGCCTTCCATAAAAAATGGATCAGCGCCGACAAGCTCGCCGCCTCGCCACCGGCAGGCGGAACAAAGGAAATTACAAACCCCCGCGCCCATCGTGTCAGCATGGCGCGGCGCACTTGCTCAATTGTCCGGCATTGCACCCCGCGCGTATATTCCGCCCTCGGATCAAAAATTATGACCTTAGGGCGATTGAGAAGCAGGCCCTTTGTAATTGTCGATTTGCCCGACCCGCGTTTGCCAACCACGAGCGTTAAGTCGGCATCCTTTACGAAATTTTTTCCCCTCATAGTGACTGCGTATCGCTTGAACCCGCAGGCATCGGCGCGGGCTTGGGTACGGGCGTCACGTCGCGGGCTTCCTCCATGCGCTTTGCCGCCGCCTTTTGCGACAACTCCGCCATGACCGACATTGCCTTAGGAATAGCAAAGGCTCCTATGACCGTCAGACGCTTGGCCCACACGCCTTCAGGCGATAGCACCCAGCGTAGAAAGTGAATTTCCGAAATGATCTCATAGAGCGTATCCGAAGCGCCACGCGCCGCCGCCATTTCCTCCTGCTTGATCGGCAGGCTATGGAGCGGCAAAGGCGCGGGTGCAGGCAAATAGCCGATCATAAACACCGCGCAGAATGTCCCAAAAAAATCATCACGGGAAATCAGCCCGTCCGATACCTGCCCGAACGTCTCGCCCTCGATTTGATCCGCTGCCGGATCGTCGCTTGTGTCGATGCTTTCCAAATGGGAAGCATCAAACCCGCCCTCAGTCGTAGAAGTTTCCGAAACCGCCGCCGCTAGGCTTAGCTGTTCCGGTTCCATCGTCGGGCGCGGGCTTGGCTTTTCCTTTGGGCTTGGCCGCGCCGATTTCAGTGACGGGCGCGTCAATGCTTGCGGGCTTGTTGAGGCCAGCAGTTTTTCCACTTGTGACGACATGATCAGCTTTCTTGAAATGTTTTTTGATGTTGGCGCTATCGAGTGCCCCGAAGCCCATGACTTTGAAGCCACAGGCGCGGCGCTCAGGGTCAACGTGTCCCTCGCATCGGAAGAACACGGCACCAGCCACCGTGAGTTTATAGGCCACCGTCGCTTGACAGTTGAGACAAGGCCCGTTGCCGATGGTCTCAGCCATTGGCGGGCGTCTCATAGCGCGGGCGTCCGTTTTTCCAACCGATCATTTCCGGCAGGCGCGGCGCTTTCGCTTTGGGTAAAATCGTCGTCACCGGTTTTTTGGTGCGAGACTTTTTCGGAATATTTTTTAGCTTTGTCGTGGCAGTCATTTTGGTGGCTCCTGATTAAAGGGATGCCGCCAGCCAATCGGAAAGTTCAGAAAATGAGTTTGCGCCCGTCGCCGGATCAAGCACGCGCCGCCAAGGTTGCGCGGGCGGTTTCCAGTTCGGCGCGGGATGCTCACGCACATCGTGATAGCTGCAACAGTCGTTTGCCTCTAACAGACTTTCCACGCCCTCGGACCCGTCAGCCGCCGCCGCCGTCAGCACATCGGCCATGAGACCTTTGCGAATAATCCGGTTCCATGTGCCGCCATCGAACATCGCAACGCGGCCCGTCTGGCGCGTGATGATCTCGCCTGTCTCTTTGTCGATCACTTCGCCATCGTCATAGCCTTCAAGCGCCAATTCCTCATCGGGCTTTGCGTCGCGCAGGCCGTACCATTCACGCAGGCCACGCGCATAGGTCAGATGCCGCGCACCTTTGAAGGCCAGCGCATATTCGACAAATCGAAGCCCGGCCTTTGCGTCATGTTCCGATGCTTTCACCAAGTCCCAGACCGACTGCCCTGAAGCGTCTTTGTGCGAGCCTTTGGCGATTTCCTGCCCCGCGCCCCACTTGGCCACATATTGAGCGCCCGCCTGTCCCGTAGAGGCTTCACGCATATGGAAAGCGCCCCGCTGGCATGTGCCCCCGACACGCTCCACCGCAGACGCCCAGCGGCCCCAAAGCCGTTCCGTGAAAGACGCCAAGGCGTCGTCTGATAGCTTCGCACCGCTGAAAAAGAGAACGTGCAAGTGCGGGTGCCAGCCGTTAGAGCCATGCGTCACTTCCAGCGCCCGCACCGTGCCGATGATGCCAAGATCAGCCTTCAATCGCACCCATGCGCCGCCCTGTTGCGCCTTCTCCCATGCCCGCGTCACCTGCGACCGCAGACCCGCCGCATGGTCGAAATGGCTGTGCCGTAGTGTCAACGTCGCCATATAGAGCCCGCCGCCCGCTTCCATATGGGAATTGCACAGTTCCGTTACTTCGCCCGTGCGCCTATGGGCGATCTTTGAGGCGCATACAGCGCACCGCCATATTGAGCCGCAGGTTTCGACCCCGCGAAAATGCGCCCCGCCTTCTGGGTTCACCCAGACCTCTACCGTGGCGCTGTTGCGCTTGACGCCACACCGAGAGACGCGCCCGCCTTCCTCGCCATCAGCGAGGCCGTTGGCGCGATCAAGCAAGGCCCCAGCCCGCCGCCGCAGCTCGTACCGTTCGGCGCGGCTCTCGCTCGTTGGAAAGTCTGTTTGCGTATCTATCAAGGCGCCGCACACAAGACTTTGAGATGGTCCGAAAATTCTTCAAAACCCAGCGACAAGTCAGCAATGGTTGCCATGCGCGACAAGATCAGGCCCAGCTTTCCCAGCGCCGCCTTTTCATCGGCGCAACTCGCAAGGCAAACGAGCGTGTCATTGTCAACGCCCAGATGCACAGAGACGCGCCCGCTGTCGGTATGGTGGCGGATTGAGAATTGAAAACGAGACAGGCCGTGGGAGCGCATTTTTGCGCCCCAGCGTTGCCGTGATGATGAATTGGCGCTCATTTGAAGCCCGCCTTAATCGCCCGCTTGATGATGCTGGCAGCCTTAGCCGCCGCGTCGTCTTTGTCGGCAAATGTTTTGTCGTAATCGGCAATGTTGCTGTCGGCATACAGGCGAAGCCGCAAGCGCCCATCAGGCAGGTCCGTTATGAAAATTTGACGAGTGGTCATGCCGCCACCTGCGCCGCATAGGCGCGGCCATCGCCGCACCATTCAGTGACCGTCACCATCGGCCAGAGCGCGGAGCCGTATGTATCGCCGCCATATGGCGCATTGCGTCGGCATTGGCCGTGCGAGCCGTGAGCGCCTTTGTCGTCGATCATCGACGCGAAGAATTTGCAGTCATTGCAGCGAAAGGCGGGGGGATTTGGGTTGAGGCTCATTTGCGATCTGCCCCGCGATCCAGCTTGCGGAATTTATGCTTGAGCGCGGCGACCGCCGCCAACTCCTGAAACCGATTATGGCGCGTAGTGCAGACCCAGCGGCCCGCCTCGCCCTCGTTCGGCCACCAGCAGAAAATTTCATAGGCCATAGCGTCATGCGGATAATGCGCCTTGGCGTAGCGGTCCAGTTTCATGGGGCATGAAAGCGCGTCGGCGGTCACGTCTTCACCGATCAGGCGCACAATGTCGCCGTAGCCGTCGAGGTATCGAATTTGAGTTGCGAAATTCTTGGGGGTCATAGGGTCCTCGTTTGCCAATCTGTGCCGCCCGCCGAAGCGGGGCGAGTGCATGGCTACACCCACTCGCCCGTTCTCCGATTGGCAGCGGAGCGCCGATCTTTACTCGGCACAAACAGGGAGAAAGTGATTTGCCCGCAGATGCAAGAGGCGCGATTTACTTGGCGTTTAGTGCTACGGTCCGAGTCGGCAGCGAGGAAATTGGCATGGATATTTCAGCACTACTGGAAGCGGCAATAGCAGCGACGGGAGCAACGTCCGAGCGCCAGCTTGCCTTGCGCATGGAATTGAACCCTTCAGCCCTTGCGCTATGGCGTAGAGGCCGCACGCTTCCCACCGACGAAAACATCGTAAGTCTTTGCGAATTGGCAGGCATCGCGCCGGAGGCAGGTCTAATGGCCCTCAATATGTGGCGTTCGCAAGGTCGCGCCCGCGCCATATATGGCGACATGGCCCACAGGTTGCGGCTCGATTTGGCCCCTGCCCCTACAAGCAAAAGCGCCTAAGCCCAAAGCCGGAACAAAGCATCATTCCAATATAGTTGAGTGTATATTATGGAATAAAAATAGGGTGTCATTCTGACCATTTGGATTCGGACGGGACTGATTTCGGCTTGAAACTGGTAATGGTCAATTATGTCGTTGGCTCAAATAAATGGCTTGTATCCGCCATTTTATAGACCTTGCGGATCACGCATGCGTCCGCATTGTGTTCCTCAGATGATCTTTTGATGCATGGGTTGCTATGCGTTTCGTGCTGCGTCTTAGTCGTCGTTCCGTTGATCAACGGGCACGATTGAAACGACAAAAGGATTACGCAGATGACCAAATTCAAACAGATTGCTCTTGCTGGCGTGGCCAGCGTCGCGCTGTTGGCAGCGCCTGCTTATGCCGGTGTTATTGGCGGATCTGCTGGGGTTACCGGCGGCGCTGATGGCGCTGCGGTTAGCGCCGGAGGCGCGGTGAGCACGACTACTCCCCATGTTGTGGGCACGCCTAACGCGCTCGAAGCTCAGGCGGCCGGCGGGGCTGATTTGGCCACGGAAAGTGCCGTGAAAGCGACCAATTCGGCCAAGGATGGCGGCGCTTCGGCTTCCGGCCAGCTTGGTGCCGATGTTGATGTCGACGCTGAAGCTAGCGGCTCAGTGGATTGATTTTGCTGTAATAATGCAGAACGGCCCGGCATCACGCTGGGCCGTTTTTGTTTCAGATATCGAACTCCAGAACCATGCCGTCATGGGCCGGACGCACGGATTCCGGTAGCTCGCGGACCAGGGTTTGATAGTCGAGGTCGACATGCATATTAGTCAAAATTCCGAGGTTTACCTGTCGGTTTTCGAGCCATTCCATGCTGAGGCTCAAGTGAGCATGTGTCGGGTGCGGCGTGTAGCGCAGAGCGTCCAGAATCCACGTATCCACACCTTCGAGAATGGCAAAACTATCCTCGGGTATGCCGACCACATCTGCTGAATAAGCCAGCGGTCCGAATCTGAAACCCAGCGAGCGGATGCTGCCGTGGTCCTGATCGAACGGGATCGCCTCGATGGTGCCGCCGGCACCTTCGACGCGGATCGGCTCGCCGAAGGTCGAAATCCGATGCTCGTTCAGGATGGCCGGATAGCCGGTGCCCGGGGCTTGCGTGAAGCAATAATCAAAGCGGCGCGTGAGCGTCGATGATGTGGCTTCGTCCATCCACACATCGACACGGCGGCGGCCGTTGAGCGCGACCATGCGCAGATCGTCGATGCCATGGCTCTGGTCGGCATGGTCATGCGTCATCAGAACGCCGTCGATCCAATTGACGTTTGCGTCAAGGAGCTGGTCGCGCATGTCGGGCGACGTATCGACCAGCACGGTGGTCTTCTGGCTTTCGTCCTGATCCCATTGTTCAACCAGCAGCGAACAGCGACGGCGACGGTTGCGCGGCTCCTTGGGATCGCAGGCACCCCAGTGATTGCCGATGCGCGGGACGCCGCCTGACGAACCGCAACCCAGAATGGTGGCGCGGAGCTTCATGTCGGAAACACCGCTTCGCGCGGCACGCGGGAAAAGAGACGCAGAAAGTTTTCGGAGGTCTGCAACGCCAGCTCATCACCGCTGACGCTTTTCAGCTCGGCGAGTTTCGCTGCCGTGTGAACGACGAAAGACGGCTCGTTGCGTTTGCCGCGCTTGGGCACGGGCGCGAGATATGGCGCGTCGGTTTCGACGAGCAAACGGTCGAGCGGCACGCCGCTGGCGGTGACCTGTAAATCGGCGGCGCTTTTGAACGTCAGGATGCCGGAGAGCGAAATATAGAAACCGAGGCCGAGCGCATGAGTGGCGAGCTTCTGGCTTGAGGTGAAGCAATGGAGCAGGCCGGTGAAAGCCCCCTTCCCCATTTCTTCCGTCAAAATCCGCGCTGTGTCATCGTCCGCGTCACGCGTGTGGACGATGAGCGGCAAACCGGTTTCGCGTGCGGCGGCGATATGCGCGCGGAAGCAACGCTGCTGCGGCTCGCGGGGCGAATGTTCATAGAAATAATCGAGGCCCGTTTCACCGATGCCGACGACCTTCGGGTGTTTGGCCAATTCGATCAGGCGTGCGGCGTCGGTTTCCGGTTCAGTTGCGGCTTCGTGGGGATGGATGCCAACCGAACAATAGACATTGGGAAAACGCTCCGCGATGGCGAGGATGCGGTCGAACTCGCTGACCTTGGTTGAGATCGTGACCATGAGGCCGATGCCTGCGTCATGCGCCCGTGCGACAACCTCATCGACTTCGGAGGCGAAGTCGGGAAAGTCGAGATGGCAATGACTATCGACGAGTACGGGCTTCACGAAACGACCTACTTCTTTTTGTCTTTGGCGGGAGCCTTCTCGGCGACTTCGGTTTCGTCAGCATCGACCAGGCGTGGGAAGACACCCGACGGCGTGGGCAAATCCGTGCCGGGTTTCAGCGGCGAGCCGTCCAGATCCTCAAATGTGCGGTCTTCAGGATCGACGCCCAGAAGGTCGAGCAGCTTGGCAGCGGATTCAGGTACGACAGGTTGCAACAGGATGGCGGCGTAGCGCACAACTTCGATGGTGACGTAAAGGACTGTCGCCATGCGCTCGGGATCGGTCTTCTTGAGCGCCCAAGGTTCCTGCCCAGCGAAATAGCGGTTGGCGGCGCTGACGACTTCGAAGACGGAACCGAGATAATTGTGTATCTCGAATTTTTCCATCTGTTTACGGACGGTCTCGTAAAGCACGGCGGCGGCGCGCAACAACTCGTTGTCTTCGTCGGAGAACGAGCTGCGGAACGGTACTTTGCCTTCGCAATTTTTGGCGATCATCGATAATGACCGCTGC
>TARA_R110002074_G_scaffold90113_4_pt1 | contig 13241 bp, 12 predicted proteins | sample TARA_R110002074 | Tara Oceans TARA_R110002074 (sample SAMEA4397215) | marine metagenome | biome: Polar Biome; feature: [MIX] marine epipelagic wind mixed layer (ENVO:01000061); material: water (ENVO:00002006), including particulate matter (ENVO:01000060) such as... | depth 10-100 m
CACGCGCAAGCTCAAAATGGCGCAAAGCCCGCCAAACCACAAGTTTCAAAATGTGGGCACATTGGTGTATTTGGCGCCGATGCATCAGGGCTGCCCGCAGACAGTGTATATTGTGTAAGGAGGGACACTGTAAGGCCTTTGTCGCCATGCGTGCATTGCCCGCTGTTTCCACTCCCTGTTGCATTGCGCCCCTGTGTGTGGATGCATTCGCCGATGCCTTGAGGCGCACACGACAAACACGAACCAACTGAGTAGTAGCAGGGTCACAGCCACGGTGATGTACAAAGTCGACGAAACAGGCAGCATGCTGTACCGGCAGCTGTGGTTTGGGCTATTTTAGTTTTGGGATTTTGGTCACGAAGCAAAAAAGCGGGGTTTATTTTGCTCGAAACACTGCCTAATTCCAAAACACACACACACACAAGCTCTCCCCACCCGTAGCCGCCGCTGCTTACGACAAGATGCCCGTCCGCTTCAACAACGTTCAACCAGATGACATCCGCATACAGGAGCCTTTCAAAATCAAGATGGGCGTGCTGGCAAAGTTCGACCCGCTAGCAATCCAATTGCCGGGGATGAATGTGCCCTACACATGTACGCCCATGCCACCGATGAGCGGCATGGGCGAGTACAAGTGCAAGCTCGCCCTGTCTTTCAACGACCAGCCCCCTGCGATGCAAGGCGAGCACAAGGCTCTCTTTGACATGATGCAGGACATTGACACCAAAGCCATTGCCTACATCAAGACAAACATAAAGCGGTTCTTTCCAAACAAAAAGCCCCCAAGCGTCGAACTTCTGGAGACAGAGCTCTTTCACCGCAGCGTCAGGATCACGGACGATTACCACCCCGTGTTTCAGGCAAAGGTCGACTTTGAGGAGACCGAGCCCGCGATTTCCGCCGACGGCATGGAGCACACCGTCGGCGATGGCGAGCACTCCTTCAACCTCAAGGTCAGCTGTTACAACAAGGCTGGGGCAAGCATGCCCGCAGAGCTCGCACTGGCTAAGCGCAACAAGGTTGTGGCAATAGCGTCACCCGAGTACATTTGGTGCATTTCCGGGCGGTGCGGCATTACGTGGAAAATCCCCCGCTGCGTGGTCACGGAGCTGGCGGCAGATGAGTCGGCATTTGACTTTGACCTCACGGAGGAAGACACGGGCGAGTCCGAGTCTATGGAATAGTGATACCCAGGGCGAAAACCGCATAAATTGTCTATTTGTTGCTATTTTTGTTGTGTACGCTTGTGTGTTTGGGTTTCACATACATCTTCAATGCCGCCTGCAATGGTAGTCTTAATTTCCCCCTAGACCAGTTGTCCGTGTTTGGCCCCATTGCCCTGCGTCCCGAAGCCAGTATTACCCACAGCGCCTGCAAGAACGACCCGTGTACACGTCGGTATACATGTGCACCTATGCCAGAGGATACGCGCCCAGATTCGGCATGTACCTTAAATATGGCCAGCACCAGGGGTAGTTCCCTGTCCAGGCTAAATGTCGCGATGCGCTTGTAAGCGGCCTCTTGGGTCAGGCTGGGCCTTCCCAGTGAGCGGTTGACTGCATTGTGCTTGGCAATTAGCCAATTTTGCACCTTCTTACGACCTACACCCTGGCAGGGAAATGGCACCTCTAAAATATGTACCAGGTAGTTCCGTCTGCAGACACTGCAAGGTAGAATGACCGCGAGGGAATTCATTATGGCTTCGTACTCCTTGTGCCTTTGTGCTGTGTATTGTGTGCACATGGCATGCAGAAAGCGCCACATCGGCGGCCCCCATTGCGTTTGATCCATAGTGGTTCTTTATATGAAGTGGCTTTTATAAACCACTTGCAATAAAAAGTGGCCAATGTCGGCTGGGGTTGTGGAGGAGGTGCTGCTGCCGTGGTTTTGTGTGTTGGTATCCTTCCTAATGGGGTGCCGTCTCGGTTGGCGCCTTTGTCGCAAAACGGAAGGCAACCCTGTGCTGCGGTCGTTACTTGCACAGCCCTGGCTGGCACTAAAGTGTGGCTTGCAATTGGCATACCACATGCTGCCAAAGGACGCCAGGTCACTGCGCTGGCCCAATGTGTCACGTGCCACGGCTACTCCCCCCGACAACATTGGCGCAAATGAGGATGCACGCCCTGCCCAGGACGAGGAGCTACAGCCTGCCACCCCTTCGCGCCTGTGTATCAAATCCTCACACAGGCGGGGAGATTACATGGTCATACACTATTCCTTCAACTACTTGCCATACCGCATGCTTCTGGGTGTGCAGGTGGACGCGCGTGGTGAAAGTCCGATGCCTTGGGGCACCGACGACCTAACAAGGGAAGCAGCTCGCAGCATCGTCACCTTCCAGCTTGGCAGCATGCCGGCGTTTAATCGTCTGTACACGGTGGTCTCCGGGTTCCGCCCCCTTGACGACCTGCTAACAGAATTGTTTGGGCCCCGGGGGCGACTGCCCGATGTGTGTCGTGTATCCGATATTATTATGCACATCCACGAAGAGCTGCAGGTGCCGCATCATGTGACCAGGGCCACTCTGCATGGCACGTCCACTTCGTACATTCTGGACTTAACCAGCGCCACACTGGAAGCCGTTCCGTGTGGGGGGCATGACAGCCCCTCCCCGACCGACGACATGATCGAAGATTCAGACTTCTCGGAGGTCTCGTCGGAAGAAGAGATGCACGTCGGGCACAGCCCCGAAAGGCCTCCCAGCACCTGATTCAGATGCACCACACCACAACCCTCCATATAAAGTATGTTGTGTGTCCAAAATGCAAAACACTTAATAAAAATTTGCGTCTAACTTGTGGCATCTTCTAGAAGCTCACACCATGCATTATTTCAAAGCAGATTGGGGCAGCACACAAATACCCGGTGTTGCTGGAAATCAAAAATGGTTTTTGCAAAGGCCGCCCGAGAATCCCCACTGAGAATAGATGCTCCGACATTGCCCATGACCATGGGCGGTGGACTTTCCATGCCGGTCTCGCACCACGAGCCAATCACGCTCATGGATGGGGGGGTTTTGCGTTTGGCAAAAACGGTGGTTAATTTTAGGCCACCGTCTATTGATTTGCCCACCGTCTGCAGGACGGGGGCGCACTTATCAGTCAGACGGGTGTCACAAAACGCAGACATGTGGTTTCCCGTGTCGAGGAGAAACAAGCCCACGTCCGTATGTGCCACAAACAGAGGCCCCAGTTGGTCGCCCGGCCTGTCGCACGCCGTGATCACAAGCTCCACAAATGGGTGTCCGGCCGACACCTGCTGTCGCTGAGTAATGGCTTCCTTGGCCCCCAAAAGCCTGGGGCCTGATTTTGCCCCAAATGCGACGATGGAGCCTACGAGAGCGTTGGTCCCCAGGATCATGTCCACGTGCGGGGGGAAATGGGGCACGGCCTCGTCCAAATCCAGGACCGTCGCCAGGAAAGGGCACAGGGGCAATTGCTGCTTCTTGTTGGCCCCGCGCATGGTTGCGTCTATGATGGTGACTTCGCCGGCCTGGCAAGACCTGGTGTCAAACAATATTATCCGACTTTCTATGCCCGATAGGTCCACCGTGAATTTTGCCGCGGAATCCTTTCTGGCCGGGGCGTGCAGGTCCTGGATAAGACTCCTGCGCATGATGGATATGTTGCTGCCTGTGTCCACGATGGCCCTGACGGGGCATCCATGGATATAAATGGTTTGCAGCGTGTAGTCAAATGAAGAATCTGGGTTTGCGCGCCGTGCCTGGCTGTGCATTCTACGTTGTCGCCAAAATATCTTTACAATGCCGCAGTGTTTTTATACTTAGAGGCACCAAAATTAAATACAGCAGCAAGGACCTTTTCCACAATCAACCTTGAGGCAGGACCCTTGAGGCTTCTAAATTTTATCGCTTGGGGAAAATCGGGTATGTGTTATGGTATGCCTGTGATCATCTTGGCGTCAAACTGTGGTGAACATACCCGTACCATTTTATTAACGCCTTGTATATCGGTTGGCACTGCCCTTAGTTCACAGCCAGCTGCGTTGGGGTCTCTATTATTATATGAGGTATTGCCGTCAATGAAACACTCGCAATATTTTTCGTCATCGACAAAGACGCACCCATCAGTGTTTTTCACTTTAACGTCCTTTTCACTCGAACTGCATGTGGATTGTTTAAACAATCGTGCATTACCATCTGCTAGGTACACGCTGCCTACCTCTGCAGCCTCCTTCTGTGCCAGCGTCCAGACCAATAGCAATCCAGCGAGAATAATGGCAATAATAAGAAGCAGGCGCATTAGTGTGCGTATTTATGTACCTAACAAGATATAATATTCATAGTATCTCGTCGTGAAAATATTGGAGACCAGGCTTTTTGTTAGACTTTTTGTTTTTATCAATAGCCTTCTTCACATTGTTATTAGCACGTTTGTTTTCAGCAGCCACTCTATTAGCCTGCCTTTTTTTTTCAGCCTTAAGTGCAGCCTCGTACTCAGGTATGGCAGAAGGGATTGGTAACACGTTTTGCTTATTTGCCACAAACCTGATTTCGGCACCGCTATATTTTTGGTTTACCCCATACGAATCTTTGTAGTTAACAGGGGGCGATACATTTACAGCCACTTGAATCGCAGTCAGATTTGTCCCGTGCGGCATTAGAAATTCACATTCTTCTTTGAAAGTCGAATGGCTCAAAAAGAGGCCTCTCGTTCCTGGCGGCAGATACACTACCCCAAAGCAGCATTTCGGGTCATCGACAAAGCGAAAAGCTCCATTCTTGGTCACAGACGTGGACAAAAACCCTTTTGCCATCCAAATCGGGGCCATGTTCCGAGCAAAGATGTTTTCAATGGCATTGCTTCTATCCTGGACTTCAAATAGGCGGTAGACAATGATGGCATTCCGAAGTGGGGGCGCTTTCAAAAGCAAATTCTGAAGCTGCATAACTTCTTTCTTGATATTAACAATGCCTTTGCTTGACCAGTCGGATTTTATGCCATTTCGCAAAAAAGCATTCATCTCGGTGCTACTGCCACTCGTGTACTTTATAATCAGGTCTTTTTGCGTCTGATCTAGGCCATTCCAATACGTTTGGGAGTCATTCTTCATCATTTGGAGATTTTTCGCAAGCCGTCTTTTGTCATCTAGAAGATGTTTTACGTGATCAATCGGCATTCTAAAGGCCTGTGCAATGTAAAGTACACCATATAATGTTTTGCTGTTGACTTAGTAAATGTAAATATGTGTGTGCGCGTGAGTGTGTGTGTGTGTGTGTGTGTGGCACCTGTGGCGTTTCTTTGACGTCAAAAAGACAAGGCAAAGACAAAAAGGCTACAGGCACCGTAAGCAGCGGCGGGGTAGACGGGGTAAGGAGGGTCAGGGCCATTTATGCATGGACTGACGCTGTGCAAAACAAAAAGGCGGATGAGAGGGGCCGCTGGTGTCGAAGCCAGACTGTACCATGTGGCCTGCCAGAACCCCGCCCCATCTGAAATGAGTCTGTACTGCGACATCTCGGGCGCCGAAGCTTACACCTCTGGCCACCTCTTTGTGACCATGGCTCGACGCAGCCCCATTACGTACTTTCGGTGCTCGACGCCCGACGGTGGGGTAGGGCCTGTCTATCTTCTTGACGGGGTCTTCTTCAATGTGTCCATGCACAACAGGGGTGCCGTGGCAATGGCGATTTTGTACCGGCGCGGGCGGGAGGCATGCGGCGTCTTCCACATTCTTAAATGGGACAAGGATACTACCTCCCCTGGGGGCGTCGGGAATGGTCGCGTACGAAAGGGGTCGCATTTCTACGTGGCGTATGGGATCGAAATGCAGCCGCTACACACCGGCACTGCGAGGGGCTACCCGGTGATTGCACAGGGGTGCATCCGGGTGCTCAGTGACCAACGCAAGCAGATCTTCTACATTGTGCGACCCTGTATGGTTGCCGAGCTCTCGTACAACAAGGCATCGTACATGCTTGTGGACGAATGCCAAAAGCCCATATTTTTCGCGGGGGCACAGAAGCTTCAAATGGGGCATGGCCATAGGTACCTATGTGCAGTAGAGGAAAGGCGCGTACTGGGCCCTGCATTGCCGCACAGACAGACTACAATTTCTAGCCCAACTAAAGTGGTCTTTTAGTTGAGGCATTGGAAACACGTTCTGGAACTTGCCACAAGTTATCCGGAAATTTTCAATAAGTGTTTCGCTTCAGCAAAAGACAACATGTGTCATTTGAGGTCTCCCAAAATATTTCACGCCTCTACTTATGACAGTGTAAAATAATCTCTGGCGATAGTCATATACAGAAGGCAACAGACAGGAAACTCTTTTGGTTCTACACTAGACGCATCATGTCGCAACCATTGGGCATCGACATCACAATGATCAATGCGCTGAGCGCAGCGGCTGCCCCGCTTACCAAAACCGTAAGGGCAAAGGTAAGGAAGGCCAATCCTGACAAAAATAGGACTGAGAGGAGCCAGGAAAAACCAGTGGTGGCTAGTCGCGGGGGACTCCTATACAAAGCTGGCTTCTATATGACAGATAATGTCAGCAGTCACATCATGCGAACAACCCCCTGGGTAAGAACGGAAGATATGTACCCGAAAACCATACCTCGAGAGCGACTCAAAAGAGCCACGGGCGGCAAAAGGCTGTTTGCGGGCGCGGGGAAAAAGGGGTGGGATTTGTACAAACTGCACGGTTCGCCCACCCGCACATCGCAAGCGGAAGTAAAAAAGGACATGCGGGTCAAACTGACACCCGTCCTCAATAGGCAAATGATGAAAGATCTAAAGGTAGCTATTAATGCTTTGCGAATTGACTGCCGGAAGAAAAAGATGGTATACGATGCCACGTCCGAAAGTGCCGACAAGTGCCGATCCCGCAAAAAACGTGCGGCGAAAAAAAGGTCTTAGGGGCAGGTTTTAATAATAATACCACCCTTGTGTTTCATCAGACAAGGAAAGTACGGCATTAGAAGTTGAATGGCTACAAGCATTGCCGAGTCGTCGTTTGTCTTGAAAACGAGCAGCGAATGCGCAGCCCGCAGCTTGCACACGTCTTCCACAAATGCAAAGGCTATGTCATGAATCAATGACGTCCAGCTGAACTGCATGTATTGGCATCTCCGAGCCCGTCGCGATTCGGGCTTGTTGTCCACCATAGCCTTGTTGTGCTTGCCCCGTGCGACATTCAGCCTTGCCTGCAGGTCCGTGATGGACATGGCTTGCCCCAGCCTGCAAAAGGTTTTGAACATTTCATGCGTGTCCACCATGTCATCACCAGGCTCCAGCAGCATTGCCAGCACCCGCCGAATAGCGCGGTGGTCGTCAATGCTTGACACCCGGACAAGCGCCTGTTGTGCAGAAAAAGAAATATATATTAAGCGTGCTCATGGGCACATCGCGCAAGGACCGGATGGCGTCGCAGTGAGAGCTAAAGGGGTGATCGGCAAATGTGGCGATATTACACACCTCGTACAGATGCATCGTCTCCCGAGAAGACTCACGCGACTTACGTGGCGGTGTTCCTGGAAGCATGGCCATATTGCTGTGTCTCACGCGGTGTCTTACGCTGTTGATGTGTTTTTACTTTTGTGTGCTGAAGCCAACGAATATTCCCATCACCAATACTACTAAGTAAGGATCAAATAAGCGCACATTGCATTTCGCGCTTTATTGAATTGGTAATCGTTTCGTACTTCCCAGTCGTTGAATTTATAATCCGGCGCATTTTACCAGATCTGCCACCCACACCACCAGCACAAGAGAGCCCTCCACCATGATGCGCACTTCTCGCAGCCGCTCGACCACTATGACAACTAGGCACACAGGCATGTCTGCGGGCAAGCTGAACTACCTGGCGCGGGGTATGATGAGCAGGCTTGCCGCGTGCAATCCGCACGAGCTGCGTCTCCTGGCCGAGAATATTGTTGGCATGAAGACCAAGCGCGCCAGAGACGGCAACAGCGGAGGCACATTGAAAAAAGCCAAGCATGCCCCAGCACGGACGGGGCTTTTGAGTGTGTACCCAGAGTCCAAGGTTAGGCATCTGGATATGGAAAAGAAGTTCATGAACGATGCCACCTCGTATGTGGTCGAACGCATGCGGGTCTTCAAGTCGCCGGCAAAGTCTAAGCGGCTGCTTGTTGCCGCGCTCGACACAATTCGCTTCGACTCGTGCAAGAGCATTGTCGGGCCCAAGCGGGTGGTCGTGTGCGAGCACAACCCCGATGTATCTCGCCAGATGCAGGCCAGAAAGCCGGCCTTTGTGGAGTCGATCTTCCAATGCGACACGGGCCTTCTGCACTACCAGCTTGGCAGCAGAAAACAGCTTGACGTGGACATCCTTGACTTCTGCTACTCGTGGGCAAGTGCCGCGCCCATTGTGGAAAAGCGCTTTACCACACGCATGTACGCCAAGGGCACAGTGGTCCGCCTCACCGTTGCAACACGCACAAGTGTGCCTGGGCAGCGCTACGACACCTGGAAGAACGCCATTGTCGGGGACATTACGACATGGGCTGGCTGCGTGGGCCTGGGCGTCAAGTTCCTGCGCGTGTGCGATTGGGGCCCCGCCTACACCAAGTGGGCAAGACACATTGCCGACCCGAACAGCGTTGTCTACCAGTACGGCAACACGGGTGCTCCCATGTACAACTTTATCTTCATCCTAGCATGAAAGCCCTCAAGACAACGCCGGTCGCGCGCTGATATGTATAAAGATTTGACCTTTTGTCCACCTCCGTTGCTTTGCTTGTGTCTTTGTTTGGAAAGTTTGAAATGCATGAGTTTTACCACGGGCATAGCGGAAAATCGGCCTGTTAGGCCTCGCTCAAACTGCAGGATATGGTGGGCATATATGTAAGGAACAATGTGTGCTAACTGGCTAAGAGCGCTGGGCGTTGTGTGGGGCGGTGGCGGGCGTGCGCTCGCCCGCCCGCTGCCCCGTGCCGCGATTAGGAGATTAAGAAATTTTATCCGGGCCGCCGAGTTTTTCTTCGGGTCTCGGGATTATTTTCAGTTTAAGGGCGAGGGGTGCGTGGGGCGCTGTCATTGTGTGAACCGCCCCGCCACACACAACGCCCGTCCGCTCTAGCCACTTAGCACACATTGTTCCTTACGTATATCTCCACCATATCCTGCAGTTTGAGCGAGGCCACTCAGGCCGATTTTCCGCTATGACCTTCACAAGCAAGAACCCCAGCCAGGCAAGGAGGGTGGTCAAGAGGGCGGCTTCGCATGGTCACCAAGTGTATGTGATAATTCTGCGGTGCCTTGGTCATGACGCCGGGAGCACGTTGATGGATAATCAGGGCGTGGTGATGCCCATGGCTGAGTATGCCAACTGCATCGAGTGCCCCGGGCTTCTCAATGTTGATGGGGGACGGTATAAAATCAGGCAGCTTACGCGGGAGATTATCCACTCGGTGCGGGGGAAGCACAAGAAGGAGCGGCAGAAGAAGATGGAGCGAGCATGCAGGGAGGCGTGGAAGCTGGTGAGGCAGGCGCAGGCAGCAAAAATGATTACCAGGAAGAATTATGGGCTTGTATGGCATTGCATGCGGATGAGCCCAAGTCTGCCTCCAGAGCCTGTCAAGTCGGATGACGACTATCGGCAGGCGCTCGTGGATAAATACGGCTTTCTGCGGCTGGGTGTGGAGCTCGAGATCCGCCAGAGCACACAAGGTCCACAGGTTCCTTCAAATATGGGATTATTTCTCAAGATCGGGCAGCCGCCGCTGAAGAAAGGGCAGAAAGTCACCTTCTACGATGGCATCCACGTGGCCCTGTCCGAGGAGGAGCAGGGGGCGCACAAGGAGCGCGCGTCGTGGTTCATTTCGACAGGAATGACTTCAGACACCTCGGCGATCATGATCGGTTTTACGTCAGCCGACACGCGTGACACAGCCTTCCCCGTCAATGCAGGACTGATGTCACTTTGCAACAGTGTGTGCGAGGGGCCCACGTGCAAGAAGCACATGCTGGATAAGTCGGGGGGCAAAGGGCTCTTGCAAATCAAGAAGCGACACATTTCTTGTCTGCCGATTTTGGTGGCCAATACCCAAGTCGAGGGGGGCGATGAGCTTTTGTGGGATTACAACGTGCGATAATAACATAAATATCCAAGGCATGCATGTGATGGGGGGTTGCGCACTTACTTACTACAGTCTGCAGTTGCCATTTGTTAAATAAGGGAGGACAAAGACCTTAGGATTCCATTATGGTCTACTTTAAGATTACTGTTGCCTGTTTACATAAGACAGGTTAGGCATCCCAGGTGTGCTAGGTTGACACAGCAGAACACCTTTTGATTGCATTGTAAACCCCCCAGCTTTCTCACACTCTTCGAGGTTTAAAGAATGAATTCGACATCTTTATGGATGCATATTTATTTTGTTCTCATCTTTTAAACGAGAAGGCAATGGTGTTGGGACCACAAAGGATTGGTATGATTATTGCCATTTTAGTAGGAATCGCCATGTACACGTATTTCACCGGTAGTGGTGATTCCATGGACTCCCCTCCAGCCCCCGCGCCTAGTTCCATCGACTCTGTCGGCACTGACCCTACCCCCACATACCCGTATATATTCGACGCCAGGGGCAACCCGTTCATTAAAAAGGACCAATGTGATAAACAGGATGGATATTCGTTTTTCCCAACACCGTCGGGTATTACAGACGTTTTGGGATTCGACGATTTTGGCCGTTGTACAAACCGAAAAAATTTTTATGGCCCAAGCACAAGAAATCGAGACTCCATGTGGGACGGGGTTACAAAAGCAACTGTGCATTACGCCTAAAATTAATGTGTCTTTAGGCCTGGGTGGGGTGTCCGGAGTTGGCCTTAATATACCGAACTTCGGGAGGAGTTTGGCTGAACTTTGAGAGGAGTCTGGGTGGACTCTGGGTGGACTTTGGGTGATGAGTATTAAATTTTGGTGATGAATATAAATACCGTTATCACACCGAAAACTTCAAATCACACTGACTGCCTAGATGGTAGGGGGTGCACTTATGGGGGAGGGCCCTTGACAGAGACCCCGAAGTGCACACATACACACACACACACACACGCGCGCACCCACGCACACACACAGTCGACTGTTGTAAGGGACTGGGATAACAAGGGCGAGTACTTCTGGCGCTTTCGAGCCGTGTTCATGAAGCTGAGCTACCAGGACAGGCTTGCGCTTCACAACGACCCTGACGCTGTGGAATCCCCCTACTACATTTTTGCTCCATTCTACTCGATGCAAATGGTGCCGACGGTGGCTCAGCCGATTCTGCTGCGCCACCACTTCAGCAAGTCCTGGATGTACTTGTCGCCCATGCTCAAGGAGTACGTCAACCAGCCGGAGAACCGCCTGCACGGCATCACGGGGTACTACGATGAGCAGGGTGCCAAGGCCCTTCCCCCCCGGTGCCCTGGATGCAACGCACTCACGCTGCAGTTTAGTGGCGATGACCTGAAGAAGTTGGGCAAGCTGGAGCCCCAGGTACCTCCTCGCCTTGTGGGCACGTTGGGGTACTTCATGCCACCCTATGGCTGGATGTGCAACTACTGCCAACAGGATGCCAACGCGGACAACAAGTCGGAGAGGCAGCGCAACGACAAGGAGATGGGCCATGTGGCCCTGCGCATGTTGCGTGAGATGGCCACTGCCAACGACGGGAACATCTTCAGCGTGCTCAATGAAGACATCTTCGGCCTCATCGAGGAGCAGCTGGAGAACCACGACCCCGTGGATTGGAAGCAGAGGCAAAAAGCGCATGCGCAGTCTTACTTTGACGAACGGTGGATTACTGACAGCATGGATTTCTACGACATCCCCCCTGTCTACCTGCTCAATGGATCGACGGGCAAGTCGGTGGCGTTCACGACGAGCAGCACGACGTGGCAAGGCGTGCTAGGCGACATTGGCGACGAGTTCCCCGAGGACGTGGGAAGGCACGGAGTCTCAAGCCTATGGCGCATGGCGCGCACCGGGCCGCCGTGGCATGAAAAGACATCCACACGGATCACCAATTTCGACTATCTGCGGCGCGGCATCTACAGGGATGAAGTGCTTCTGGTGTGGCCAAAGGCCCCAGACGACCTGGAGTGGAGCCATTGGGCAGGCGCGTGGGTCAACTGAGCAAAATAAAGATCATGATGTTTAATGGCTAAGATAAAGAAGCATGTGTGCCCCGCTTGATCAGAAGTCCTCGTCCATAGTAAACGCCTCTGCCATGTTTCCTTTTGCAAGACTGGCCAGCTTGTATTCGCCAACCCGCTTCTCGAAAAAGTTGGTCTTGCCGTGCAGGCTTATCATTTCCATCCACTCAAAAGGGTTCTCGTATTTGCCGTTGTAGACACGGCGGCCCGTGTAGCCCAGAGCCTCGCACAGCCGATCCGCACAAAACCGGATGTACTGGCACATGGACGTCGCGTTGAGGCCAATAAGCCCCACGGGGAGCGCCTCGCACACAAATGCTTCCTCGACCTTGACGGCGTCTGTGATGATGTTGCACACCTGCGAGTACGACGGCCGGCTATGGGGGGCCAGCTCCTTGAGCAGCGCACATGCGAAGTCACAGTGGAGCCCTTCGTCTCGGGAAATGAGCTCGTTCGAGAAGGTCAGGCCGGGCATAAGACCCCTTTTTTTTAGGTAGAAGATGGCACAAAAAGCACCTGAGAAAAAAATGCCCTCCATGCAGGCAAAGGCCACCAGGCGCTCGGAAAAGGTCGCAAGGTCCGGGTTCATGTACTTTTGCGCCCATTCATACTTGGCCCTGATGCACGGCATGGTTTCGATTGCGCGGAAGAGCGAAGCCTTTTCCTCTGTGTTCTTCACGTACGAGTCAATGAGCAGGCTGTATACTTCATTGTGGATGCTCTCCATAAAGATCTGGTTGGCGTAGAAGGCCCGTGCCTCGGCCGCCTGGATCTCGACGGCAAAGTTCGCGGCCAGGTTCTCCATTACCACAGCATCGGCCGAGGCGAAAAAGGCCAGCACGTGCTTGAGGTAGTGTTGTTCGTCGGGCGTCAGCTCATCGAACTTGTCCTCCGACAGATCGATCTCCTCGGCTGTCCAGAAGGCAGCCTCGGCCTGCTTGTACAGGGCCCAAAGCGTAGGGTACTTGATGGGGAAGAGCACAAAGCGGTTTGTGTCTGTGCAGAGCAGCGGCTCGTCATTGGTGGCTGCCGAAGCAGGCGTCGGCGCGAGCTTGTCTTCGGAGGCGCTCATCAATACAGAGGACAGAAAAAGAAAGAAGGGAGGGGGGGGGGAAA
>TARA_R110002074_G_scaffold1325_3_pt1 | contig 13221 bp, 9 predicted proteins | sample TARA_R110002074 | Tara Oceans TARA_R110002074 (sample SAMEA4397215) | marine metagenome | biome: Polar Biome; feature: [MIX] marine epipelagic wind mixed layer (ENVO:01000061); material: water (ENVO:00002006), including particulate matter (ENVO:01000060) such as... | depth 10-100 m
TCCCAAGCGGAGTCGATGCGGCGCTCGGGAATGTTGGCCATCATCGTCTTCCGCTCGCGCGCCAGGGCGCTCGAGGACTCCTCGAGCTTCTTGCGGGCGATCGGTTGCGCGGGGCAGTGCTTGGCCGCGTCGAACACCGGGGCGGGCGTCTGCTTCGGCCACCTGCGTCGCCCGTGGGGGAGCGAGAAGAAGACGTGCCGCATGAGTTGGTTCTGGAAGGACTCGCGCCGGTCGATCTCGGCCTGGAACCATGCGATGGCTTCTCCCTTCTGGTCGGCGCTCATGCGCTGCCACGCGCGCGTCACGTCCGCATCGGTCGGACCGTCTTGGGCGACCGCACCCGGCGCGAGGACGCAGGCGATCCAACTCATCATCAGGAGCGTAGAACGAATCATCGGGGCATGATGCCACGTGATTCCACGCGGCGCAGTTCATGGAACGATCGAATTGCGAGCCGGGAGTGCGCTCTCCCTTGTGCCGGTAGCCCGTGCCAACGGACGCGCCTGAGTCTCGGCGCATCCTGAGCCACCAAAAAAAATGGGGCGGGACAAGCGTCCCGCCCCAGGCACAAGGCCGGCGTGCTACGAGAGCTCGCCGTTCGACGCTGCTGAGGGGGTGCAACGTCGATTGGAACCGGGTGTTTCCCGCGTGGGATTCCAGCCGCCCTCACCCACAAACCACTCACCGCACGTGCAGGTCGTGGGCGTCTTTGGGGAAAGGCGGGCGGGAGGGACCCCTTGGTCCCGGTTCCTACCGCACAGGACAACAGTACCGCCTCTTGGGCCGAATGACCCGTGGAAAGCGGAATCCCATTCCGGGACCCTTCCAGGGGGGGTGCGCCCGCCGGCGCGGTCACGGTCCGGGAAGCCCGGGATCACGGGGTTCCAGGCGGCCCAGGTTCAGTCGCCGCCGCCGGACTTGGGACCCCTTCCCGGGCGCCTACGCCGCTTGCGACGCTTGCGATTGCGGGTCCGCTTGCGTTCCTGTTCGAGGTCCTCCTCGGTCGCCGAGCGTGCCCGCGTTTGGCGAGCCACCCAGCCCTCGTAGATGTCGCGGCCCTTGCCGCGAGCGTCCACACGTAATCCGAACAGGTCGAGGGACTCCTCGAAGTCCTCGGAGCGGGCGAACAGGAGCGGGCTGAAGCGCGGTCCGGGGGACTCGACGAAGTACGGCTGGTTGGCGAGCAGGGTGCGCGCGCGGCCGAACTCCTTGCGGGACAACCGGGTGCGGATCGCCATCGGCTCGAGAACCTCCCACGCGACGTCGTCCTGATCCCCAGGCTCGCCGCGCATCGTCCGCGTATCGGGGTCGGACTCCCGCTCGACCAAGGGCTCGAAGAGGACGGCGATGCTGAGGGCCGTCGAAGGTTCGAAACCCTGGTGAACCTTGTTGTCGAGGGCTTCGAGCAAGCGCCAGAAGCGGTCGGAGTCCTCGCTGGTGCGCACATAACTGTCGAGGTGTGGCATGAGGACCTTGAGCGCACCGCACGCACGCAACATGCGGAACGCACCGAGCGCCGCGCCGGAACGCAGCAGCCGCAGGAGTTCTTCGAGCACGCGCGGAGGCGCCGCGCGTTCGAGGACCTGAGACTGCGCGCGCATCGCCTCCCACGTGGGCTCCTCGATCTCGAGGTCGAGGCGCGTGGCGAACTTGATCGCGCGCAGGATGCGAACCGGATCTTCGGCGAGGCGGATGTCGGGGTCGCCGATGGTGCGCAGCACGCGATCCTCGAGGTCGTCGAGCCCGTCGACGAAGTCCAGGATCTCCTCCTTGGCCGGATCGAAGAAGAGCCCGTTCACCGTGAAGTCGCGGCGACGCGCGTCCTGGCTGGCCGTGCCGAAGACGTTGTCCTCGGTGATCAGCAGATCCTCGTCGTCGTCCTTGGTCTCGGGCTCGCGTCGGAACGTTGCCGTCTCGATGATGTGCGTGCCGTAGTGGATGTGCACCAGACGGAAGCGTCGTCCGATGATGCGTCCGTTGCGGAAGAGCCGACGGATCTCCTGGGGGGTCGCGTTCGTGGCGACGTCGAAGTCCTTGGGGACGCGCCCGATCATCAGGTCGCGGACGCAGCCGCCGACGAAGTAGGCCTCGTAGCCGTGCCGTTGGAGTCGCAGGACGACGCGTTTGGCGTCCCGATCGAGCGCACCCGTGTCGATGGCGTCGGCCGCCTGTCGCAAGGGCTGCGGACCGGGCGCATCGGGGCGCCGGGAATCCCGCTGACGCGTCTCACGACTGGGGGGTGCGGGCGGTGCGCCCGAGCTGGCGTCCCGCGAAGGGCGATCGTCTCGGGACCGATTCCGGCCACCCCGGCGTTGTCCGCGCGGCCGTTTGGGCTCATCGTCCTTGGACGTTTCGCCGGAAGGGCGGGAGGATCTGCGGCGGGGTCGGGACATGGGAGGTGGATGGAACCTCACGCGAGGTCGCGCCAGCGTAACGGGCGGAGCTGTCCAGGAGGAGGCGTTCCGGTTCAAGGATCCCGCGAACCTGCTCTTGCTCGTGGCGAAGGGCCCCGGTAGGCTTCCGCGCCCGTGCAGGGGTGTAGCTCCAATTGGTTAGAGCGACTGATTCCAAATCAGTAGGATGGGGGTTCGAGTCCCTCCACCCCTGCCACCCTCCACCCACCCATGTCGACTTCCTCACCCTTCGAGACGCCCGGCAAGCGGGACCCCGAGGATGAGCAACCCGGCGAAGGTGAAACGGGCAAGGGCGGTCTCGCCAGCGGCGCGGCCGCGGACGACTTGGACGAGGACGCCCTCGAGGGCGCGGTCCTGGACGACGCCGACCTCGAGGCTTCGGGCCTGGACGAGGACGACCTGGAGGGGGATGACGACGACGATGGGGACGACGAGGACGACGGCGATACCGACGACCCCGACGTCGCGGAGACGAGCACCCCCAAGTCGAAGAAGGTCGAGGTGGACGACGAGCCCGTCGCCCACCCGGACACGCCCGTCCCGACCAAGGCGAAGATGCTCGCCGCCCTGCAGTGGGCCTTCGAGGCGGAGGCCGACATCCCGCCCGAGTTGCTGGAGCAGTTCGCCGACCATGCCCTGATGTTGCTCAAGGGCAACCGCGAGCAGAACCTGACCAAGTTCCTGGATCCCAAGGAACTCGCCGCCAAGGTCTACCTGGATTCCTGGCGCGTGACGCGTTTGGTGCCCCTGATGGCTACGCGCTTGCTGGACCTCGGTTCCGGCGGCGGCTTCCCGGGCCTTCCGATCGCCATGGCCGAGCCGATGTGCTCGATGGTGCTCAGCGAAGGCTCCGCCAAGAAGTCCGCGTTCCTGACGATGTGCATCGAGAAGCTGGCGTTGCGCAACGTCACCGCCGTGCACGAGAAGGCCGAGGAATTCCTCACCCGCGAACGCGTCAACACGGTCGTGGTCCGCGCGGTCAGTTCCGTCCGCGAGAACGTCCGCACGCTGCGCAAGGTGCGCCATGCGGTCAAGGACGTCGTGATGCTCAAGTCCCACTCGTGGTCGCGCGAGGTGCGCGCCGCCGAGCGCGAGGTCGAACGCCTCGGCTTCAAGCTGGACACCGTCTGGGAGCACGAGCTCCCCGGCGAGATGGGCCAACGCGCCATCCTGGTCTACCGCGCCCCCGGTGGCGCGGGGATGTAGCACGGCAGTCGCTGAGGGCCGTTTTCGGCTCGCGCGGTCGACCTAGCGCTTCATCTGGAGCCAGGCGACGTCGGGGAACAGCCAGGCCGCTCCACGCCAGACCGCATAGGCTCCGGCCGCCAGCGCGAGGCTCCACGCGACGATCTTCAGGTTGCCGATCAGCAGTTCGCCGAGCGTCGGCGCGGGCTTCGGCACGGTGGGGGGCTCGTCGGGTTTCGTTGCGTCGCTCATGGCGTGTCGCCCAATTCCTTGGGCCCGAAATCCTTGGTCCCGAACCCCGTGTTCCTTCCGCTGGTACGCGAGGCCGCGGGCGTCTCGCAACTCAGCGCTGTCTTGAGCAACTCACCCCCGTTGGCTCGCCAAACCGCCGAACGCGTCGACAGATGGGTTGAGTGGTGCCCGAGGGGGGAGTCGAACCCCCACTCCCTTATCGGGAACATGGACCTGAACCATGCGCGTCTACCAATTCCGCCACCCGGGCACGAGTGAGCGCGGGAAAGTTACCGACCCCATAACCCTCGGTCAACGCCAATCCCCAGTTCAACCGGGGATCACGCCCAACCCGATGTCGCGCGGATCGGAGGGGGTCCTGTGCGGTGGGGTGTCCGCGTCGATGGGTGCCCGTGCTGAAGGGTCCCCGCGTCGAAGGCTGCCCGCGTCGATGGAAGCCTGCGCTGATTGGGGCCTGCGCTGAAGGGTCCCCGCGTCGAAGGCTGCCCAGGTCCGTTCGTCGGTGAGCGGACCTGGGCACCCTTGGCCCTTGGCTGCGTCCGACTCAGCCGGCGGTGACGCTGATGCCGTCGACGAGGGCCCAGGGGGCGCGGGCGGCACCCATGACGATCTCGGGCGTGGAGCCGAGGGAAATCTGGCCTTTCAGCAATTCGAAGAGGTTGCCGGAGATCAGGGTCTCCTGGACCGGGCGCACCTCCTGGCCGTTCTCGATCCAGCGAGCCGACTTGGCGACGCCGGAGAAGTCTCCGGAGGCCGGATCGACCGAGCCCGAGAAGCGATTGACGAGCAGGCCCTTGCCGAGCGTCTGGAGCATCGCGGACTTGGTTCCAGCATTACCGGCCGCGACCGAGATCGCGTGGGGGCCGAGCCCCGGAACGGCGCGTGCTCCACCGGCGGCGTGACCCGTGGTGGTCGTGCCGTCCACGTGCGCGGAGTAGGCGTTGTGGAAGTAACCGTTCAAGACGCCGTCCTCGATCAGCGCGAAGCGGCGCGCCGGCTGACCCTCACGGTCGAACGGCCGCGCACCGGCCAGTTCGAGGTCGGACGGATCGTCGAGGACCGAGATGCCCTTGCCGGCGATCGCGGTGCCGACCTTGCCGGCCAAAGCGCTGCGGCCACGCTGGACCGCGATGGCCGAAGCCCCCGAGGTCAGCGGCCCGATGAAGATGTCCAGGAACGCGTCCGGCGCGAACAGTACGGTGCCCTTGTAGCTCTCGGCCGCACCTGCGCCGAGGTTGCCCACGGCGGACGTGCCGAAGCGTGTCGCCGTGTTCGTGACTGCGGCCGGGATGGCGGAGCGGTCGCGCACGTGCTCGCCCCAGTAGTCGAAACCACCCACGTCGTCGCCGTCGATGGCCATGCCGAAGACCGACAGGTTGGCGCCAGAAACGCTGCGCGCGACCTGGATCCCCGTGCTGGTGGCGATCGCGAGGTGCGCGCGGCCCGTGCCGAAGTCGGCCTTGTCCAAGGACAGTCGCGGATCGATGGCGACGCATTCCGCGACCAGGCCGCGGCCGACCTCGACCGCCTCTTCGATGGTCAGGTCGCCGGCGCCACCGGACGAGAGGTCCAGGTCCGCGTGCGCGCCACCCGGTTCGGGCAGCACGTTGTGTTCGTCGGCCGGCGACATGCGCGCGAGGGCGACGGCGTCCGCAGCGACACGGGTCAAGGAGGCGTCGGCGATCTGGTTGGTGGACGCGAAGCCGAGTTTGTGATCGACCACCACGCGCAGGCCGAGCGCCGCGGAGGCGTCGATCTGGGTCAGTTTCAGGTCGCCCTTCTCGAAGGTCACCGAGGTGCTGGCGTCGCGACGCGCGTAGACCTCGGCCTGGGTCGCGCCCGCATCGAGCGCGCGTTGGACGAGATCCTGCGCCTGCGTGATCAGCTCGGCCTCGGCCTGCGTGTTCGAAGTGTTCTCTTGGACGGAGGGACTCACTGGGCACCTCCCACGAGCACCTGGCAGCGCAACCAGGGTCCACCGGCATCCACCTTGGCGGGTTGCCCCTTGCCGCAGTGGCCGGAGCCCAGGTCCCACTGGAACTCGTTCCCGACGCCGTCAACGGTCTGCAGCACGTCGAACGCGATGCCGGACAGGTTGACGCCGCGCACGAGCTCGCCGCGCTTGCCGTTCTTGACGCGCCAGGCGCTCTGCGTGCCGAACATGAACTCGCCGTTGGCGTCGGCCTGGCCGTTGCGCGGACCGTCCAGGATCAGGCCGTCCTCGATGCCGGCGACGAGCTCGTCGAAGCTGCTCTCACCGGGTTCGATGTAGGTGTTGCGCATGCGGATCAGCGGTTGATCGTCGTATTCCCAAGCGCGCGCGTTGCCGGTGGGCGCGACGCCGAAGTGCGCGGCGCTCTCGCGATCGTGCAGATAGCTGGTGAGGATCCCGTTCTTGATGATCTCGGTGCGTTGGGTGGGAACGCCTTCGTCGTCGACGAGCAGCGTGCCGCCTGCGCCGTCGTGGTACTCGGATCCGCCCGAGTCGCAGAGCGTCACCAGGTCGGACGCGACGCGTTGCCCCAGCTTGCCCGCGGCGCACGAACCGGAGGCGACGAAGTCGGCTTCGACCGTGTGTCCGATGGCCTCGTGCGTCAACAGACCGACGAGCGAGGGCGAGAGCAGTACCGTCTTGCGCCCGCCTTCGGGCGGTTTGGCGGTCAGGAGGTCGACGGCCATGCGCGCCGCCGCATCCGACATCTGTTCGGGCGTGCGCCGGCGGAACAGGCAGTCCCAGGCGCCGGTCGTGCCCACGCTCTCGTAGCCGCGTTGCAGGTCGCCGTTGCCCTCGGCCACCGCCAGCACGCGGAACTCGGGCCGCACCAGGCGCGTCCAGGCTTTGGCACCGTCGGTGGTGACGACGGCCTTGTCCTCGAACACTTCGGTGTAGCTGCAGGACGCGGAGGCGACCGACTTGGAGTGCCCGCGCGTCTGGGCCTCGAGGCGCAGGACCAGTTCGAGCGATTCGTCGATGGGCCGCCCGGCCAGTTCGTCGTAACCGGGCGCGTCGAAGCGTCCTCGAGCGAGCTCGGTCTCGGGCAGCCCCGCGAGCTTGTTCTTGCGCGCGGCGGACGACGAACGGGCTGCCCGTCGCGCGGCGTCGATGCTGTGGCGGATGCTGGCGACGTCGAGGTGATCGGTGCTGGCGAAGCCCCAGGTGCCGTCCTCGAGGACGCGCACGCCGACGCCGGTGTGCTCGGCGACCTTGGCCTGATCGACGCGGCCCTTCTCGACGGCGACGGAGCGGGTGCGGCGGGCGTGGTAGCGCAGCTCGACGAAGGGGCCCGCATCGGCGGCGAGGGCTTCGGCGAGGACGTCGGTGGGATCGTGACTCATGGTGGTGGGGCTGTTTTGGGGACGGGTCCGAGCGTATCAAGCAGGCAGGCGCGACCCCAGGGCGTCCCACGGGTAGACTCCTCGCCGCCCGGGATCCACCCCCGGAAGCCCATGAAGTCCGAGCAGAACGAACGCAGGCAGGTCGCCCAGAACCGCAAGGCCTACCACCAGTACCAGATCGTCGACGAACTGGAGGTGGGCCTCGTCCTGGTGGGTTCCGAGGTCAAGAGCCTGCGCGCCGGCCAGTGCTCGCTGCAGGAGGCCTGGGTCAAGATCTCGCGCGAGGAGATGTTCCTGGTCGGCGCCCACATCCCCGAGTACAAGCACGCCAACGCGCTGAATCACAAGCCGACGCGGGAACGCAAGCTCCTGGCGCACGGCCGCGAGATTGCTGCGTGGACGAAGCAGGTCAAGGAGAAGGGCACGACGATCGTCCCCCTCGAGGTCTACTTCGTGGGGCAGCGCGCGAAGGCCTTACTGGGTCTGGCCAAGGGCAAGCGCCAGCACGACAAGCGCGAGGCCGTGAAGGAGCGCGATGACAAGCGGGAGATGGCGCGGGCGCAGAAGGCTCACGGTCGCAGGTAGGCGTGAGCCTGTTCGCTCCGAAGGGGAGCGAGAGCTACGTCAGGTCTTTGCAGGCCCCGGAACCGACGCAGTGGATTCCAGCCAGCCCGGCACGGAGGAGGGCTGCGGGCTCCCATCATGAGTCGGGTCGAGCTCAACTCCGGGGTGAGCCCGGCCTTTGAAAACCGCCTACAGGGTTCGGGCACGCGGGATACGCCGGGATGGCCATTGTGTGCAGACGCACGGGTGGGGCGGCCTAAGCCTACCCAGGAGCTTCCTATCGACTGGATACCTGCATGGGCGCATGGCGCGGGCATGGAACGGTCCGGTCCATAATCTGTTGTGCCGGGACAATGTGCTCCGAATCCTTTGAATCGGCGGCAACGGAGTCTCCACTCCAGAGAAGGAAGCGTAGTTTCGAACAGGGGCGCGATTGACTGGTGTTCAGCGCCGCCCCGCTCTCTGGGTGTTGGGGCCTTCCCGCATCCCGCTCAACTATTCCTCCAGATCAGAAAGGTAGTCATGGTTCGACTCTCTTCCACCGCGCTCCCCGCGGTCTTGCTCGTCGCTACTGCTGGTAGCGCCATCGCCCAAGGCGATGATTGCAGCTCAGCGACTCCGATCGCTGCGACCGGTACGTACTTCTTCGACAACACGGCTTCCACGAGCAGTGGCTTCAGCGGCGGAGGGGCACCTTGCTTCGCATTCCCCGATGATGATGCTCCCGCCTCCGACGTCTTCTGGGTCTTCACGGTTCCGTCCAGCGACAACTACAGCTTCGACACCGTCGGTACCGGAGCCGACACCAACCTCCAGATTCATGCTGGTTCCGATTGCACCGCAACTTGCGTGGCTTGGGATACATGCAGCGGAAGTGGCGTGTGCGAGAGTCTGGTGACCTTGCTTGGCTTGACCGCAGGTGACGACTATCTCGTTCAAGCGGGTATGTGGGGTGATGGCGCCGGAGTGCCGACTGGAGTCCTGAACATCACCATTCCGCCGCCGCCGCCCCTTAACGACACCTGCAGCAGCCCCGAGGTGATTTCCGGATTCGGAGTCTTCGCATACGACGCCACGTTTGCGTTGACGTCGGGTTTCGATGGCGGCAGCGCCCTTTGCACGACCGGCTTGGGTGCGGTCAACAACGACCTCTTCTACAACTGGACCGCGACGGTTGCTGGCGACACGGCCGTCGAGACGCTCTCCGGGGCGGATACGGTCTTGAGCCTGCACGTCGGCGTGGATTGCGCTGCGGCTTGCACGTTCAACAACGACGAGGGCATCCTGGTCGCTCCGGAAGCTCGGGTGATTCTTCCCGGCGTCCTTGTGGGTGACTCCTACATGATCCAGGTCGGGTACTGGGGCACTGGAGCTCAAGGCCCCGGCACACTTTCGATCTCTGCTTGGGTGGCTCCGCCCGTTCCGCTGAACGACGATTGCTCGACAGCGGAAGTGATCGGCGGCGTCGGTTCGTTCCCTTACGACCGGACCTGGGCCACAGATTCAGGTTTCGCTGGAGGCAACCCCGTCACCTGTGGACTCGGCCAAACGGGCGGTCCCGGTGGTCGTGACATCTTCTTCCAGTGGACGGCAGCCGTGGCCGGTGATTTCGCATTCGACGATTGCGGCAGCGGTGTCGACTCGGTGATGAACATCCATGCTGGTGGTGATTGCTCGGCAACCTGCATTTCAGCTGGCGATGATGCTCCCTGCTCGACGGCTGGAGAAGGTGGAGTGACCCAACTCGGAGTCAGCCCGGGTGATGTCTTCCTCATCCAGATCGGTGACTGGGCTGGTACAGGCACGGCGATGGCCGCGGGCCTGCTCAACGTGACCAATGCTACCCCGCCGCCCGCAAACAACGATTGCTCAGCCGCTACGGCTATCTCTGGCGTCGGCATAACCCCGTGGAGCAACATCGGAGCCACCACGACCGCCTTCGGGGTGGGCTCCGGACCTTGCATCGGCCCGGGCAACGGTCAGGTCGAGGCCGATGTCTTCTACCAGTGGACCGCAACAGCTGCTGGCGACTTCGCGTTCGACACGATTGGCACCGGCGCCGACACGGTGCTTGCTCTCCACCTCGGTAGCGGTTGTGCTTCCACTTGCGTGTACTACGACGATGACTCGGGTGGTGCATTTCAGTCGCGAATCGTGGCTCCCGGCATTCTTGCCGGCGATACCTACCTGGTTCAGGTCGGTACCTGGACCTTGGCCGGTAGCACCGGCGGAGGTGTCTTGAACGTCACTCCCTTCGTGCCCGCACCCAACGATACCTGTTCCACCCCCGAAGTCATCTCGGGTCTCGGGTTCTTCGCCGTCGACAACCTCTCCGCAACGGATTCCTTCTTCGATGGTGGTGATGCGGCAGTTTGCGGGGACTCCGGGAACGCGGCTCCGCCCAGCAGAGACGTCTTCTTCGTATGGACTGCACCCTGTGACGGTGACTACACGGTCACGGATTGCGCGATCGCTTCGGACAACGCCATGAACGTCTACGATGGTGGGGATTGCTCCGCCGTGTGTATCGACGGTGCCGGAGACTCAAGTGGCATCTGCGGCGGTGCCAACGTCGACGTGGACTGGTCTGCGATTGGAGGTCAGGAGTACCTGATTCAGATCGGTGGCTGGGGTGCTGGTGGGCTTGCTCAAGGTGACATTGAGATCATCCAAAACACGGTTCCTTGCCCCATGAACGGTATCGTCGAGTTCGCTTGTCAGCCGGCTTCGATGCACCTTGCTGGCGGAGCGGCCACGATGGTGACCTCGACCTTCTCGCCTGGTTCGACCCCCAGTGGCCTCAACCTGCAGGTCACGGACGGCTCGCCCGGCGAGTTCGGCTTCATGCTGGTCGCAGCGGATCACACCAACAGCATCGCGCTGTTCAACGGTGTCCTCTGCCTCGACACGCCCTTCGGTCGCTACAACCCCAACATCGCGACGAACCAGGGGCTCCCGCAGTTGAACTCGATCGGCTCGTTCGACGGTGCCGGTGTCTTCAACAGCCTCTTCGGCAACGCCCCCTCGACGGGCGGATCCGGCTACGACGTCCCGGTCGAGCTGCCCTTCAGCCCGGCCGGTCAGATGATCGCCCCCGGCGACACCTACGCGTTCCAGTGCTGGTACCGTGACGGCGCGTCGGCCAACTTCTCGGACACCGTCAAGGTCCTGTTCTAGGAAGTCAGCTGACTCGGTTGGCTCGAGCTCGCTCGGGTCGACCTTGGTCCTACGCGGGGGCGCCGTCCAAGTGGACGGCGCCCCCGCTCTCTTCCAGAGGTCTCCAGTGGGAGGCTCGGTTCTTTCCTTCTTCCGCGTTGGTCGGTGATTGACATGAGGGTATGCCCGATCCGACCTCGTGGACGCCCCGAGGATCCGAGGCCTCCAAGAGACCTGCTCCAGGGAGCTCGGAACCGACCTTCTCGTTGTGAGCCTGTGGCTTCCAACGGCTGCGGTCCTCGGCTACACTCCCAGCGGAACGGGGGCGCACTGGTTTCGACCGGTTCATGTGCGACCTCGGGCTGCGTGTCGGGAATCTCAGGTCATCCCGCAAACGTTCCTGGGAAGGCAACTTTACTTGCCAACGATTTTGCACTTGCCGCCTAGTTTCTAGGTAGCCGTTCGTACAGGGGTCGCCCACGGTCTTGTACGAACGCCACTTGTGGGCTGGCTAGGGGAGTCCTGCTCTGGGGCGAACCGGCGAGAACTTTCCGGAGCTGGTCCGATGGAAGCCTGTTCGTGGGCGTCCCGAGGACGAGACACAAACCACGGAATACGCACGTAGACGCCCGTTGACGTCAGTTCCGGGACGCGGGTTCGACTCCCGCCGCCTCCACCATCCTTCACCACCTCAGCGGGCTTCGCGGCCTGCTGAGGGCGGTTTGGGTCTGCACCAGGTGTCACCGTTTGGCACTGATTTGCACCCTCGGACGCCAAACGAGACGCCAAGACACTTTCGGTTCCGGTGGCGCGTTGGCGCTGGCTCTCCGGCAGGTCGAGCGAAGGCAACCCCTCGACAGCGTGCCGTTCATCGTCGGACCCCAGGCGCGCATAGACACCAAGGGTCATGTTCGGATCCGAGTGACGGGCAAGGTTCTGGGTGATCTTCGCGTTCGCCCCGCTGCGGATGAGATTGGTCACGAACGACGATCGCAGAGCGTGGAAGTCGCGGTAGCGGCCCTCATCGTCCTGGTAGGGGATGCCGGCTGCCTCCAGGTCTTCCTTGAGCGTGCGTGCTGGCCTCCAGCCCTTCGTGCACGGCACGAGCGCGTCCCACGGCCGGCGGCCTGCTACGAGGGCCGACAGGGCCTCAGCGGTGTCCTTGCGCAGAGGCAGCAGGGCATCTTGGCGGTTCTTGGTGTGTTCTGCCGCAAGGCGCACCGTCGGCGTCTCTGTGCCCAACTCGAGCGAGGACACGCGCAGCGAACGGATCTCGCTGGCCCGCAGTCCCGTCTCAGCCGCCAAGCGGTAGACGAGCCCACGTTGCGGCCCGGTCAGGCCGTAGCGCACGCGCCCGAATTGAGTGGCTTCTAGCAGGGCCAGGAGATCGTCGTGGGTAAGGGGGCAACGCTCCCGACGGCGGTCCGTGCGGGTGCCTACTGGCTGGACGAGCGCGAGCGGATCCTGTGCCGCCAGGCCATGGTCGACCGCCCAGCGGACGAACTGCTTGAGCGATGCCAGTCGGTGATTGGATGTCTTGGGTGCCAGGCCAGAGTTCCGCTGATCTGCCAGGTACGTCTCGACCCTGCGTCCATCAAGGTCGGACCAGGAGCGGAACCCGAGGCCATGGATCACGTCGCGTGCGCCGCGAACCACGTGCTGGATGTGCTTCTTCGTGACGTCCCGCGATCGCAGTGCTTCAGCGAAGTCCTCGAGGAGCTCGTCGAGGAGTCGGGATCCTGTCATCCGCTGAGCGTCCACGAGATCCAGTTCGACGAGCTTCTTGCGCAAGCGATCGGGCAGGTGTTCCATCCACCGCCGAAGGTCCGATCCCAGGTCATCGCCGGCTGAACGAGCGACGCTCAAGCGGTCCAGCTTGCGGCCAAGCTCCTTGGTTGCAGCCTTGTCCGGGAATCCCGCGACGCGCCTGGGTCGGCCGTGGTGGTCTCGGAACTCCACGTGCCACGTGCCGGAGGTGCGCTTGGCACCCTGGCGGTCCTTGTAGTTGGGTTTGAAGGCCCTCATTTCGGTCGTCCTCGTTCTGTGGTCATCTTAATGCTCACCTTGCCCAACGCCAGGACCAGGATCCTCTGGGTCTAGACCAGGCACATGCGCGGCGCTGTCCTGCTTCGTGGGGGCAGTCTCTGGCTTGGCGTCACATGTAGGTCCGCCTGGCTCTTCAGAAGTGGGTTGCGATTGACCGCCCACATCGCCCGATCGCCCTTTCGGCGCGGCAGCAGTAGCGCAGGGAACTGTGATGCTCGGGCGGACCGGCATCGCAACCGCCTGGTCAACCGCTCCGCCATGGGCGGGG
>TARA_R110002074_G_scaffold103980_13_pt1 | contig 13205 bp, 13 predicted proteins | sample TARA_R110002074 | Tara Oceans TARA_R110002074 (sample SAMEA4397215) | marine metagenome | biome: Polar Biome; feature: [MIX] marine epipelagic wind mixed layer (ENVO:01000061); material: water (ENVO:00002006), including particulate matter (ENVO:01000060) such as... | depth...
TCGCCCCCGCCAAAAATCGCGGCACCCCCCGTATAACCAGTGCCATAGGTTTTCGCGACCGTGATGGTTTGCACCAGCCCTGACAGGAATTGATCCTTTTCCAGCGGCGATAGCGGGTGAATGAACACCCCCCAAAGCCGCCCATGCGCCACCGCATATCGTGCATCAAGTGCGGAATCGAAATTGGCCTGCATCATCCGCATCATATCGTCAGGTGTCAGGCCATCCGCGCTCGCGATCGGGACCATCGCGCGCATCCGGTCTGCGCCTGGATCGGCAATCACCACCACCGGAATATCATCGAGCGTGAATTCCAAGGCCGGGCCGCGCACCACGACATCGGGGTCCAGTGCCAGCACGATCTCACCCAACCGTTCAAACGTCATCGGCGGCTCTGGTGGCGCAACCGCGTCTTGAGACAGGGCCACTCCGGGCAGAAAGATCAGAGCAAAACATAAAGCGCGCAACATGAGGCAGGTCTCCTTTTCACCAAGCCTGCCTTAAGTGACCTTAAAAAGCGATTCACGCGTGGGTGAGGTGCGCGCGTTGGTGTCACGGTGCCTTAACCTGCACGCCTTAAACCTCGGCCTTGGTTAACCAACCCGCGATGTGACGGTCGCGGACACTATGTGGTCTCATGCCTCACACGGGCACCTGACACCGCGCGCATCTGGGGCCATGCCCCAACAGGACAGCAGACCGCAGCCCAAAATCGGGCGGCACCGCCTCTTCTTTTCGACTGTTTTATAGATACGATACTGGATGGCCATATCGCCAGCACTTCTCAGGTAAGGCTTTTCCGCTTGGCGTCGATCATCGCCACAGCGGCCGCAACCGCATCCGCGATTGCCATTTTGGTGGTGTCGATCTGGGCGGCGTCAATCGCCGGTCTAAGGGGCGCATCCGCCCGCCCCATGTCGCGGGCATCACGCGCCCGAACATCGGCCAGCACCTCATCAAATGTGACGTCCAACCCCTTGCCACTCAACTCTTCAAACCGCCGGCGCGCGCGCACCTCGGCAGCGGCCGTCACAAAAAGCTTTACCTGCGCCTCTGGACAAATCACTGTGCCAATATCGCGCCCATCCAGCACCGCACCCCCTGCCCGTGCCGCAAAGCTGCGTTGAAAATCAACCAACGCGGCCCGCACCTCTGGGATGGCTGCCACTTTGCTGGCTTCCTGCGCCACTGCGGGCGCACGCAGCGCATCGTTTTCCAGATCATTGGTCACCAGTTCACGTGCGGCTTGCGCAGGCTCCAATCCCGCCAACACCTTGGCCGCAACCGCGCGGTACAAAAGCCCGGTATCGAGATGCGCAAAGCCAAAATGCGCCGCGATTGCCTTGGAAATCGTGCCTTTTCCAGACGCGGCTGGCCCGTCAATGGCAACTGTAAACCCTGTCATCGTCATGCGGCACCCCCTTTGTTGCGCCGCCAGAGCGCCAACAGCAAAATCAGCGACAGCCCCAGAAACAACCACTTCAATTGTGTCATGTCACTGGACCGATCCACCAACGCCTGCGCTACCGACCCTTCGCTGCGCAGCATCTGTGCGACATAGGCGTTCTCGGCGAGATCCATGACAAGATAGGCCGCCGCCATTCCCAACGCGGCAATCCGTCGAACGAGATGGTGCTCGGCCATGATCATCCAGGTGGCACCACCAATCGTGAACGCTGCCAGCACCGGGAATACTGTATCAAGCCAACGAAATACACCAAGGTAAAGCGCCCTGCCGCTGTCTGGTAGCGCCGCCAAATAAGCCTGTGCCGCGTCCACATCATACCCCAATAGCCGCGCGTCAAAGTTACTCAGACCCTCAGGGCTGAGCCAGCCAAGGCTGATCACAATCAGCACGGCAAAAAGCGCCGCCGCTACAACGGCAATCCCGCAAAACATGCGACCTGTCCGGCTCATGCGTTATCGCGTGTCACTTGCGCACCCAATTGCTGCATCAACGGCTCAAAAATTGGGAAAGACGTTGCAATCGGCCCCCCGTCATCGACGCTCACTGGCGCGCGCGCCGCCATCCCCAAAATCAGGAACGACATCGCAATCCGGTGATCAAGCTGGCTGGCACAGGTGGCCCCGCCCGGCACTTGCGCATGCCCCCTGCCTGTTACGGTCCACCAATCGGGACCTTCCTCAACGTCCACCCCATTGGCGCGCAGCCCCTTGGCCATCGCGTCAATCCGGTCGCTTTCCTTGACCCTCAGTTCCTTGACACCCCGCATCAGCGTTTGGCCTTGCGCAAAGGACGCCACCACCGACAACACCGGATATTCATCAATCATGGATGCCGCACGCTCGGGCGGCACCTCAATGCCTTTCAGGTCAGGCGAAAACCGTGCGCGCAGGTCCGCCACAGGTTCGCCGCCTTCGGTGCGTTCATTTTCGTAAGTCAGGTCCGCGCCCATCTCGCGCAGCGTGGTAAACAAACCAGCGCGCGTTGGGTTCAAGCCAATCCCCGGCACCAAAACATCACTGCCCGGAACAATCAGCGCCGCACACACCGGAAACGCAGCGGAGGACGGATCACGTGGCACATCAATGTGTTGCGGCTGCAACTCGGGCTGCCCGGTCAGCGTAATCACCCGCCCCTCATCCGTTTCCTCGACGGTAATCTCGGCCCCAAAACCCGCCAACATCCGCTCTGTGTGATCGCGGGTTGCTTCGGCCTCTATCACTACTGTCTTGCCGGGTGCATTCAGCCCCGCCAGCAATACCGCCGATTTCACCTGTGCCGATGGCACCGGCACCACGTAGCGCACCGGTACCGGGTCTGCCGCGCCCACAATCGTCATCGGCAAACGGCCGCCCTTGCGCCCAACGGCCTGCGTGCCGAACAACGCCAGCGGGTCGGTCACCCGCGCCATGGGACGGCCATTGAGGCTGGCGTCCCCAGTAAAGGTAGCGGCAATTGGCGAGGTTGCCATCGCCCCCATGATCAACCGCACGCCGGTTCCAGAATTGCCGCAATCAATCACGTTCTCAGGCTCGGCAAAGCCGCCGACGCCGACCCCCTGCACCGACCATTTGCCGCCCCCATGATCCGTCACCTCAGCGCCAAAGGCGCGCATCGCTTTGGCAGTGTCCAATACGTCTTGCCCCTCCAACAACCCGGTGATTGTCGTCTCGCCGACACTCAAAGCGCCCAAGATCAAAGACCGATGCGAAATCGACTTGTCCCCCGGCACCTCTGCGGTGCCCTTAAGCGGCCCGCAAGCACGCGATGTCATTGGAATTGGGGCACCATGGCTCGACATAGAAAGTCCTTCGATCTGAATTTGAAACTTCAATAAACCAGCATGCCGCAAGCGTCCATCATAAGGGTCGTGACCCTCAAGTTTTGCGAAAGGTCAGATAATGCGGCACCCGGCCCTCGCGCAACGCTTTTTGTTCATAGCGCGTGGACAGCCAATCATCCCAAGGGTTCCGCCAATCATCAGGGCGCTCAGCCAACCACTCAAACCCGTGGCGCGGAACCTGTTCAAGCGTCTGGCGCACATAATCCTCAATATCCGTCGCAACCCGGAAAATCGCACCGGGTTTGAGGACGCGCGCCAAAGGCTCCAGATGCTCTGCCGTCACAAACCGGCGGCGGTGATGCCGGGTCTTGGGCCATGGATCGGGATAAAGTAAAAACGCGCGTTCAATGGACGCCTCCGGCAGCACATCAAACATATCGCGCACGTCACCGGGATAGATCGCCAGATTGTCCACACCCGCGCTGCGGATCTTGCCCAACAGCATCGCAACCCCGTTGACGTAAGGTTCACACCCAATGATCCCCACGCCGGGGTTTGCCGCCGCCTGATGCACCAGATGTTCGCCCCCGCCAAAGCCGATTTCCAACCACGTCGGCCTGCCGCCAAACAGCGCATCGAGATCAAGGGGGTCTCGGGCAGGATTTTCTTCCCAACTCACGGGGCCGGGGGACAGCGGACCAAGGTCCTCCTCAATATACTCCTTTTGGGATTTCTTGAGGGACTTGCCTTTGAGGCGGCCATAAAAATTACGGCGGGGGCGGGTAGGATGTGTCATGGGCATGCCAATAGCGCGGGGCGCGCGGGCCTGCAACGGGGGCTTTGACACGGGCCTATACGCTGGCTTTAACCTACACTTAAGGCCAAGCGTATTAAGGTCACATTCTGTTGTCCCATCAAAGGGCGCCTTGCGCGCAAATATCCCATGGCCCTGCAAAAATCACTTCCTCGCCTGATGACTGCCCGCGCGCCGGCCAACACATCGCCGCGCCTGCCTGAAACGGCCCAAGTGCTGATCCTTGACGACCAGCGTTTTGATCGCCACCGCCTTGCGCGGCTCTGTTCCGGGCTGGAGATGACGTGCACCATCACGAACGCCAACACCCTTGCTGAGTTTGCCAGAGTGATTGAATCTGCGCAGTTTGATCTGGTGTTGGCAGATTACCGGCTGCCCGATGGCACCGGCCTTGATGCGCTGTCGATGGTGCGTTTGTCACCGTTTAACTGTAACGCGGCAACCATCATGGTGTCGGGGCAAGGGCAGGAAAGCGTGGCCCATGATGCTCTCAAGGCCGGATGCAGTGATTACATCACCAAAGACGAACTTTCCGCCACCACATTTCGCCGCGCTGTCACGAATGCGTTGCAAAAATCCGTGCTGACCACCGCCGTGCAAACCCAGACCTCTCGGTCGTCAGAGACCCAAGCGGTGTTAGAACGCTTTGCGTCCGAATGCGCCCAAGACATCAAGCCCATGGTCAGCCGCATGATGCGGCAACTGCGCGATTTGCGCAGCAGTGGAGCGGAGGCTGATAGCCGAATGAAAACCCAGTTTGAAGGCGTCGAGGAATCCTGCATGCTGCTTTGGGAATTTTTGGTCGATCTTGAGGGCTTTCAAGCCAGCGACAATGATATGCCCAATGACCCTACGCCCGCAGGTGCATCCAGTGTAGCCGTCCGCAAACCACCATCGCCCTTTGCGCGCCTATCAATCTAGAGACCCTGACGCAGCTTTCAACGTTTGCGGCAGGTGGATCGCAGCACCAGACAGCCCATAAAAAAACCACCGCGAACGGTGGTTTTTCCATAATAATTAAACGCGTCTGATATCAGATCAAAGCGCCGCTTTCAGCTGATCTATCAGATCGGTCTTTTCCCAGCTGAACCCACCATCGGCCTCAGGCGCGCGGCCAAAGTGGCCATAAGCCGCCGTGCGCTGATAGATCGGTTTGTTCAGTTGCAGATGCTCCCGGATGCCACGCGGTGTCAGGCTCATCGTGGCGCGGATCGCCTTTTCAATGTCGCTGTCGCGCACATCGTCGTCAGTGCCGTGGGTGTCGCAATAAATCGACAGTGGTTCACTGACGCCAATCGCATAACTCAACTGGATGGTGCATTTTCTTGCCAACCCGGCCGCGACCACATTCTTGGCCAGATAGCGGGCCGCATAAGCCGCAGACCGATCAACTTTGGTCGGGTCTTTGCCTGAAAACGCGCCGCCGCCGTGCGGGGCCGCACCGCCGTATGTGTCCACAATGATCTTACGCCCGGTCAGGCCCGCATCCCCATCAGGGCCGCCAATCACAAAAATACCCGTGGGGTTCACGTGCCATTTGGTATTCACATCAATCCAGCCCTCGGGCAGAACCTCGCGAATATAGGGTTCCACAATGTCACGGATATCGGCGCTGGTCTGATGTTCATCTGCGTGCTGTGTCGACAGAACAATCGACTCCACGCCCACCGGTTTGCCGTCCTCATAGCGCACAGAAAGCTGGCTTTTTGCGTCCGGGCGCAAGGTCGGCTCAGCGCCATTTTTGCGCACTTCGGCAAGACGGCGCAGGATCGCATGGGCATAGTGAACGGGGGCCGGCATCAATTCGGGCGTGTCATCCGTGGCATAGCCAAACATAATGCCTTGGTCGCCTGCACCTTCGTCTTTGTTGCCTGAGGCATCGACACCTTGGGCGATATGCGCCGATTGTTCGTGCAACAGGTTGGTGATCTCGCAAGTCGCATGGTGGAACTTGTCCTGCTCATACCCGATGTCTTTGATACAGGCGCGCGCGATGTCTTCGATACGACCCATATAATCCTTCAGCTTGGCCTTATCCGCCAACCCCACTTCGCCACCAATGATCACGCGGTTGGTGGTGGCAAAGGTTTCGGCCGCGACCCGCGCTTCGGGCTCTTCGGCGAGGAAGGCATCAAGAACGGCGTCGGAAATGCGGTCACAGACCTTATCGGGGTGACCTTCGGAAACGGATTCCGATGTAAAGGTATAATTCTGGCGGGACATATCGTGCTCCAATTTAAAAGTAAGTGCCACGTCAGGAAGCCGTTGCAGCACGTTCAGTGCGGCTTAGTCGCCGCCATCCTTGGGGTCAATTCCTATTCTGCCGCCAGCGCGACAACCCGGTAGCAAAGAACCCAAATAGCAACAGAACCAGAAAGGGAATATCCCCTGTCCGGCTATAAAGCGTGGGCGGCAACGGTGCAGGCAACCGCGCATCGACAAACCCCACAGTGTTCAAAGGTAGCGATGCGGTGATGCGGCCCCTAGGGTCAATCATCGCGGAAATGCCAGTGTTGGCAGCGCGGGCCATCGGCAGGCCTTGTTCAATGGCGCGCATCCGGGCTTGGGCCAAATGTTGTTTTGGGCCTGCCCCTTTGCCAAACCATGCGTCATTGGTGATCTGGATGAGAAAGGCGGGACGCGTTGGCGCGGCGTTTACGTCATGGGCAAACACCGCCTCGTAGCAGATCAACGGCAGCGCCTTTCCCAACGCGCCAAAGTCGAGAACCTGCGCGCCCGGACCCGGAGAATATCCATTGCCCTCACGCGAGGCGAGCCCGCGAATGCCAAATTTTGCCAGTGTATCGCCAAAGGGCATGTATTCGCCAAATGGCACAAGGTGATGTTTGTCATAGGTCTGCTCAACCACACCGCCTTGGCCCAGCACGACGAGCGAATTGTAGAACCGTGTGGACCCACGCCGCTGCACGCCCAAAACAACGGGCGCACGCGCGGCACCCGCGATTTCCTCCAGCGCAATACCCGCCAGATCAAGCGCCCAAGGGATTGCTGTTTCGGACCAGATCACCAGATCGGGGGCCGGGCCACCATCCTTGGGTGGGGCTGCAGACAGAGCCAGTTGGCGGTCAAAGAAAACCGGGATTTTTTCGGGGTCCCATTTGTCGCGTTGGGGGGCATTGGGTTGAATCAGGCGGATGGTCGGCCTCGTTTCCGAGGAGACTGGCGTGACCGCAATCGGCGGCATCATCAGAACAGCTACACTGGTGAGGGCCAGCGCCCCTTGAGCCACGCGGATTACCAATGTGCCGGGATGCGCCAACGCAACGGCAGCAGCGACCAGCATCAAGTTCAAAAGATACGGTCCGGCCCAAGACAGCGCCTGTCCGGCGATCCCGTCCACCAAGACCTGCGATGGCATCGCCCAAGGAAACCCAGTGAAGATATAGGCCCGCACCAGTTCGGCCGCAGGCCAGCACAGGATCAGCGGCCATGCCCGTTCTGGTGACAATTTGCGCGCACCCCAAAAGGCCACCCCCCAGAAAATCGCCAACCCGGCGGAAAGAAACACCAGCGCAAAGGGAGCCATCCAGCCGTGCCGCGCCACATCGACCATAAAGGGCGAGACGATCCATTGCAGCGCATGGATGAAATAGCCGGTACCAAATGCCCAACCGATCAGCGCCGTCCGCCGAGGCGCATTTGTTTGAGAGTAAAGCCAAACCGCTGCCGCCATCCCAGCCAACATCAGTACGGGCAGATCATAGGGGGCCTGACCGAAGGCGGCGATGGCCCCAACGATCCCTGTCAATACAACCGCCTGCCAAGCAGGCAGGCGGCTGATCATCCGTTGGCTCCTGTGGTGCGCACGCGCAGGCGTTTGATGCGGCGCGGGTCGGCGTCAATCACCTCAAATTCTGGTCCATCGGGGTGCAACACCACCTCGCCGCGCGCAGGCACGCGACCCGAAAGCATAAAGACCAGACCGCCCAGCGTGTCAATTTCCTCTTCGTCCACCGCATCATGATCGGTGAGCGAATGGCCAATCTCGGCCTCAAAATCCTCAAGCGGAGTTTTGGCAAGCGCCAGATAGGTGCCGGGTTTTTCAATGATCCAGTACTTGCCTTCGTCGACGTCATGTTCGTCTTCGATTTCGCCAATCACCTGTTCGATCAGGTCTTCGATGGTGACCAGCCCGTCAACGCCGCCGTATTCGTCAATCACCAGCGCCATATGGCGCCGTTCGGCCTGCATCTTGGTCAGCAGGACGCCGATGGTCATGCTGGGCGGCACAAAAACCAGCGGCCGCAGCATCGCTTTGAGGTCAAAATTCTTGGTCTTGCCGTTGAACCCGTGGGTCAGGGCAAGGTCCTTGAGGTGAGCCATGCCGACGGGCGTATCAAGGGTGCCGTCATAGACGGGCAGTCGGGTCAAACCGCTTTCCTTGAATACCTGAACCAATTCATTAAGCGTCGAAGTGATTGGCACCGCTGTGATGTCGGCCTTGGGGATGGCCACATCATCAACGCGCATCCGGCGCAGGTTGATCATGCCATGGGTGCTCACCCGCTCCGATGTGATCGGGGCAGCATCCGTGGGTGCATCGCTGTCTGAGGGACTAAGCGCCTCGATCACGCGGCTGAAAAACCCGCCCGTTCGTGCGCCGCTATCTTCCTGGTTATCCAGGCCTTCATCCGGGAGCGCGCGTTGCGCTGCGTCAGATGATCCGTCGTTATCGCCCATTAGGTCCTGTCTTTGTGTTTCACCGGCCTTAAGGTGCCGATATCTCTCTATATGGGTCATCATGACCCAGTTTGCCAAGTATTTCGACCTCTAGCTGTTCCATCAGCGTGGCGTCCGGGTCACGGATATGGTCGTAACCCAAAAGATGCAGCACCCCGTGCACGATCAAGTGGGTCACATGGGCCTCGATCGGTTTGCCGGCCGCTTCGGCCTCAGTTTTGCAGGTGCCGTAGCTGATGGCGATGTCCCCCAGTTCGATCATCCCGTCAAGGCCCGGTTTTGGGGTGTGCGGCTTGTCGCCTGCCCTCTTCGCGGCGCGCTCTTCGCTGGGCCAGCTGAGCACATTGGTGGGCGTGGGTTTGCCGCGAAAGTCAGCGTTCAACGTGGCAATGCGCGCATCATCGCAGGCCATAATGGTGATTTCGGTCTGAGCTGGATCAAGGCTTTGCGCTGAGAGCGTGGCCTGCACGGCAGTTTGCGCCAGTGCCTCAATATCCAGGCTTTGCCAGCGGTCGTCCTCAATCACGATACCAAGTGTGTCCATCAGACCTGCATGGGGGCCAGCCCCCACACCCCCGGGAATATTTTAAGCCAAAAAGAAGCAGAAACAGAGCGCATCACGTCGACCCGGTGTCTGCCTCATAGGCTTCGATGATCGCGGCGACCAAGGGGTGACGCACCACGTCTTTGGAGGTGAAGTAATTGAAGCTGATTTTTGGGATCGCGTGCAACAGCCGTTCGGCGTCGGCCAACCCGGATGGCACATTGCGCGGCAAGTCGACCTGAGTGCGGTCGCCTGTGATCACCATGCGTGAGTTTTTGCCCAGCCGGGTCAGGAACATTTTCATCTGCATTGATGTGGCGTTTTGGGCCTCGTCGAGCACTACAAAAGCATTGGACAGGGTGCGCCCCCGCATAAAGGCCAGAGGCGCGATTTCGATGCGTCTGTCCTCAAGCAGTTTGGCCAGCTGTTTGCCCGGCAAAAAGTCATTCAGCGCGTCATAAAGCGGCTGCATATAGGGGTCGACCTTGTCTTTCATATCACCGGGCAGATAGCCGAGTTTTTCGCCCGCCTCGACCGCTGGTCTTGATAGGATGATCTTGTCCACATGGCCGCCGATGAACATGCTGACACCCACAGCCACCGCGAGATAGGTTTTGCCGGTGCCCGCAGGACCAATGCCAAAGGCAAGTTCATTGTTAAAAAGCGATTCCACATAGGCCTTTTGGGCCTCTGTGCGCGGTTCCACCCGCTTTTTCCGTGTTTGAATTTCAATGCCGCCGGGGATCGGCATTTCCAGCTGATCGCCCGCCCTTACCCCGGTACCGGCGTCAGAATTGCCCATGCGCAGCAAACTGTCGACATCGGCCTGTTCCACCGAACGCCCCCCTTCGAGCCGCGCATAAAGCGTGTTCAACACCCCGGCCGCCTGTGCCGCAGCATCCGGATCGCCCAGAATGGACACCTGATTGCCGCGCCTGATGATCTGTACTTCAAGCGCTTTTTCAACCGCAGCAAGATTCGCGTCATAGGCACCACACAGATCAATCAGCAGGCGGTTGTCAGGGAACTCGAGCACCTGTTCGGTGGGTGCATCTGTGGCTATCATCATGTCACTTGAAGGCAAGGCAGGCTCCTAAGATGGGTCAAAAAGACATAGGTTGAGCGCCGCGGGTTTACACCCAGCTGCAACAAAAAAAAGGCCGGAACATAAAACGCTCCGGCCCCTTAGTTTGGATGCGCTTAGACAAAATCAGTTCGGGTCCGGAATGTTTGAGCCACCTTTGAAATCGCCGACGGTCTGGTTGGGCGGTGCCACGCCAGAGCAGACCGGCTTGCCGTATTTATCCAGACGCGCAGAGAGGTAGCCCTCAATGCCGTCATCAATGATCCAATGGTCACAGCCGTTTGGGTCAACCCAGATGCCAGCCTGAAGCTGGCTCAGATGCTTTTTGTCGATACCGCCGTCATAGCTCTTATTCGACGTATACCCGCCACCCACGCCTTCGTAATCGCCACAGGCGGTCAGCCCAAAGGCACAGGCGGTGACCATGAGAATTTTCATTTCAACCACTTTATGTCCCCTCAGCGAATGCAGATGATTTCGACGCGGCGGTTTTTGGCCATGCCGCCAGCAGAGTTGTTTGGCACCGCTGGCAGGCGTTCGCCATAACCGCGCACATCAGCAATACTTGCACCGACGGATGCAGCGACCGCCGCAACCGCGTTGGCACGGTTATACGACAGGCGCATGTTGTATTCGTCTGATGCGCGGCTGTCTGTGTGCCCTGTGATGATGTACGAAACAGCACCAGTGTTCTGAAAAAACTCGGCCAAGCGCGCCTTGCCCTGACCGTGAATACGGTAGCTGTTCGTCGCAAAGAACTGGTCAGAATTCATCATACCGCACACGTTACCGCGACGACACACCGGAATGCCCTGACGGGAGGTGTGGGGGGTCATGTACCCTTCAGCACCATCGTCCATCACCCAGTGTTCGCAGCCATCGGGGTCAACCCAGATGGTCGGAATATAGGCACCTTTGTCACGACCCTCTTGTGATTTGGTTTGTGTATCGGCGGCTGTTGCCTGAAAGGCGACTGCCGCAGCGAGTGCCGCGCTCGCCATCACGCGGAGCGCCTTGGATTTTGTGTTCACCACAGCATTTTTCCCAATTCTGTTCCTCCACGAAAGAGCCGCATCTGTCCCGAGGATGACACGGCCCCGCATTCGCCTTTAGGTTAGGTAAGTTTTCGATGGCTGTGAAGGACCGTTATCAACATTTTGTGCCCAACTTTGCCGCACTAACAAGGAAATAGGCAATTTGGGAACTTTGACAGCTAATTATTCGGGCAATCGCCGCGCTTAAAGGTGACGCGCGGTTAATGAATTGGTTTTTGCCTCAACGATTCTCACCTTTGTGACATCGCCGATCTTTGCCGTTGCGTCTTCGATGTGCACCGCATGCAGGTATTCAGATTTGCCAACGACCTGCCCCGGTTCGCGGCCCTGCTTTTCCACCAGCACAGTCACTTCGCGGCCCACCATGCTTTGCTGAATCTCACGCTGATGTTGGGTGATCAGTTTTTGCAACCGTTGCAGGCGTTCGTCGGCGACCTCGGCCGCGATCAAAGGTCGTTCCGCAGCGGGCGTGCCCGGGCGGGCCGAATATTTGAACGAATAGGCATAGCCATAGCGCACCTGCTGCACCAATTCCAGTGTCGCTTCAAAATCGGCATCCGTTTCTTCGGGGAACCCCACGATAAAATCGCCGGACATCAATATGTCAGGCCGGGCCGCGCGGATGCGGTCGATCAGTTTGAGATAGCTTTCGGCGGTATGGCTGCGGTTCATCCGTTTGAGGATGCGGTCAGAGCCGGATTGCACCGGCAAATGCAGATAGGGCATCAACTTGTCGACCTCGCCGTGTGCGGCAATCAGGTCATCATCCATATCGTTGGGGTGGCTGGTGGTATAACGGATGCGCGCCAGCCCGTCGATCTTGGCCAGTTCGCGGATCAGATTGGCCAGCGTCATGTCGCCCTTTGGCCCTGCCCCGTGATAGGCATTGACGTTCTGGCCCAGCAGCGTGACCTCGCGCACGCCGCGATCCACCAATGCGCGGGTTTCTTCCAGCAATTGTGTTGCCGGGCGGCTGACCTCGGCCCCGCGTGTATAGGGCACTACGCAAAATGCGCAGAATTTGTCACAGCCTTCTTGCACCGTCAGGAACGCCGCAGGCGCACGTTTTCCGGCCCCCCGCGATTTGAGGTGCGTAAATTTGTCTTCCTCAGGGAAATCCGTATCAAGCGCGCTTTGACCTGAGCGCACCTTTGCCTCCATCTCGCCCAGCCGGTGATAGGATTGCGGCCCAACCACCAGATCAACGGCAGGCTGGCGGCGCATGATTTCGGCACCTTCGGCTTGGGCGACACACCCTGCAACACCGATTTTCAGGTTCGGATTCAAGGCCTTGAGCGGCTTGAGCCGGCCCAATTCGGAATATACCTTTTCGGCAGCCTTTTCACGGATGTGGCAGGTGTTCAGCAGGATCATATCCGCATCATCGGCGGTCTTTGTCTCGACATACCCCTGCCCGCCCAGCGCCTCTGCCATGCGTTCGCTGTCATAGACATTCATCTGGCATCCATAGGTTTTGATGAACAGCTTTTTAGGAGATGTCATGGCGTGTTTCCGGTGACCAAAGGCAGATTTTGCCGTCTAACAGTGTGTGGTGCGGCTTGCAATGCACGTAGATTTAACCGATTCTACACAACATCACCACCAAGTGAGGGCATATGCACTACAGCAGTCTGGACACATTGATCAAAGAGGGCGGCGACGTCTTGGCGAAAGGTCCAATTGCCATCGTCATGGTCGAAGATGACGTCGAGATTGATACAACCTTGCGCCATCACCTGCAGGCGGGGTTTGAAACCGT
>TARA_R110002074_G_scaffold64662_5_pt1 | contig 13205 bp, 12 predicted proteins | sample TARA_R110002074 | Tara Oceans TARA_R110002074 (sample SAMEA4397215) | marine metagenome | biome: Polar Biome; feature: [MIX] marine epipelagic wind mixed layer (ENVO:01000061); material: water (ENVO:00002006), including particulate matter (ENVO:01000060) such as... | depth 10-100 m
ACGTGAACGGTTGTACTGGATGGTCAGATCATCGATCATCTCGCCCGCGTTCCGTGTGGCGTTGTCCATTGCGGACATCCGCGCGCCCTGTTCAGACGCCGCGTTTTCCAACAAAGCACTAAAGATTGCCGTGGCGACACCACGTGGCAACAGATCCGCCAGGATGGCTTCTTCGCTAGGCTCATAATCGAACAGTGTCGATGCCTCGTCCGCCTCGCCGCCTTCAAATTTTGCCGGGATGATCTGTTTTGCAGTTGGAATTTGGCTGACCACGTTGACGAACTGCGCATAAAAGATTGTCGCAACGTCAAACTCGTCCGTGTCAAAGCGCGCCAGAACGTCTTTTGCAACGCCTTGTGCGTCGGCATAGCTAAGGCGCTTGACCCCAGAAAGGTCAACATGACCAATCAGATAAGCACTAAACTCGCGGCGCATCTGATCGCGGCCTTTTTTGCCCACGGTCAGAATTTTCAGCTCTTTGCCTTCGGCCAACACTTCACGCGCACGGGCCTTGGCCAGCTTGACGATATTGGTGTTGAAACCACCGCACAGGCCACGCTCGGACGTCATGACAACCAAAAGCTGTACCTTGTCCTTGCCTGTACCTGACAGCAGCTTGGGTGCCGTATCAGAGCCGCCAACAGACGCGGCAAGCCCTGACATCACGGCATTAAACCGTTCCGTATAGGGGCGTGACGCCTCAGCAGCCTCTTGCGCGCGGCGAAGTTTCGCCGCGGCAACCATTTGCATGGCCTTGGTGATCTTGCGGGTCGATTTGACCGACGTGATCCTGTTTTTAAGGTCCTTGAGATTTGGCATTGCCTTATCTCTCCTTAAGCGAAGTCAGTTGCAAAACCGTCGATCGCGGCCTTGATTTTATCTTCCAACTCGTCTTTGACCTTGCGGTCATTGTTGGTGATATCCTTGAGCAGTTCGTCATGTTTGCCACGCAGATGCGCCAGCAGGCCCGCTTCCCAGCGGCCAACCTGTTTCACGTCGACCTTATCAAGGTAGCCCTTGGTGCCTGCATAGATGACGCAGACGATCTCGGCGTTGGTGAGCGGCTTGTACTGCGCCTGCTTCATCAATTCTGTCAGGCGCGCACCACGGGCCAGCAATTGCTGAGTGGCGGCATCAAGGTCAGAACCAAACTGCGCGAACGCGGCCATTTCGCGGTACTGAGCCAGCGACAATTTCACCGGACCAGCAACAGATGACATCGCTTTGGTTTGCGCGGATGAACCCACACGTGAAACGGACAGACCGGTGTTTACGGCAGGACGGATACCTTGGTAAAACAATTCAGTTTCCAGGAATATCTGACCATCAGTGATCGAAATCACGTTCGTCGGAATAAACGCAGAAACGTCGCCACCTTGGGTTTCGATAATTGGCAGCGCGGTCAATGAACCGTTGCCCGCCGCATCACCCAGCTTGGCAGAGCGTTCCAGCAAACGAGAGTGCAGATAGAAAACATCACCCGGATAGGCTTCGCGGCCCGGTGGGCGGCGCAGCAACAACGACATCTGACGATAAGACACAGCCTGTTTGGACAAATCATCATAAATGATAAGAGCGTGACGGCCATTGTCGCGGAAGTGCTCCGCCATGGCTGTCGCAGAATAAGGTGCAAGAAACTGCATCGGTGCAGGCTCGGACGCGGTCGCGGCCACAACGATGGAATATTCAATCGCACCAGATTCTTCGAGCTTTTTCACCAGCTGCGCCACGGTCGACCGCTTTTGGCCAATCGCAACATAGACGCAGTACATCTTTTTGCTTTCGTCATCACCAGCGGCAGCGTTGACCTGTGCTTGGTTCAGCATGGCGTCCAAGGCAACCGCTGTTTTACCGGTCTGACGGTCACCAATGATCAATTCGCGCTGGCCACGGCCAATCGGGATCATCGCGTCAACGGACTTGAGGCCCGTCGACATCGGTTCATGCACTGACTTACGTGGGATAATGCCGGGTGCTTTAACGTCCGCGATCCCACGCTTTGTCGATTTGATCGGACCTTTGCCATCAATCGGGTTGCCCAGACCGTCCACAACACGACCCAGCAGTTCATCACCGATTGGCACGTCCACGATTGAGTTCGTGCGCTTGACGGTGTCGCCTTCCTTGATGTCACGGTCATTGCCGAAAATAACCACACCGACGTTGTCGGCCTCAAGGTTCAGGGCCATACCCTGAATACCACCGGGGAATTCGACCATTTCGCCAGCCTGAACATTGTCCAGACCGTAAACGCGGGCAATACCATCCCCAACGCTCAATACGCGGCCCACTTCGGCCACTTCTGCTTCTTGACCGAAATTCTTAATCTGGTCCTTCAGGATTTTGGAAATCTCTGCTGCTTGGATACCCATTTATCCGACCTCTTTCATTACGTTCTGGAGGGAATTGAGCTTTGAACGGATCGACGTGTCGATCATCTTGGAGCCCACTTTGACGACAAGACCGCCGATGAGGGATTCATCAACGGTCGTTTGGAGTGTTACGGTTTTACCTGTGGTCGCATTGAGCGATTTGGCAAGTTTATCTGATTGTACTTTGGTCAATGCCTTGGCCGATGTGACCTCTGCGGTGACTTCGCCTTTGTCTTCGGCAATCACATCGCGCAGGGTTTTGACCAACTGTGGCAGGACGAACAAACGACGCTTTTGCGCCATCAAGGCCAGCGTGTTGGTCATGGTCGGCGTCAGCTTCATCATTTTCGCAAGGGCCGCAACGGCACCGGCCTGTTCATCACGTGTGTAGATCGGTGAATGGATCAGAGCGCGAAAATCGTCGCTGTCGGACAACGCGCCCTGCAAAGCATCAAGATCAGTTTCAAGCGCTTTGACCTTTTTGGCGTCTTTCGCCAAATCATAAACGGCTGTCGCATAGCGCTGCGCGATGCCGGTGGAAATCGAAGCTGGTTCGGACACGTCCATCCTCTCGTACAAAATGACCGGATATACGAACAAAGTCGCGTCACCGGAGTGTTGGCGCGGCTTGAAAAGGCTCAAGACGTCTAAATCAGGGGCGATGTAGCAGACCGTTCCCCACCCCGCAACACAGTATAGTGAGGTTCGCAAAGGCGCTAGGGTGTTATTTGTACGGGTTTACATTGGCTGCGACGGTTTGACCCCAATATTTACAGCGCAACAGCGGCGTTTCCTAAACGATGCCCGAATCTAAATCAGTGCCTGCCGCTTAGAAATGGAAGTCCGCATCATCGAAGCGACACAATGGGCCTAAATTGGCCTTCCCACCCATCTGATTTTTGCGCTCGACGTCATATTATTGCCGTTTTCGACGATAACGAAATTTCTCTATTGAGCAAAAGAGAGAATCGCCTTGCGCAGATATCTACCTTTCCGGGAAAAAAATATCTATAACAACCTGAGATTTAAAAGTGTTTATAGATCGTTAACAATTCCGCGGAATCAGTCACGATTAAGTGCCTCAGCGCGCGCGATAAGCCCGCTTTCTTGACTCGTAGTTCCACACCTGACCACCATTTTGCTGGGCACATATTTTTTGGGGACCGTCATGCTGGGACTAGCTATTCTGCCGTTTGTGGCAATTGGAGTATTATTCGCCGTTTTTGACAGTGATTCAGGTGACGATGATTACGAAGACGTGCCGGAAACGCCAGAGGAGCCGGAGACGCCAGAAGAGCCCGAGCTGCCTGAGCCCGAAGTGGTTAACGGTACAGCCGGATCAGACGTCATCGACGCCATGGAAAATCAAATCGTCAACGGGTTCGACGGCAACGATGCACTCTCTGCATCAGACGCATCAAATGGTGCGGTGCTGAATGCTGGCGACGGGGACGATTCCCTTAATCTTGCAGGCGTCAACGTGACCGGCAATGGCGGAGAGGGTGATGACCTGCTGTCGGCCAGCTTCGCCAACGGTGCAACCCTGAACGGGGAGGCCGGCGACGACGTCCTGAACGCGTGGCGCGACTCCAGCGGCGTGGTGATTGATGGCGGTGAGGGCGACGACACCATCACCGACGAGGCTTTTTTGCAGACGCCCGTCGCAGGCGCAGTGCCGGACATGCTTACCGGGGGTGAAGGCGCTGACAGCTTCTTTATTAACTTAGTGAATCAAGCCGTCTTTGAGGGAGAGGAAGAGCTGGTTGAGGGTGATCTGGGCATTTTGTCTCAAATCACCGACTTTAACCCGGATGAAGACATGCTGATGATCGACATCAACAATGCCGACGAGGCGGGCCTCAATGATCCTGTACGCACACTCGACAGCTTTACCTTGGTTGAGGCGGATAACGGCAGCTATACAGATTTGCAACTGGTGATCAGCTCTGTTGGCACCACCGGACAGTTGACGGCCACGATCCGCCTCGAGGGCGCGACCGGCCTTACAAGTGATGACATCGCGTTTGCTGACAGGGCGATTGTCTGATTAAAATTGTCTGATTTTATAACACTTTGGGTTGTCCTGTACCTAACGAAATATCCCTCCCTTGATCGGGCAGGGTGACTTTCGCTTTCGAGACAGATGCAGCAATCACCCGGCTGGACGTTATTTCTAGGGGGTCGCGCCCCCAAGTCTGCCAGTGGATCATAGCAAATCCTCTTCTGCATCGGAGGCTGAAAGACCCAAGGCCTCTAAGCCGCTCTCCAAATGGTCCGCAAAATGCGGTGTCCCCAACAGGTAGTCGGCTGTGCGTGCGTTCGCCTCTTGTCTTGCCAAATCAATGGCCTCGTTCAATTCTTCAGCCTCAAAACTGCCACGTCCAATCCACATAATGGCAACCAGACTGTGCAATTCTTCTTCATTCAAAGTTTCAAGAAACCCGCGCAGTTCGTTCTCTGCACGGGCCACTTCGTGACCATACAGAATGACCTGCGCCACTTTCTGAGTTGAAATATCCAGCATATTAATCCCCTTGCGTGTTCAATCAGCGTCAAAGTAACATCTCAGATCATCTGGATCATTTCATTGAGCCAGATCAAGATTAGGAAACATCTGAGGTTCGCTGATCAAATTGGTTTGGCCTTGGGTTCTGCCATGCCTTCCAGCACACTAATCGCGCGGCGTGCCTTGCTCCGCTCAACCCGGCCCTTCGGGGGATAGACCAGTTTGGTCGCCTCAACCATGAACGCCCCGCCCGCCATCATCGTGGGCATATGACGGCCAACCCGTTCAAGCAAGCCTGCCGATTTCATCCAAACACGCTTGCCCGAAGGCATCTGATAAAGCGCGCCCATCTGCCGTTCTGGCAAGAACTGGTGTTTGCGCAACTGCGTCTCTAACTGACCCGGCGAATAGGGACGGCCATAGCCAAAGGGCGTGATGTCGCGGCGCGCCCAAAACCCTGCGCGGTTTGGCACAATGAAAAGCGCACGGCCCCCCGGCCCTAAAACCCGCCAACATTCCTCAAGCAATTCACTTGGATGTTCAGATGTCTCAAGCCCGTGCATCAAAATCAGCTTGTCCACGCGCCCGGTTTCAATGGGCCACATCGTTTCCGCCGTCAGCACAGAGGTGTTTGGCATCCCTGCAGGCCATGGCATCACACCCTGAGGCCCCGGCATCAACGTCACCACCCGCCGCGCGTCTTTCAGATAGGGGCGCAACAAAGGGGCAGCAAAGCCAAATCCGACGACAGTCTGGCCTTTGGCCTCGGGCCATAATTCCAACATCCGGTCGCGCAATGATTTTTGCGCCGCCCGGCCCAGCGCGCTACGATAATAGAAATTGCGCAGGTCTTGCACGTCAAGATGCATTGCAGCTCGTCCCGGTGAATGCCACTCTGTCTCCACCTTAACAAACCAGACAGGAAAGATACCATGCCCTTTGATCTGATCACCATTCCATGCCTGTCTGACAATTACGCCTATCTGTTGCGTGACCATGACAGCGACAAGGTTGCGTTAATCGACGTGCCAGAAGCAGCACCAATATTGGCCGAATTGAAGAAACGGAGTTGGGAAGTGAGCCAGATTTGGCTGACCCATCACCATCCTGACCATGTTCAAGGCGTGGCTGATGTGCTGAAAGAACATGATGCCAATGTGATTGGTGCCAAAGCAGATGAACACCGCCTGCCGCCGCTGGACCGTAAAGTGGATGAAGACGACAGCATCACACTTGGTGCTCTGGAAACACGTGTCATTGCGGTGCCTGGTCACACCGTTGGTCATGTTGCGTTTTATGTGCCGACCGCCAAAGTGGTCTTTACCGCCGATAGCCTCATGGCGCTGGGATGTGGTCGGCTGTTCGAAGGCACGCCAGCGCAAATGTGGGAAAGCCTGCAAAAGCTGATGGCGCTGCCGGAAGATACGACAATTTGCTCTGGTCACGAATACACAGCGGCCAATGCAAAATTTGCGCTGACGGTTGATCCTGAAAACCCGGACCTTATATTGAGGGCCAAGAACATCGCGGCCGCCCGTGCCAGAGGTGCGCCAACTGTGCCATCGCAACTTTCAACCGAACTCAAAACCAATCCCTTTTTGCGCCCCGCCGATCCGGCCATTCGCGCGACATTGGGGATGCAAAACGCCACTAACACAGAAGTGTTCACCGAAATCCGTGCGCGCAAAGATAGGTTCTGAACGCCACAATCATGGTCAAAAAGACTCGTTCACGGCAAATGTGACCGAATTATCAAAGAAAAGCCTTGAAGACAGGCCATGATCAACCAAACTCTAATACTATGAGGCCATGGTCGGACTGAGGTTGCTGATATGTCTTGGCACCCCCACCGACCCCGATCGACAAGGAGCACGCCCGTGCCTTCATTTTCGACTACACTTGAGCAGGCAATCCACGCAGCCCTTGCGTTGGCCAATGCCCGCCGCCACGAATTCGCCACGCTGGAACACTTGTTGCTGGCGCTAATTGATGAACCCGACGCAGTGCAGGTGATGAAAGCCTGCTCGGTCGATATCTCTGAATTGCGCGATACACTTGTCGAATTTGTCGATGAGGATCTGAGCAATCTTATCACAGATATTGATGGGTCTGAAGCTGTGCCTACGGCTGCCTTTCAGCGCGTGATCCAACGCGCCGCAATCCACGTGCAATCATCAGGCCGGACCGAAGTGACCGGCGCAAACGTGCTGGTCGCGATCTTTGCTGAACGCGAGTCGAATGCCGCCTATTTCCTGCAGGAGCAGGACATGACGCGTTATGATGCGGTGAATTACATTGCCCACGGCGTTGCAAAAGACCCCGCTTATGGCGAACCACGCCCTGTGGCCGGCGCACCAGAGCATGAAGAAGAAGTCCAAGGTGTGACCGAGGGCGAGAAAAAAGAATCCGCCTTGCAAAAATACTGCGTCGATCTGAACGCGAAATCACGTGAAGGCGAAATTGATCCGCTGATTGGCCGCGAAGCCGAGGTTGAACGCTGCATCCAGGTGCTCTGCCGCCGCCGCAAGAACAATCCGCTGTTGGTGGGTGATCCGGGCGTGGGCAAAACCGCGATTGCCGAAGGGTTGGCCCGCAAGATCGTCGCGGGTGAAACGCCAGAGGTATTGGCTGAAACGACAATCTACTCGCTCGACATGGGCGCGCTGCTTGCTGGTACTCGCTATCGTGGTGACTTTGAGGAACGGCTCAAAGCAGTTGTGACCGAGTTGGAAAACCACAAGGATGCCGTGCTGTTCATTGACGAAATCCACACCGTCATTGGTGCGGGTGCAACGTCTGGCGGCGCAATGGATGCGTCCAACCTTCTGAAACCGGCGCTTGCGGGTGGCAAATTGCGCACCATGGGGTCCACAACCTACAAGGAATTCCGCCAGCATTTTGAGAAAGACCGCGCATTGGCACGGCGTTTCCAAAAGGTGGACGTGAATGAACCTTCGGTTGATGATGCCGTGAAAATCCTCAAAGGTCTGAAACCCTATTTTGAGGACCACCACAGTGTTAAATACACCTCTGACGCCATCAAAACATCCGTTGAGCTTGCGCACCGTTATATCAACGACCGCAAACTGCCCGATTCAGCAATCGACGTGATTGATGAGGCGGGTGCCGCTCAACATCTGGTTGTTGCCTCCAAACGGCGCAAAACCATCGGGACCAAAGAGGTTGAGGCGGTCGTCGCAAAAATAGCACGCATCCCGCCCAAGAACGTGTCCAAGGATGATGTAATCGTGTTGAAGGACCTCGAGAAATCGCTGAAACGCGTGGTATTTGGTCAGGACAAAGCAATCGACGCGCTGTCGTCAGCCATCAAACTGGCCCGTGCGGGCCTACGGGAACCTGAAAAACCCATTGGCAACTACCTGTTTGCCGGGCCAACGGGCGTCGGGAAGACCGAAGTGGCCAAACAGTTGGCGGATACGCTTGGTGTCGAACTGCTGCGATTTGATATGTCCGAATACATGGAGAAACACGCGGTTTCGCGCCTCATCGGTGCGCCTCCCGGCTATGTAGGTTTTGATCAGGGCGGCATGTTGACCGACGGCGTGGATCAGCATCCACATTGCGTGCTACTGCTGGATGAGATGGAAAAGGCACATCCGGATGTCTACAATATTCTGTTGCAAGTGATGGATCACGGCAAACTGACCGACCACAACGGCCGTTCCGTCGATTTCCGCAATGTGGTGTTGATCATGACGACTAACGCCGGTGCCGCCGAACAAGCAAAAGAAGCCATCGGCTTTGGCCGTGATCGTCGTACAGGTGAAGATACGGCAGCGATTGAACGTACCTTCACGCCGGAATTCCGCAACCGTCTGGACGCCGTCATCAGCTTTGCGCCTTTGTCCAAGGATGTGATCTTGCGGGTGGTCGAGAAATTCGTCCTCCAGCTTGAGGCGCAATTGATGGACCGCAATGTCACCATCGAGCTTTCCAAGAAAGCTGCTGAATGGCTGGCCGACAAAGGGTATGACGACAAAATGGGCGCGCGTCCGCTGGGCCGTGTTATTCAGGAATACATCAAAAAGCCGCTGGCCGAAGAATTGCTCTTTGGCAAACTGGCCAAAGGCGGCGTTGTCAAAGTGGGTGCCAAGAAAGGTGAGTTGGACATCACCGTTCTGGGCCTCGAAAAGCCACAGCTGTCTGGCAATAAACCGCCCCTGCTGACGGCGGAATGATCAAACGGGCCATTTTGGCCCTGACCCTCCCCTTCGCCGGTCCTGCGCTGGCGGAGGGATTTGCATTACAGTCACCGATCGACTGCGATCTGACCAAAACCTGCTACATCCAGCAATATGTGGACCATGATCCCGGCGGGGGTTTCAGCGACTATCAGTGCGCCCAGCAAAGCTATAATGGGCATCAGGGTACCGACTTTGCGCTTCCCTCTGTCGCCGACGTCGCGAAGAATATTGCCGTCCTCGCTGCAGCGGGTGGCGTTGTCGAAGGTGTGCGCGATGGCATGGCGGATGTTGCGTACACCAGCGATACCGCCGATCAGATCAAGGACCGCGAATGTGGCAACGGTGTCAGGATCAACCATGGCGAGGGTTGGGTGACGCAGTATTGCCACCTTAAACAGGGGTCCGTGATGGTAAAAAACGGGCAAGCCGTCTTAGCAGGTGATCCTCTGGGCCACGTTGGTATGTCGGGTCGTGCCGCATTCCCCCATGTTCATTTGGCTGTCCGCAAAGATGGCAAAACACTCGATCCCTTTGATCCAGACGGTACGGTGACATGTGCCGCTCCCGGCGACAGCACGCTCTGGTCCGATCCGCCACCCTACCGCGCGGGGGGCTGATTTCCATCGGCTTCGCCGATCACGTTCCCGATTATGCGACTGTCAAATCCGGCACAGCCAACATGAACAATCTTGACGCCAATGCCCCAGCCCTCGTGATATACGGTTATGCGTTCGGCACCGCAAAGGGCGATGTTCTTATGATGTTCCTCGACGGACCAGAGGGCCGGGTGGCGGCCCAGGCGGCGGTGCTGGACAAGCCGCAAGCGCTGGCCTTTCGCGCGGTCGGCAAAAAGCGACGGGAGCCTAAGTGGCCCGCCGGCTCCTACGCGGGGTCAGTCACCCTGCTTCGAGGGAGCAAGATCATCGACAGGATGGATGGCACAATCGTTCTGCGCTGAGCGCAAAGCTTCAACGCCAGCGGTTTCTCACCACGTCCACGTCAGTATCCAAAAAATCTGAATTTCCGAACCCTCCCTCTGTTCACTTCTCAGTAAATTTCAACTCAATCCGCCGATTGAGAGCACGCGCCGCGTCACTGTCCCCATCAGCCACAGGCTGATATTGCCCAAACCCATTAGCGGCCAATCGGTCTGGCGGTATGTCGAGGAAACTGATCATATATTTCACCACTGATAGCGCGCGCGCTTGGGAAAGCTCCCAATTGTCTAGATACTCACCGGTTCCAGAAAGCGGCACGTTATCCGTATGACCGTCCACGCGCATCACCCAGTCGATCTCATCGGGGATGTCACCTGCGACTGACCGCAGGATATTTGCGACCTTGGCAATCTCACCTCTGCCATCGTCCGACAATACGGCCCCACCCGGCGGGAAAAGCACCTCGGAGGAGAACACAAACCGGTCCCCTTCGATCCGCACCCCTTCCTGAGACCCCAAAACGTCGCGCAACCGGCCAAAGAACTCTGATCTATATTGTTCAAGATTTTTGGTTTCCGCCTCCAGCCTTTTGCGTTCCGCAGCCTCCAACTCGGCGCGGCGGGTTTGCTCTGCGGCCACACGCGCCAAGGCGGTGTTCAAATCCGAACCAAGTGATTGCAGTTCAATTTTCTTGGCCGCGTCCCGCGCCGTCGCGTCATCCAACAGCGCTTGCAGGTTTCCCAATTGCGCCCGAAGTGCCGCGACCTGTTGGTTTAACAGCTCGGTCTGGCGTTGTGCTTGCGCACTTGTGGCTTGCTCTGTCGAAAGCTCTTGTTGGGCAGCGGCCAACAGAGCAGCCTTTTTTTCGGCCTCCGTCGACGTATCCGCAGCCAGAGTTTCAGCCGCGAACTTTGCCGCCAAAGCTTCGGTCAATTGCGCCCGCAGCGCGTCGCGATCAGTGGTCAAAGTGCTTTGCGCGGCGCTCAGTTCAGCCCGCAACGAGACAACCTCCTGCTGCAAACGCGCCACTTCGGTTTCAGCCTCTGCACCGGTTTTGGCTGCGGTCTCTGCGGTTTCCAGACGCACCAACGCTGCAGCCAATTGCGCATCCAGATCACCCTCTGCGGCTCGGGCTGCGGCCAACAGGGTCAAGGTGTCTTGTGCTTTTTGACGCTGTGCCTCAAGCGCCAGCGTCATCGCGGTCAGTTCGGCATCTGCATCGCTCAGTTTTGCACGTAACGCCGCTGCTGCCGCTGCTTCGACAACGCGCGCGGCTTCCTGTTCACTCAACTCAGCTGACGCTGCATCAATCTGCCCCGTCAATTCAGCAACTTGCGCATCTGCCTGCGTGTTACGCGCCCGTAAATCAGCGACCAGAGCATCCAGTGCTTCACGCCGGGCGGCGGCCAACCGCGCGGCCTCGGCCTGTACATCAACTTCGGTGCGGGCCGCTGCCAGGGCCAGGTCAAGCGCCTCTTGCACACTCATGAGCTCCGCCTGCTGTGTTTCTAATGCCGCCACCTGGCCCCGTGCCGCATCACGATCTGAAAGCAGCGCAGCAACTTGGCCCTCGAAACTGGTGATTTGAGTTTCGGCCTCACTTAATGCCGCCGCTTGCTGATCGCGTTGCGTTGTTAACGTGGCGATCAGCGCCGCTTGTTCTGAAACCGCACCGCGCGCATCGTTCAACGACGCGTTCAAGGCCCCCAACCGCGTCTCTAGCTGTGCGTTTGTGCGTTCTTCCAGCCCAAGCGCTTGCGCCAATGCGGCAACCTCGCCTGCCAATGCATCAAGCTCTGTTTTTTGCCCGGTGATCCGTTCGGTCAAAACGAATTGGACCACCATAAAGATGGTCAGAACGAACATAAGCACCAGCAGTAGCCCGGTCATCGCATCCACGAAACCCGGCCAAATGGATGACTGAAAACGCGAACCTGTCCGCCGGGACAATGCCATGGCTACCGCCCCTCGTCGCCGGGTTTATCCAAGCTCCGAATACGGCGCGGCTCCAAGGGACGTCCGCCCGATACGGCCTTGGCCAACAGAGAAATGTCCTTGCGCAGTTCCGCCATGGTTTCCTGACGCCCGGCTGAGATTTCTTCCAGAATACGCAGCATTTGCACATCAATGGACCGCAGCCGCATCCGGCTTTCAGCATCAATACCCTCGCCGGAACCTTGGATTTCCAGCGTCGTAATTAATCGTTCTTGTCCGGCTGCGACCCGTTCGAGTGCCTGACTGGCAGGGTCAGCCCCTTCCATCCGCGTGGTCATACGGTCCACCGCATCAGCAAGCTTGCCCAGTTTTTCATCCACCATGGAGCGGCTGACATCCGATTGGGTGAACATCTGTTGCAGCGATTGCATTTGTTCGGCCATGTGATCAATGACACCGCCCATCACGTTCTGCTCGGCGCTACCTTCTTCGCCAGTGCTAAATCCAATACGGGTGATTGAGCTGAGCCAGTCTTCAAGCTCTTGATAAAACCGGTTCTGTCCATGCCCTGCAAAAAGCTCTAGCAGACCCACGACCAAGGACCCCGCCAGACCCAAAAGCGAAGAACCGAACGCAACGCCCATGCCGCCCAATTGTGCCTCCAGACCCGTCATGAGCCGGCTGAATACATCTACGCCACCTTCGCCTTCTGTGGGGGCAAGGCTGCGGATGGTGTCAACGACTGCTGGAACAGTCGTAGCAAGGCCATAAAACGTCCCTAAAAGGCCAAGGAAAATCAACATATTAACGATGTAACGCGTGATTTCGCGCGCCTCGTCTATGCGGGTCGATACGGAATCAAGGATCGACCGGGTCGATGTCGCACTGACCTGCATCCGCGCGCCACGGGTGCGCAACAAGGAGGCCAATGGGGCCAACAACTGTGGGGCAATTGTATCTGGGTCGGGCTTGTCAGATGCAAAGTTTTCGATCCACCGGACCGATCCGATCAATTGGTAAACCTGATAGAAACAGGCGAACACGCCGATGATAAAGACAAAGATAATGAAGCCATTTAGATACGGGTTCGCAGCAAAAATGGGCAGCACCGAAGGCAATGCCAGAAAACCGCCAACAGCGGTCAAAGCCAGTACAATCAGCATCAGGGAAATCTGACGCACGGGCTGTGAAAATTGCGGTTTTTGTTCCCGGTCTGGCTGCGCCATGCGGCCTTGCTCCTGACCCTTTT
>TARA_R110002074_G_scaffold98628_3_pt1 | contig 13197 bp, 28 predicted proteins | sample TARA_R110002074 | Tara Oceans TARA_R110002074 (sample SAMEA4397215) | marine metagenome | biome: Polar Biome; feature: [MIX] marine epipelagic wind mixed layer (ENVO:01000061); material: water (ENVO:00002006), including particulate matter (ENVO:01000060) such as... | depth 10-100 m
TAAAAATGATCCTGATAAATTGTTTATTGAGCGTTCCGAATGGTTAGCTAATAATGTGTCAGGCAATATGATTGTATTAGTTAATACTGATGTTGCAAACAACAGTGCAGAAATTGACAGGCTGTATGGCGAGTATACAGAAGCTGGTTATGAAGGACAAATGGTAAGACAAAATGCTCCTTATCAGTGTAAACGTAGCAAGAGCTTACTTAAAAGAAAAGAGTTTGTTACTGAAGAGTACGAAGTAGTTCAAGTACATGAAGGGCAAGGCGCCTGGACAGGATATGCTAAAAGACTTACTCTTAAAATGAAAGATGGTACTACATTTAGTAGTGGATTAAGAGGTTCGCAAGCACAGTTAAAGATACTGTTAGAAAACCCAAATATAGACTGGGCAACTTGTAGATACTTTGAATTGAGCAATGATGGCATTCCCAGATTTCCTGTAACAATAGATTACGGTGTTGGTCAACGGGCAGATTAAGGTTGACATCATAGTAAATACTGCTATACTATAATAGTAAATGAGGTATTGAATGACTTTTGAAATAGCAAAGAAAGATGGAACATTTTGGTCCGCCTACTATGAAAATGTCGACGAACGAGCAGGCTGGGGTGACGAAACATATACACCAGAAGAATTTTATAAAGTTTGGTTAAAAAGATCAGAATTTGAAAAGACTTTGAAAAAGGAGAATAAGGAATGAAAAAACTATTATCATTTTTAACTATTGCATCAATTGCGGCATGTGCTCCTGCCCATGCTAATAGTTTAACACAATGGGGTAAAGTTACACAGGTTCGACCAGTGCATACCCAAATTAACCAACAGACACCCAGTCAAATATGCGAACAAGTACAAGTTCCGATTTACTCAAACAATGGGCAAAACGGTGCTAATGCAGTACTAGGTGCTATTATTGGCGGAGTAATTGGTAACCAATTTGGCAGTGGTAGTGGCAAACAAGCCGCAACTGGAATTGGAGCCGCTATTGGTGCTGTTAAAGGTTCGCAAACAGGTAACAAAAATATTGTAGGATACCAGCAACAACAACAATGTCGCACAGTGTATAATACACAACGTATTTCAGTTGTGAACGAATATGATGTTACATATCGAGTTGGCGGGCACGATATTACTATGCGAGTTAATCGTGCAGTGGGTGAACAATCCTATGTAGGACAACAAAAGAAGTTCCGTTTACGTTATCAAATCATTAACTAATTAGAGGTTGCAATGAACAACAAAGTAGTGTATGCTAATGAAGCTACAGTTATCTGTACTAACAATGACAAAGAGGTTATCGCTGAAATTGATAACTTTAAGTTTGAACAACACTTAGATGCTTATATTGCTACAAACAGAATACCAATGCGATGGACTGGAAGAGTTTATGTAGGCAATGCACATGGAATGGAATTTACAACTACAGGCCCCAAAGAGTCTGTTAGTTACTCGAGGAGGTAAGTATGAGTATGCATTTAGTCGGTCCGTATATGACCACTACTCAATACAATCGCAAAAAGAAAAAGCCTAATGCAAAGCAGGCAAAAGCAAACGCAGAGCACGAAAAATGGTTGCGTAAACAAGGTGTTCATCTTGATCAGCTTGCGGCAAAGAAACATAAAGATGTTGTAATTAATCCAATTCCAAATTATAGAGAAGGTGCTAGAAGCTTACCTACTAGTGATAAGATTTGCGGACATGGTCCAGCAAAAGAAAGTATGACCTACAGTGGTGAAAGACAGCTACTAGGTATTGCTACAATGCACAAGAGTAACATGGTTCCTATATTTGCAGACAAAAAAGAAGATGCAAAAGATATAGCAAGAATGAGGCGATAAAACATGGCAATACATGCAATGATAGATTTGGAAACACTGGCAACAGATCCACACGCAACTATATTAACTATAGGTGGTGTAAAGTTCAACCCAGATAACAACAGTGAGCCACACAGTGATTTCTATTATCGATTGGATGTAGATGAACAAGATCGACTTGGTAGAACACAAGACCAAGGAACGATAGATTGGTGGACAAAGCAGGACCCCGCAATAATGGAAGAAGCCTTTGGAGAAGAAGATAGAGTCGGGCTGGTACACTTTCTAAACCATTTGACCAAATGGATGGTAGGTGTTGATGTACTTTGGGGTCATGGATATGGTTTTGATGTTACAATAGTAGAAACACTGTATCGTCAAATGTCCTTACCAATCCCTTGGAACTTTTGGCAAGTACGAGATGGTAGAACACTAATCAGTATACTACCAAGAGATCCAAGGAAAGATATGCAAACAGATTTGCATAATGCACTTAAAGATAGTTACTTTCAAGCCAAAGCAATTCAGGTTGCATATTCTAAGATATATGCTACTATAAATAATACAACAGGACTTAGCGTCAACCCTTCCAATTCTGCCGCTCATATTACATAGGAGAACAATATGGGAAAATATTTTAGTACAAAAACATACGGGCATAACATTGGATTGAGTGCTTGTTTTAGACAACCAAATGCACACAGTCATTGTAAATTTTTACATGGTTATAGCTTACAATTTAAATTTACATTTAGTTGTGATGAACTAGATGAACGTAATTGGGTAGTGGACTTTGGTGGACTTAAACCACTTAAGGCATGGTTAGAAAATACATTCGATCATAAAGTTGTATTAGACAAAGAAGACCCATATATGGCAACTTTTGAGAATTTACAGAACAAAGGACTTGCAGAACTAACACTACTCGAAGGAGTAGGTGTAGAGAAGTTTGCAGAACATGCTTTTAATTTTGCAAATACATTAGTTAACCAAATGACAGAGGGTAGATGTTGGGTAGTAAGTACAGAATGTGCTGAACATGGTGCTAACTCTGCAATTTATGAAGGCTGATATGAAAAATATAGAATGGTGTGCTAATTGGACACAAGACAATAGATACTATTGTACAGTATTTCAAAAAGGGCAAACAAGACGTGCAAAAGGATTTCACGAAATACTTGAAAGTTTATTTGGCAATCGGTATGGTGGATTTAGATACAATCAATATAGGAACGGCTATGAGATATGGTTTCGTAATAAAGACGATATGCTAACGTTCAAACTAATGGCAGGAAAATAATGGATAAGGAAAAAATTAACGGTGAAATTGTTGAAAATCTTAGAGAGGTATATGATCCTGAAATTGCAATAAATGTTTATGACTTGGGATTAATCTATGATATTGACTTAGAACACTTACCTAAAGTATCAGTTACTCACACACTAACTAGTGCTTTTTGTCCGTTTGCAGATCAAATAATTGCAGATATCGAAGGAGCTACAATCAGAGTTGAGGGAGTTAGTGTAGTAGATGTTATAACAACGTTTACTCCTGAATTTGGACCTGACATGATGAGCGACGAAACTAAAATGATATTAGGGATATGGGATTAAACAATGAAATGGATTAAGCAAATATTTGGCATTAAATCTGAGGATACAGTTGTTATTAATGACGATAGATTTAAAAATGCCACACCTACTAGCGAACTAGTTGTAAAAGTAAATAATGACAAACCAGTATCTAATATAAGAACAGAAGTTAATTTAAAAAAACTAACAAAATCACAACTTGAAGATTTGGCAAAAAGTGAATTGGGAATTGAACTAGACAAGCGTCAGTTAAAATCGGATCTGATAAAACAGATACTTGATACGCAGTGACATATATAGTAAATGAAAATTGTGTAAATTGTAGATTTACAGATTGTGTAGACGTATGTCCTGTTGACTGTTTTTATATTGGTGAGAATACTATTGTAATACACCCAGACGAATGTATTGACTGTGGTGTTTGTGAGCCGGAATGTCCTGCAGATGCTATTGTACCCGACACTAACATGACACCAGACCTTGCAAAGTGGTTACAGTTTAATACAGAGATGGCAGAGATATGGCCCAATATAACAGAATCAATAGACCAACTTCCAGATGCAGATGATTGGAATGGTAAACCAGGTAAAGCAGAACTAGTAAGCAAAGAACCAGGACCAGAAGAATGATATATAATATTGAAAAATTAGAGAAGTTAGAGAAGAATTGGCAAAAAACTCTCAAAGGTGCGGATAATCATCATTGGAATGATCCCCATAAGCCATATTGGTTAGCTTATAGAAAAGATATGCCAGACTGTTTAATGGTTTTGCGAGAATTTAAAAATCTTTTATCAAAACTTGAAGAGCAAGATACCAAAGAATTAGGTCCTGCAGAATGAAAATTATTGTCGCACTAGACTACACTAACCCATTAGATGCACTAGAGATGGCGGCAAAATTAAGACACCATGTAGACGGATTTAAAACCAATCACACACTATGGAGTCAAAGTGTTTACATTAAAGACTATACAGAGGGCAAAGAACTGTTTGTTGACTGTAAGCTATGGGACACACCAAATACTGTAAAGCAAGTTGTACAGAAAATTGTAGACAAAGGTGCTACAATGACTACTATATGCACCCACAACAACGAAGCAGTATTTGAAGAACTTGAACAATTCTCAGATCAAATTAAACTACTAGGTGTTACATACCTCACCAGTTGGAGTGGTAGTGACTTGTTAAACATATTGCACTATTTGCCTAAGGGTGTAGAAACAATGTGGAGAGACAACATTGAACGTGTACAGAAATATAACTTTGCTGGTATGGTGTGTAGCCCTGCAGATTTAGCAATAATAAGGCCTGAAGAATATACAAAAGACTTGATAACAGTTTGCCCTGGCATCGGAAGCAACAAAGGACAAGTAAGATCAGTTACAGCTAGAGAAGCAGTTAATATGGGTGCCGATTACCTAGTTATTGGCAGAGCTATCACAGAAAGTGATGATCCCATCGGCACCATACAGCAAATCAGGGAAAGCATATGAAAGTAAAAACATATAACATTAAAGGAAAAATAGCCAAACAAGACGAACGGTATGTTGTTGAAGATAACACAACTTTAAAAAACTTAGTGTTGAGTAGTACTGACTTACAACCAATGAAAAGCACCAGTGGACACAAGCATGCCGGACAAGAAGAAGTTTACTATTTTGTAAAAGGTAGTGGTAAAATGGAGCTAGATAAAAAGACTATTTCATTTGTAGAAGGTGACATAGTACTAATTGAAGATGGAGTATTTCATCGTGTACATGCAGGCCCACACGGAGCATACTTCTTATGCGTATTTGATGGGAGGAGAAGCCATTGAAATATCCACTTTTATATGAAGGCAAAGCTAAAAAGGTATTCGAATTTACAGATGATCAAGTAATGCTGTATTTTAAAGATGATGCTACAGCAGGCAACAGAGCCAAAGAAGCTGTGTTTGATGGTAAGGGAAAACTTAATTGTAACATCAGTGCTATACTGTTTGAACACTTGCATACACACGGAATTGAAACACACTTCATTGAACAAATTAGACCAAGGCAACATCTATGTGAAAAAGTAGATATTATACCAATTGAAGTTGTTGTACGCAACAGAGCGGCAGGCACATTTTGCAAACGTTATGGTGTTGAAGTTGGCACTGCTCTAAAAAATGTAATTGTTGAATGGTGTATAAAAGATGATGCTCTTGCTGATCCACCAATATGCAACGATGCTATTACAGCATTAGGTATTACAGATTATTTAACATTGTCTGAGATTAGAAACACCACTTTAAAAATTAACAATATACTAACGCAGTTGTTTCGCAGAGTAGAACTACAACTGGTGGATTTTAAACTTGAATACGGATTAAACAAACAAGGTAAACTGTTACTAGCAGATGAAGTTTGTCCTGATACGATGCGTCTATGGAATAATAAAAATGAGAGTTTTGACAAAGACTTATTCCGTAATGATTCGGGTGATTTACTAGCTGGATATCGCAAAGTGGAGGAGTTACTCATAAATACTCTGTAGAGGAGTTGACAATGAGTGAAATTGAACTATATAACTTTAGGGTTAAACAAATAACAAAAGTGGTTGACGGAGACACATTTGACTGTATACTGGACTTAGGATTCGACGTATTGCTAGAAGGCAGAGTTAGAATGTTAGGTATTGATACACCAGAGAGTCGTACAAGAGACCTAGAAGAAAAAGCATATGGCTTACTTGCAAAAGATTGGTTATATGAAAATATTAAAGGCGAAGAGATTATTGTGCAAACTGTAGTAGATAATGAAAAAGGTAAATTTGGTCGTATATTAGGAACAGTACTAGTAGATGGCATAGACATTAATGCTAAGATGATTGCTGAAGGACATGCAACAGCGTATCACGGACAATCAAAAGATGATATTGTACAAGCACATTTGAATAACAGAGCAATGCTAACAGAGCGTGGTGTTATTCCAGAACCAATAGAGAAATAAAATGCAAATTCCATTAACAGTTACTGAATCAGCAAAAACATATCTAACAGAGATGATAGAACAACATGATAAAAGATATGTAAGATTAGCAGTGCAAGGCGGCGGGTGTAGTGGATTTAAGTACGATTGGGACTTTGTAGATGAGCCAGAGGGAAAAGTTGTAGAAGGTATATTAGAACTTGACCCAACGGCTGAAATGTTTGTGTTCGGTTGTACTGTTGATTATGTAAGAGAACTTGGCGGCAACTATCTAGTTGTCAAAAATCCAAACGCTACTGCACAATGCGGTTGTGGCGAAAGTTTTAACGTCTAAAAAAAGAGAGGTCTTCATGATGAAAATCATTAGTGGCGGTAGCAATCCTTCGTTTGCTCAGAAGGTAGCCGAACACTGCTTTGTAGAATTAGTCCCAACAGATATCACACGATTTAGTGATGGTGAAATATTAGTAGAAATAAAAGAGAACATCCGGGGCAAGGATGTTTTTTTAGTGAATAGCACATGTATGCCAGTGAATGAAAGTTTAATGGAATTGCTTATTATGATCGACACGGCAAAACGTAGCAGTGCTAAACGTATATCAGCTGTACTGCCATATTATGGTTATGCTAGACAGGATAGAAAGAGTGCAAGTCGTACTCCTATTACTGCAAAGCTAGTAGCAGATTTGCTTACACGAGCAGGTGCAGACAGAATACTTACAATGGATTTACATGCAGGACAGATACAGGGCTTTTTTGATATTCCTGTTGATGATCTTACCAGCAGAGTAGTTTTTTGTAAAGATATCAAACGAACTGTAAAGGTCGATGAAGGTACAGTATTTGTATCACCGGATGCTGGCGGAGTTGTTAGAGCCAGAAAGTTTGCAGAAACGTTTTATGCTGATGTTGCTATTGTCGACAAACGTAGACCCAAAGCGGGTGTAGCCGAAGTTATGAATATAATTGGCGAAGTCAAAGGCAAACATGCAATACTGGTAGACGATATTGTAGACAGTGGAGGTACACTGTGCAATGCCGCTAAAGCAATTATGGATGCAGGCGCTCTCAGTGTTAGGGCATACATTACACATGGCGTACTCAGCAATAGTGCAACTAAAAAGGTTGACAACAGTATGCTAGAGGAGTTAGTAATTAGTGATAGTATTCCTATGCAGAATACAAGTAAAAAAATTAGACAAGTAACAGTTGCAGAGCTTTTTGGAGAAGCTATGCGAAGAATCACAAATGAAGAAAGCGTGAGTAGTTTATTTAAATGAGATATATTATTGATATTGACGGAACCATTTGTAACGAGGTATTCGAACCAGATGGTAAGAAAAATTATGCACTACACGAACCTATGATGGATCGTATTGCCAAAGTAAATGCACTATATGATGCAGGACATACAATCAAGTATATGACAGCTAGAGGTGCAGTAAGTATGGTAGACTATTATGACCTTACTAAAAGTCAACTAGACAGTTGGGGTGCAAAGCATCACGAACTTAGTGTTGGCAAAAAAGAACATTACGATGTTTGGATTGACGACAAAGCATTTTGGAGCGAGAACTTCTTTCGTAGTACAGGTGAAACTTACGAATGAATAATTTTAGTACACTATTTGATGGACTAGAAGAACACCAAGTCGCTGTTAAACAGTGTCCTAAATGCAATAAGGTATTAGAATCTAATAACTTTAGTTGGGGTATAAACTTTGGTATACGCAAACAAAGACACGAATGTAAAAAATGTGAAAAACATTTACAAACAGTCAGAGCTAAACTTAGGAAACAACATGTAAGACCAGCTAGAGATTTTTGTTGTCCTATATGTTTAAAGAATGAAACAGAGTTACAAGGCATTGGCGGTAAAGGACGCAGTGTATGGTGTGTAGACCACGACCACGACACTGATGAATTTAAAGGTTGGTTATGTCACAAGTGTAATAGAACACTTGGCGGATTTTATGACGATATTGAAATGTTGACTCGAGCTGTTAAGTATGTTAAAATAGTTAATAGAAAAAGTAAAATGAGGATATAATGAGTAAAATCCCTATGAAGGGCGGTGATGAATACGATGCCCTTACTAAAGCACGGAAGTATTATAATTGGAGCAAAGGTCAGCTCAAAAAAATTAAACGTGGTTATAACAAACGCTTCCGCAAACAAGGAAAATTACAAGATGAAGGTAGGGATTAATGGTTTTGGTAGAATTGGTAGATGTGTTACAAGACACATAATTGACGATAGACCGGACATTGAAATAGTTAAAATAAATGCAAGTGGTGATATAGATACAAATCTGCACTTGTTAAAGTATGATAGTGTACATGGTCGTTGGAAAGGCTACTTGGGCGACAAACAATGGAGCCATACTAGAGACATAAATGAACTTGATTGGACTGGTTGTGACGTTGTATTAGAATGCACAGGTGCATTCAACGATGGCAACATTGCAAAAACACATATTGAAAATGGAGCAAAGAAAGTTGTTATTAGTGCTCCTGCTAAAAATGTAGATAGGACAGTTGTATACGGTGTTAATCACCAAGATATCTTACCAAGTGATATGGTTATTAGTAACGCAAGTTGCACAACAAATTGTTTAGCACCATTGGTTAAAGTACTAAATGATAAACTTAAAATTATTAACGGACAAATGACTACAATACACAGCTATACCGGGGATCAAGGAACAGTTGACAGACGGCATAAAGACTTGTATAGAGCTAGAGCAGGTGCTATGAGTATGATACCTACTAGTACAGGCGCCGCAGATGCACTTGGATTAGTAATACCTGAGATGCAAGGAAAAATACGAGGCAGTGCAATTAGAGTACCAACACCAAATGTAAGTGCAGTTGATCTTACAATAAATGTAGAACGTGAAGTAGATGAAAGTATAGTAAACAGTATCATATGGAGTGCTGCACACCACGATATGAAGGGTATTATTAAATACTCACAAGAGAGATTAGTAAGTGTAGATTTTAATCACACTAAACAAAGTTGTATCTTTGCTAGCGAACAAACAAGAGTGGTTGACAAAACCTGTATTCGTGTGTTAGCATGGTATGATAATGAATGGAGTTTTTCATGCCGGTTGGTAGACACATCACATCAACTAAAAAACGTAGGAGTAAATTACACATGACTTTTATAGCCGCAATGGATAATAGTGGAGGTAGCGCCGGAGGCGTACTGGACACCTATGGTCAAGAATGGACCGAAGAAGATAAAATGGAAAAAATACATGCGTTTCGTATGCGTATGATTAATAGTGAATCATTTAATTCTCACAATATTGACGCTGCAATACTGTATAGAGACAGTGTAGAACGTGGTGCAGTGCCTGTACTAAAAGACAAAGGCATCAATGCTATACTAAAAATAGATAGCGGATGTGAGGATAGTGGACTACTTAAAGAATTTGACGTAGACGAAATGATCGACTATGCAGTAGAGCATGGTTGCTACGGAACCAAGATGCGTAGCATTGTGCATACTACAGAAACTATTGGCGCTGTACTGAAACAACAGTTCGCACTAGCTGATAAAATTTATGCAAAAGGACTAATACCAATAGTTGAACCTGAGGTTCCTATTAACAATAACAACAAACAAATTATTGAAGATCAATTATTGAAAGAGTTAACCTGGCACTTGCATAGACTACAAGGCAAATGTATACTAAAACTAACATTGCCGGATACACCTAATACATACTTAGAATTGGTAAACTTTGAACGTAACAAAGTAGAAAGAATTGTAGGTCTTAGTGGAGGATATAGTTTAGAGCAAGCATGTATTCGGTTGTCACTTAACAGACATATGAGTGCTAGCTTTAGTAGAGCACTAAGCGAAGGATTATGTTATGATGATCCGGACCCATTCTTCGAAACTGTTATTTCTGGTAACATAAGTAATATTGTAGCAGGAAGTCAAGCGGGATGACAAGTATAAGTCCAATATCAACACATCATTATATACCTAAGTTGTTAGGAGTTGGACAAATTGTTGAGTACACATTTCCAAAACCTGTTAAAGAAGCTATTCAAGAACACAGAGAGTATCAGCGTATACATAATGGCATTTTGCATCTAGGAAATAAATTGGATATTATAGTATGAATAACGATATACAAGCACAAGTGATGCGGACTCAACAGTATGGACATCCTAAAGTTTATCCTAATAGTGAAACTATTGCTCCGCCAGTAACAAAAAAAAGAACAAGAGTAGTTGAACCTAGTACTCGAACAGAAGTAAACATAAACTTAATGAAGACTTGGCAACAACGAGTTGAAGAACTACAACAGTTTTATCGTAAAGAGATAATAACACAATATGAAGCAAACGGCAAACGACGACTAGAACGTATTGAACAAGGGCAAGTTCTAGATATAGATGTAAAATGAAAATAATTACAGGCGGCTGTAGCTTTACACATAACCCAGGTAGCTGGGCATATCATATACCTAATGTAATAAATGTAGCTAGAGGCGGCAGCGGACCTGTTACCAGTGTTAGAGAAGTATTGATTAAACTACGAGAGACTGAAGGTGATAAAATTTGTATATTCCAAGTTAGTAACCCTTGCAGAAAAGAAATAATAGTTAACAACGAAAACGTAGATATGTTTCAAGTTGATTATAATAAAGTTAAACAGTATGATCAACACATTTGCGGCACAAGCTATATTCACCTTAAAGGATTTGGCGGAACTGGTTATGATCCTAAAAACGAAGCACAGTATAATGTAAATCAATTTCATAAACAAGCTAGAGAAAATATTGCACTAGCAATTAGCGAAGAACAAAGAGCTGTTGAAAGTTATGAGATGTTGACATTATTACAGTTGTATTGTAGTATTAATAATATACCTCTGTTGATGTTTTATGGATGGTTAGATAAACGTGACCTTACTGGAGAACTAATACAAAAAGTACTACAGGGTATCGATTGGACAACGTGGTGGCAACAAGGAAACAACACAATGAGCTTGTGGTTAAAGGAGCAAGGGTTTACTGATAAGAAAAAAATTGCAATGGATGATCAAGCAAAACTAAGACCCACCATTCAAGCTCATGAATATTTTTATAACCAAGTTATAAAGCCATGGATCCACGATGCAAACTAAATCAGTAGAAATTGAACTTACTACAAGATGTCCTATTAAGTGTCCTGCTTGTCCTCGGACTTATAGAACAACACATGAAAATTATCCAGACTGGAATACTGGACATATCAATCCAGAAACTGTGTACAAAGTAATAGACGACAGTTACTTTGATTCAATACGTTTTGTAGGCTCATTTGGAGATGCTATATATCATCCTAACTTTGTAGACATAATGGCTAAAGCATGTAATGTAAGTAAACGTATAAAAGTAGAAACGAATGGAGCTCATCGAAAGCCAAAGTTTTGGAAACAAGTTAGTGAACTACCCTGGGATAATAATAGAATTAAAGAGATTGCATTTAGTATAGATGGATTAAAAGATACTAATCATATATACAGAAAAGGATCTAATTGGGATAGTATTATGATGGCAGTAGATACACTAGCTAGTAGCAAACATAAACCTACACTAATATGGCAAATGTTAGTATTTCCTTATAATGAACATCAAGTAGAGGAAGCAAAATCTATGTATAAGTCCTTAGGGTTTGACGAGTTTCGTTCTAGTAAAAGTTTGCGTAAATATAATCCTCGATGGTTTGAAAACGAGCAAGAAGGGCGTAATATTGACTGGAATTATTCCTAAGTGTTTAGAAAACAACGGCAAAGCATTTATAGGTTCTGACGGAACACTATGGCCCTGCTGTTGGAGCTATACACTAGGACATGAACTTAAAGAATGGGCTACAAAAAACGACTGTGATATAGATGATATTAATTTAAACAAGTATACGATAGATGAGATTAAAAATAGTAAACTAATGACCCAGTTTAACCAAAGTTTCGACACTGATGTTTGCAGAAGAGAATGCGGAGAACAAAGTTGGAAAAACAATAACAATGCTAAACGAGGCGACTACAAAGTATATCGCTAAACAAAAAAGGAAAATAAATGACTCAAGTAGACCTAAACAAGTATGCAGAATTTGTACAAGGCGTAACTAGCCAACAAAGTAATGAAACAGCATCATTGATTAACCAACTAGAAAGTTTAGAACAGAGTGGTGTTAACATGGCACTACTATTAACTGGTGCAGTAGGCATTAGTGCTGAAGGTGGCGAGTTTATGGAAATTGTAAAAAAGTGCATATTCCAAGGCAAGCCACTAGATGCTGATACACAGTTTCACGCTAAACGTGAACTTGGAGACATTATGTGGTATTGGGTAAACTCATGCCGTGCATTAAACATCGACCCTAATGATGTGATTGCAGAAAACGTAAACAAACTAAAATCACGCTATCCAGGCGGAGAGTTTGATGTTCACTACAGCGAAAATAGACAAGAAGGCGACTTATAAATAATCATGAGTCAACAACAACTCAACATGCGAGCGACGGGGTAAAGCCGTCAAGTATAAGAGGAATTAACTATGGACGCATTAACACTTTGGATGTTTGTGGGATTTTTATTCGCCGGATATTCAGTAATAGCAAACGATAGTGTACAAACATTAGGTACATGGATTGCATCAAATAACGAAAAAGTAAATTGGAAGATTATGTGGGGAGCCGCTTCGGCTGTCCTCATTTATACATTATGGTATGGATGGTATATGAACGGAGGTGACATCAGTTACGGTCGTTTAAATAAAATACCATTCCAAGAGATACAATGGTATCACGCAATGGCACCAGGA
>TARA_R110002074_G_scaffold83641_7_pt1 | contig 13189 bp, 12 predicted proteins | sample TARA_R110002074 | Tara Oceans TARA_R110002074 (sample SAMEA4397215) | marine metagenome | biome: Polar Biome; feature: [MIX] marine epipelagic wind mixed layer (ENVO:01000061); material: water (ENVO:00002006), including particulate matter (ENVO:01000060) such as... | depth 10-100 m
TATAATATAACTAATAAAATGATAGAAAATAATTTATACCAATTTACATGTCATAGTTGTGACTTTAAATGTAATAAAAAAAGTAAATTTGATAGACATATTTTAAGTGAAAAACACAAGTATGTTTTAAAAGAATATAATGAAAAAATAAAACTAGATATTTCATGTAAAAAAACTAGTAATATAAGTGGACCAAATAAATATATTTGTGAGTGTGGAAAAGAATATAAACATAGACAAAGCTTATTTAATCATAAAAAAAAATGTAAAATAAATGAATGTGTTAAAATTGATGAATATGTTAAAATAGATGAAAATAATTCAGATTTAATAAAACATTTAATAAATCAGAATAAAGAGTTAATAAATGAAAATAAAGAAATAGTTAAAACAATTATAAATCAACAAAAAACTATTGAAAATTTAGCACCAAAAGTAACTCATATAACTAATAATACAATTAATAATACAAATATAATTTTAATGTTAAATGATAAGTTCAAAGACGCTGTAAATTTAGATGATTTTATAAAATCATTAACAATTTCTTTAGAAGATTTAAATTTAATAAAAGATAAAGGTTTAGTAAAAGGTATAACTAACACTGTTATTAGTAATTTAGAAAAAATAGATAAAGATAAACGACCTGTATATTGTATTTCAAATAAAAAGGATAGTTTTTATTTTAAAGATAAAGAACAATGGGAAAAAGATAATAATAATGAAAAAATTAAAGAAACTATTAATAAAGTTGCGTTTGAACAAAGAAAATCATTAGATAAATGGAAACATGCAAATCCAGATTTTTTAAATAATGAAAATAAACAAGAAGAATATCTAAAATTAATAAATGTTACTACTCAAGATATTGAAAATACTGAAAACGAAAACAAAATAGTGCGTAAAATTTATAAAGAAATTCAGAATATTTAGTAATTTAGATGAAAAAATTTATTATAAGACATTTTAAATTATTTTTCCGATATTTTTATATAAATTTAAAAAATCTCTATCAAAACAAGCTTTATCTGATACTCCACAACTAATATAACAATCATAATCTCCTTCAAGTTTATAAATTATATATCCACCATCGCAGCAGTCTTCTAATCTTATTTTATTTTGAAAAATTAAATTATTATAAAATATTTTATTCAAGATTCAAATACATCGTCTTGTGTTAATATTCCGTTATCTAATAATTCTTTAATAATAACAGCAAGTTTTTCTGTATCGAATACACCTTGTTGTGGAGGTCCGTGTCGTTCAAAATATAGTTCATATTGGGGTTTAATTTTAGGTTTAACTTTAAGAGTATAAGACATATTTTGAAATAATGTCATATTATTTTTATAATGATTGTCAATATATTCTTGTAAAAGTTTTGGATCTTCCAATATTTTTACTTTTTCTTCGCATGTTAATATTTTTGCTTTTTGATTTTGATTTTCAATATATAAATTAAGCGAACGTTTTAAACCATCCAATATTTTATAACTATTTTCTTTATAATGAGTAAATAATCCCGAATCATAAACTATATCATAACTAAGAATATTAGAATAATTTAATTCTGTACCAAATTTTGTTACAATAAGACTAGCTAAACTAGTATAAACTTCTTCTGTAAATAGTGTTGTTAAATCATTAAAACTAGCATCTCTGAAATAATTCAAATAACTATTTAATGATGTTAGAACAATATCATATAATTCTTTAAATCTATTGAATTCTCTTAATAATGTATCATGTTCGTTTTTTATTTTTACAAAAGTTTCATTTGATCTGAGAATTGCGAGCTGAATTATAGCATCAATTGTTTGAGAATTAGCACACGAGTCCCCTGTTTTTTTTTGCACGTGTTTTTTTACTGCGGGCATATATAGTATATTTTTAAAAAAATATTTGTTGTTGTCTATCATTATTTAAAATAGAGTTAAATTTTAATTGATTTTTAGAATCATAATTTTGAGTAAATTCTAATGCGAAAGAAACTTCTGACCCATTTAATTGAACTACCTCTCCATATTTGTTTAATATTTGTATGTGTAATTTTCGTATTTTTACATTTCCAAAATAATTTCTTTCTTTAAATATATGATCACCACTATTATTAATAATAAATGTAAATTCCGGATTTGTAATTTGAATTCGTGCTAATATATTTTTACCCAAATATCCATTATTGAAACATGAAATTATTTGATCTTTGGAATTTCCTACAAAATCATTTATTGATATAAACAAATATGAATTAATATCTTTTCCAAATACATTAGTTGCTATTAAAACACCAATATATGTAAAAGAAAATGTATTATATGTATTATTACTATTAATAATAGTATTTAAATCACTTTTTACAAATCCCATAAAAAAAAGAGAAGACTGTTCAAAGGTAATTATATTATTAGTTATATCTGGAATAGTAAGAAAATATGATAACGCACCAGATGCAGGTAAATTTGGATCTAGAAAATAACCGTATGTAGTATTCAATAATGATATTTCATCTTGAGTTTTAAATCGTATAATTGCTTTTCCATTTTGATATTCTTCTCCTGATCCATCAAATTTTAAATAACTGATTAGACCCACACCTGTTGTATTTTTATTAAAATATTCATTTATTTGGTTTTCAAAATCACCCGAATGCCATGTTCCGTCAGGAATAATTATATTATATGTTTCTGTTATTATAGAATCTGTAATGGTTATTGAAAATGTATTATTTTTCTTTTTTTTAGAAATAAAGTAAAATGTATATGGAATTTCGGAAGATATAAGTTTCATTTTAGATACATGGTTTAACTCAAATGGTAAATTAATTGTAAAATCACTTGGTGTAGTGGGTGGATCGGATACTTCTCTAAATGCAGAATCTATAGATATTACTTGTTTTATTTGTTCACGTTGAATTGGGTTTACTCTATGATTTTGCTCTGGAATAAAATTTGGTATTTCTAAATCGCGATAAACCTTTTTTTCTAATACTGGTTCGGGAAAATTAAAATATTTTTTTACTAAATTGTTTGCTTTATCAATAAAATTTAATAAATTTTTTTTTGAAAGTTTATTTTCTATTTTTTCTATTTCTTGTTTTTTTATATCATAAACTTCTAAAAGTTGTTCTTTACTTGCTGTTGTTGGAATATTAAAAAAATTTAATAATTCTAATATTGAATAAGATTCAATATTTAAATCAAAGTTTTCATGTGACATTTGTATTAACTATAAATAATAATTATGAAATTATTATTTATTTAATTAAAAATTACATTAAATCTATGTAACAACAAGAGTTACTAAATAGCTTCTAGTAGCAATTGGAAAGCTCCCATTACCGATCGCTGCGTTGGGACTAACATAGGAAACAGTAAATCTAATTTTATCACCTACGATAAAAGGAATGGAGAAGGTGGCGACCCCGTTGGCTGTGTCGTCGGGCTCCGTGTCGCGCATATAATTAATAAGTCTATCCTGTCCGTCGGTGGAATTGTGTAAAACTTCTAATAGCCCACCAACTATGTTGTCTGTGCCTGTGTCTGCAGTCGTCTTTCCGTTGGCGTTTGAGATGGCAGTCCTGATATCGGATTGAAGATTGTTCTCTGCGTCGCCGGTTATTTCACCACGAATACTGGTTTCATTACTGAATATATCACCACCATCATATCCACCAGTAATGGAATAAGCAATATGGCGGGGCATGTCCGTTTGCAATAAGTTGACGGTTTCACTTGAATTTATCATATTAGCAGTAACGGTTCTGGTATATAAATCTAAGGAAGGCCAGTCAGTCGTTGAGGTTACAGCTGTAAATTCATTATCGAGTTCAGTAAAATCGCTAGAATCTGTTTGGAATTTAAAACATGATCTTGCCTGATCTACAGTAATATCAATATCAGCTAAAGTTGCATCATAGCTAAGTGAATGGTCTACGCCCCCACTTGCCATGCTAGGGGCTACGGTTAATGTAAATGAACTATTAAGACCTGGGGCCTGGAAAATGGCGACACCGCCGTCCGAGATAGGAGGAGTAGAAGTAGAAGAAGTTGTAGACATATTATAACATATTCTAGTATAAAAAAATTTACAAAAAAAATAATTATAATTTGTTTAGAAAAAAACGTAAATTTGAATGAAGATTTTTAATACATTTAGATATGTTTTTTTTTCGTTCTAGGAGTTAATCAGTGTAGTTTTTTCAATGCTATATTACTTGCTAAAATATGTGTGTTTATTTTTTCTTTAAATTCACGTAATTGTTTTTTTTGTTTTTGTCTATCTTTTGATAGCAACAACTCATTTGATCTTGATGGGTTATCATATGATGGCAATGTATTGTAATCATCTATATATTCTTCCAATAGCAGATTAGCTAAAAGCAATATACTGGTTCGGAATATCATCATTCGCATCAGCAATATTAATTGCCCGATTCATTTCTTCTAAATCTTTGTTAATATATCATGGACAACAAATATTATTGATGGGATATGATAGTCGTTTAGTATCAGATAATATATTATCACGTATAGCAGTAAAGATTCAACCATTTCAGAATTTATTATTTAATTCTTTAACAGATTACGATATAAAGAGAGAATATTATGGAGGAGTAAAAATAAGAAAATTGCATATACAAGTGTTAGATAAATATGGAAGAGTAGTAGATTTGTCAAATTATCCAACAAATTTTGTATTTGAATTTACAATACAATATAGTTCAGAAAGATTATCAATATTTAGAAATAAAATGTAATAAGATATAATTAAAATTATAATATATGTTTAAGAAATATAATAATGACAACAGAAATTAGTTTAGAGCCGATGGAAGATAATGAAGAATTAGATAAAGAGATAGAAAATATAGAATTAGATAAAGAGGTAGATAAAGAGGTAGAATTAGAATTAGAGATAGGTAAAGAAAAGTCATTATCAACAATTAAACGAGATTTATCAGATTATAGAAAAAGGATGGGAAATAAAGCAACATATAAGGGTTGGTTAGCTCATATAGTTCCAGAGAATTTAAAATTAGATAAAAGATTAGAAAATATAGATAATGATTATTATAAATATTGGGAAGAGAGTGTAAGAAGGTTGACAAGAAAGAGACATTTAAGAAATAAAAGAAATCAAACAGGTAAAAAAGATATAAAAGATGTAAAAGAGAATTAAAGATTAAGTAATATAGATATTCCGTTAAATCCAGCGATAATTAGTCATACAGATAATTGTTTTTATTTAAATGGAATATATGATAAATTATATTATGATAGTTCTTTAGTTAAAAGTTCAATAAGAATTCCAAAAGTATATACAGATATAAAGTTTAATTTTTTAGGAATAGAGTTTGATGAAATAGATAGTATATTTTATTTTAGAGATAATTTAAAATTTGTTGGAGCAATATGGCAAAATTTATATGATATTTAATTTATTAAGATTAAATTAAAAATTTATAAGATTTTAATTTTAGATTGATAAGCAATAGTAACATTTTCAAATTTAAAAAATAATAAAATCATCTTTTTAAAAAGAGTAGAATTAATGTTTTGATTTAATTTTTTAATATCATAATAATTTAAAAGTTTAAAGTTAGGATAAAAACTTTTATAAAAGAATTGATTATTATATAAACTAATCATATTGTTAATACTATTATTCATAATTCTATTATTAATTTCATATAATATAGTTTTTTTATAACCATTAATTATTTTTTCTGAAATAATATTTTCTTTAAGATGATTTAATATATAAAATAAGATTTCAATTACTTTTTTAGCATTTTGAATAGTTGCATTTATTTCTATAAATATAGAAATACTATTAATATTAATAGAATTATATACTTTAATTCCATAAATTAAATGTCTTTTATTTCTAAGTTCATTAAATAAAATAATTTGTAAAATATTATTCATAAAAGTGATATAATTAAAATATTTATTAGTAAAAGTAATATCAAGAGGAAATGCAATTATATAATGTACAAGTTTTTCTTTTTCATTATTTACATATATTATTTTATTTTTGAAAGTTAAAAGAGAATCTGGTGAAAAAGTAAGAGAGATAGGTTTATAGGTAGGAATATTAGATTTTAAATATTTTAAAATTATATTTTTATCAAAATCACCTATAATAAAATAAGTATAATTATTATAGTTTTTTTTATACCATTCTTTTAAATCATTAATTGTAAATTTATGTAAATTTTTTAATTGTTGAGAGAAATTATTAAAGTATTTTAATGCAGAATTTTTAAAATATTGATTTGTAAATTCTTCATTAAATTTATAATATTTATTATTAGATATTTTTAAAATTTCAGATTCTACAGCTTTTTTTTCATTTTCTAAATTTTCTTTTTTAAATACTGGAAAATTAACAATATTAATTAAATAATCAATAAATTTATATTGATCTTTTGATAATCCATAAATATAATATTGAACAAAATTATTAGAAGTTAATGCATTATGTTTTCCACCAATAGTTTGGATATAATTATAGCACTTAATATAATCACATTTACTATATGCATTTACTAGAACATGTTCTAGTAAATGACTAATACCACAATTTTCTTTATTTTCTTTAAATTTACTACCGGTTATCATTGCTGATATATGAATATTTTGATTTGGTAAATTATAAAGATATATATTTGCACCATTAATATTATGAAAAGAAGGAATATTATTATTTTTTTTTTTGGTTTTCATTACTATATATAGATATAAAAAATTAAACAAATTTTTTTTAGCAAATATAAGAATTTATTTTTTATGTGTTTTTTTATTTTTTTTAACTCTTTTTTTTATATATTTTAGTTTTTTAGTTTTATGTTTTTTATGTTTTTTATCTTTTTTAGTTTTATGTTTTTTATGTTTTTTACTTTTATTATAGGTACCACCAAAAGGTTTGTAACCATCACTATTGGGTCTAGTATCAGTACTAATAGCATTAATAGTAATTCTTAAACCATTAGGATAACCAAGTTCTGAATATCTAGATTTATCAAAAATAGTCTTAAGCTTTTGTAATGCAGGATTAAAATGTTTATTAGTGGGCACAAGAATTACATCAGAAGGAGGCATATCACAACTGCCTCCATTTTTTTCATTAATAGATTGAATTAATTTATCAAGTATTTTTTCAGTGTGAAAAATTGGATTATTTAAAAAATAATTAATAACATCACAACCGATTCTTGAGACTAAACCAGTATTTTTGTTATAAAGTACATTATCTAAGTTTAAGAATTCATAACAAGCATTCTGGTAGGCTTCTTCGCATTGTTTTAGATAGTCTACATAAGATGATCGGTGAGGTTTTTCGTAAGAAAAATTATCAGGAAAATCTCCATATATTTTGCTAGGTGCTCCGTCATGTTCAAGAACAGGCCAAGTTTCTAAATAAATATTTAGATTATAAGTTGTATATTTTAAATAATGGATAATAGCTTCTGTAGAATTGGATGAATAAAATTTAATAACTTCGTCAATATTACTTCTAGTGGAATCAGAAATAATTTTTTTCTTTTCTAGTAAGAAGTTAAGAAATTTCCAACAATCACTAGATCTATCAACTTGACTAAGATAATCTTCTTGCATAGTCTGTGGAAAAAGAGATTTAACCCAAGGACCTAATTGTTCTGAACAATCTTTTTGAAATACCTTTAATTCCTTCGCAGTATATTTTGTTAGAGAATTACCCATATTACAGGTAATTAAACTTTTAGCTCGTAATAATAAAAACCCTGCTGATGGAGGGAGAGGGCTTTCTAGCATATCAGTCATTGTTCCATTAAGTTCATTAACTAAGTTTTCAATAGAATCTTCAGGATAACTAAGCTTGTTACCACTATTATAAATTAGCTTAGCAAGTTTATCTCTATCTTCCAATAATGTAGGATAAATATTAGGAGAAAGTTTAAAATCAAAATCACTATGAGGAGATTGAGCTATTAATCTTAAACTATATTCAAGACTTCCATCTTCATCATTATTTAAAAAATGATTAACAATTAGATAAGCAATTTCTTGTTTTAAAAATTGAGAATTAATTTCTAAAGTCTCGAGTAGGTATTTATTAGTTGTAGTTAGTAATCTAAAAGATTCATCAATAATATTTTTAGCATATTGTTCCCAACTATCGAAATTCGGCCTCTCAAACATATAGTCTCTAATATGTATAGCATTGTTATGAAACTTAGAAGGTTTATACCAAGAAGCAGAAATATTCCAATATTCATAATTTTGATCATAGTAACCTTGAGATTTATTTACAGCTTTTATAAATGAATCAATCATATTAGTGATAAGTTGTGAAAATAAAGTAATAATATTTCCTCCAGCTACTGTAATTAGAAATGGACTGTTTTCATACTGTCCAAAATTACAAGTTCTAGCAGATTGACTACCACAACCATTTAAATAGTTACAATATAAAGGAAAAAGATTTTGAACTTCAATAGATTCGAGAGAGTGATATAAAAATTCTAATCTAGCTTTTCGCTTTGGGGTTTTATCATCTGGAGGCACATCATCTTTTAAAATAGTTTCTAATTCATCAATAAATTTCTCTAATGGAAAGTTGATGCCATATTTCATAATATATAGTATATGTTCATGACCGAATTCATTATTCCAAGTAGGAACTGATAAATCAAATAATTCTCCTGACATATTTATCTTATTAGACGAAGTTGTCATATATATATAATATATATATGATAAATATAATTATTAATTATTTCATTTTAATGTTAATAGATGGGGGAGAGATGTAATTCGATTTTTTAGTAGAGCATCCTCTTAAATGAGCAGATTTAGCTGCAGCATTTTTAGCTACAAATCCACAATATTCACAGACAAATTTACTAGTAGAAGTAGCATATCTAGTTGATAAATATTCTTCTAATGAAGGGATTTTAGTATCATCAAGTTGTTTAAGAATTTTTTGATTAAAATCTTTAATAATTTTTATTAAAGTAAGTTTATTGGCAATAAAAGCTTGATATTCACTATTAATAGAATCAAGAATATCTTTTGGAATTGAATCAACATTAGTATCTTCTTTAAAATTATCAAGTTTAAGTTTAAAATGGTCAATAATATCAATTGCTAATTTAATTTTTTCAGGTTCATTATTCGCTTCATGAACATAAATTAAAACGTTGCCATCATGAATATTAATTTCAAAATTTTCTTTATTAGCAATTCCATAATTTTGAGAGAGAAAAACTCCGCAACAATTTTGAGTTTCAATATCATGAAGAAACTTTTTAACTTCTTCTTGGACAACATTTTTACCCCAATCTTTATTTTCAATTAAAATTTTAGGTTTGTCTTTTCTAGAAAGGATAATATCGCCAGTTTCTTTTGTTTGTCCAACATGGTCAATTTGACTAGTAGGATAGAGTGAATGTAAAATATTAACAATAATATTTTCAGACAATTTTCCTTTAGCTGATGAATTTTCAAGTTTTTTGAGAAGGTCGCCAACTTGAGTATTGAGAGTTTGAGAGAGATTATTTTGAGAATTAGTTTTATCAGAAATATCAGTAATTTTTTGATCAAGTCTTTGTTCTTGGTTAGACATATTTTGAGAAATTTGTTGTTGGGTATTAAAAAGTTGAGATGTTAATTTTTGATCAATTTGAGAGATAAAAGTTTGAAGAGAGGATTCAGTAATAGTAGATTTCATAAATCTCTCTGTATCTTTATTTATAATTTTAAAAGATTCTTGAAATTTATTTTGAAGTTCTAGATTTTGTTTTGGAATTAATGATTCTGTTTTTTGAAAAAGAATTTGTATTTGTTCTTTAATTAATGGTTCAATCTTATCAGAAACATTAGAAGTTAAGTTTAAACGAAGATCATTAATATATTCTCTCTTGAAATCAGAAAATTGTTGAGAAAAGAATTGTGAAGAATCTTTATAGTTGGTAGATATTTCGGATTTAATAGATTTAATTTCAGAGAGAATATTTTGAATAGAATTATTTGAAGGATTATTTTGAACATTATCTTCTAATTTTTCAATAATATTAATAAAAGAAAGAATTGTTTCATCAAAATCGAGGGATTCGTGATCATTATAAAATTTTATAATTTTTGGATTATTAGTTGAGAGAGATTCTAATTTTCTTTTAGACATATATACAAATATTATTAAAGGTTTAAATTTAAATTTTAATAATATTTTGATTTACTTTTATTTTTTTTAGATTAAATTTTTAGATTTTTTAATATTTTTTCTATGTTTTTTTTGTTTTTTACTTTTGTAATATTTTTTATGTTTGCCTTTTTTCAATTTCTTTTTTTTTGTTTTTTTAAATAAAATTTTTTTATTTGCTTTTATAGTTAATTTACCTCCTCTTGTGTAGGGGGCGGAGATCCGCTTCCCCCTTGGTGTTGTCCTTATGACTAGAGAAGGAGGGTTTAAAACCCGATACGGATTAATTAAATTTTTATAATATTTAATAACCTCCGATTTTATACTATCTTTATTAGCATCATCACTATCGTGATCTATAGGATTTACAATTAAAGATTGAACGGCAGTATATGGACTCCAGTTATTATTGATCCATGCGATTTGATCAGGTGTTAAAGTATTCCCACAAATATCTTTTATCTCAATAACTAATGGATATTGAGCTAATCCATCAAAAAAAGTTTTAATTATATATTCGATGATTTTTATATCATTTGAACATAATCTCCAAAAAGGTATTAATATATCTTCTTTTTGGTTAGGTTTGTCTATATCAATATTATCGAATAGTTCTAATGCATTAGCTAAAACACGTCGTTCTTTATAAGTATCTATTAATTTTTGCAATTTATCTTGAGTATAACAATCTTCCTCGGAATTGCCAATACCAGTTATATAATAATTAGTATTTAAATAAAAAGATGCAAAAATTATATAAAATATATAATGTTTTAAAGAGTCAAAATCATGTATAATCATATTTGATAAAAAATATATATTATCATAAATTCGTATTTCTTTATCAAGGTCATTTTGGGTTTGCCTAGGTGGAGAATTAAAAGTATAATATGATAATAAATCTTCACATTGATTTAAATCTACCATGCTCATATATAATATTACAAAATAAAATATTATTTTACTATTATATTATTTTATAATATAATAGTAAAATTTGAAAATTCTTAATCAAAAAAATTTCGAAATATTATATGTTCTATTGGGAGTCCAGAGCAGCCACCCATTTTTTCACTGCCCTCCTCCCCGCCACCACGTTTACATGTTATTATACAATTAATTTTATTATAAGTAGCATAACAAAATGCTGGCCAATCTCCAGTAACGAAATATGTTCTTTTCTTATACCATTCCTCATTTTTCCAGTCCGTGGCGCCTTCTATATCTATATCTTTTAAACTACCAGCCTTATGTAATCTAGTATTAGTATTACTTTCTGCATGGGATGGTCCTTTCTTTAATTGATATATATATGAGTAATCTTTATTTTCTACAGCATGTCTAGGAAAATCATATGTGGATTTAATTTGTAAATAATCACCGGACCGTTTTCTTTGAAGGAATAAATTAACTTTCTCACAATTTGCAGACGTGAGATTTTCGGCCTTGCCGGATGTTTTATTCGGGATTAAGTTCTGTTGTTTTAATTCAGTTACTATACCAGGAATTCTATTACGTTTATTTGCATCTTCTAAAGTAATACCAGAATGTGGATGAGGAATATTCCAGAATTGCTGCTGTGTATAACCTATTGTGGAAGTTGTTGCTGCAGCTGTTACAATTTCATAATTGCTCATCATAAATGTATTATTAGGGTTAGATATTTCACTCTTACTATAATACCAAGAATAAATAAGAGGTACTCCCATCTCACCACCAGGTATAATATCATCGTTTGATCTAGGGACTACTGTACCATTAGGTAGCTTCAACATTTTATTTATATTAAATGCTGGTGCATTAGGTTTGGTGCAGGGAGCACCATCACCAAGTGTAGTAGCGGAATTAATAATATTAATTTTAGGTCTAAAAGGCCAATTGGTTGCGGTAAAGTCAGGAGTAATCATTGTAATTTCTTTTTGCCCTTCTTGCTCTTCTTGCTCTTCTTGTGACAGATTTGGCATATTTGGATTACATTCTGGAAATTTAAGACTTTTTAAAATTGAAGTAACAAAAAAAGGTACTGCATCAATTAATAGAAAATTTTCATAAGGATATTTAAATACAGCTATATTTGAGCAGTCTTTCGGGTAAGGTTTAGCATTAACTACTTTTTTATAAATCTTACATCTAGTATATTCACTTTCCTGTAATCGGGAGTCCCCGTTGATAAAGGGGACTTTATAATCACCTTTCCCAGTTAGACAATATATGTCATACTCACCGTCTTGTAAACTTTTTAAGTCAGTTTTATTATATCTAACAGAATTGAACGTGGGGTCAGCTGGGTTGGGATGGGAACTGGGATTATATTTAAAAAATATTTGTGAAATTAAATCATCATCCCCGGCGCCAGATTTACGTCTAGCGCCCGTGCGGTCGCCAACTTTACATCTATATTTTTTGACTAATTGGTCATTAGTACATATAGTATTACTATTAAAGCAATGATCTTGGTTTTCATTAAAAAGTCCTTTAAAGTCATGATTTATTTCAGCAGGTCCAAAACTACATCTACTAAAATTTTCTGGATCATCTTCTATTTCTGCCATATATATTATATATAAAATATTAAATATACAATTATAAATCTGTGAGAGAATTTCTTTTCAAGAGCCCGAAGTTAATAATATATTGTATATTTTGTTACCACAAACGATACTAAAATATATATAATAAAAAATCTCTCATAAGTTGATATAAAATTATAAAAAAAATAGATAGAATATAAAATTATTTAAAAATTCATCTAGATTTGTGAGAGAAATTTTTTTGAAAAATTGCGACCCTAATAATTTATAATATTTTCTTACTATAAATAATAAGATAATATTATATAAAAAATAAAAATAAGATGATAAAAAATAACATTCTTAAAAATCTATAAAAATTAAATCAAAAAATTGACAAAAATTTAAATCAAAAATAAAACTAAATCAAAAAATTGACAAATATTTGAACTAAAAAAAATATAATGACGAAAAATTTATAAAAAAAT
>TARA_R110002074_G_scaffold1229_3_pt1 | contig 13166 bp, 10 predicted proteins | sample TARA_R110002074 | Tara Oceans TARA_R110002074 (sample SAMEA4397215) | marine metagenome | biome: Polar Biome; feature: [MIX] marine epipelagic wind mixed layer (ENVO:01000061); material: water (ENVO:00002006), including particulate matter (ENVO:01000060) such as... | depth 10-100 m
TACATTAACTCCACCTGTTACTGTTTCTAACTTTTTAGAACCATTATGATAAAGCTCACAAGCTCCATTTACCACAAATTTAGCTATTTGTTCGGAAAAATCACCATTTGCAATTGAAACACCGTTAGCGCTCATTGGCATATTAAGCCAACCCGTAGTATTTTTTATATAACTATTACTACCATCATGATAAATCTGTAAATCACCCCCTGAAGCACTTCCGACTTCAAGTTTTACGTTATCCCCAAGTATTAAATCGCCGGTCATCGTACCCCCAGCCAGGGGTAGCTTAGTAGCTAGGGCTGTGGTAAGAGTACTGTTGTAATTAGCATCATCATTGATAGCGGCTGCTAATTCATTCAGATCGTTGAGTGTGCTTGGAGCACCACCAATGAGGGTAGTAATCTTATCTGTAACATAAGCTGTTGTTGCTATCTTAGTACTATCATCACTTTCAGCTGTTGTTGTTGCTGTGTCTAATCTAGCCGCTGCAACTGTTCCAGTAAGGTTAGCCGCTGGTAAATCAATACCAAGACCTTCTATATCAGACTTTGTTTGATCAGCTGTAGCACTTGATTCTATAGTATCTAACTTAGTACCATCAGTAGCAACATCCCTTCCATCAAAAGTAGAGTTAGTAGTGATAGCACCAGTCATAGCACCACCAGCTTTAGGCAAGGCAGCACCCGCAGTGGTAGTTGTAGAGGTCAATACTGCGTCTCTAGTTGCAATATCTATTCCATCGACTGTACCACTTACTGCAATATTACCAGCAACTGTTAATACACCACTTGTTAATGTTAATAAGTCAGTATCGCTTATATGACCAATGGTCGTATCGTCAATAGCAACACTATCAACAGTCAGGGTTGTAAGTGTCCCTAAAGAGGTGATAGTAGGTTGAGCCGCCGCCGATACTCTCTCAACAGGCTTCTTTCCAAGAAAAGGCATCAGCTAATCTCCATAATTCCTAAGGTTGCGTCAATCGAATTTGTAGCTCCTGCTTTCACCCGTAATTTATCTGAGGTTTCTAAAATATATTTTTGTCCTGCTAACACTTCTAATGTTGTTCTTCCAGGTATACTTACTGCTTCAAGAAGACCATAGTCTTCTCCCGTAGTACCATGAGAATTAGCGTCTTCCCATTGCACACTAACAGTTACAGGATCTGCTGTCTTATTACAAAGTGCTAAACCAAGAATTACTGTAGTTACTCCACTACCAACAGTGTACATGTCTACATAACTTGTTCCTACGTTTAGTTCCCCGTGACTTTTAAATGTATTTGCCATAATTTATCCTAATGCGATTGCCAGAGCAGTGGCGTCGTCTACTGATGCACCAACGTTTGCCACTTCCACAATATTGCCAGAGTCATCTCTCATGTAGATTTTTTGGTCAGCAGTATTTAAAGCAATTTCGCCTTCTACTAAGTCTCCAGTGTCTGGTGCTCCGCTCGTGAACTTACGTTTTGGTTTAATAGTTTGTGCCATTAGCTATAAGTACCTCCGTCTACTGTATTAGTCCAAGAAACTGTATCAGAAGCTGCAGTATATAATAAGAACTTATCTGTAGAGCCTCCCCCATCAACAGCGGAAAGAACGTTTGCTGAGTTAGCTGCTAATACTGAACCTTTTGCGACTGCTGAAAGTCCTGTTCCACCATCTGCTACAGTGATGTCTGTAATTCCTGTGACTGATCCGCCAGTAATTGCTACCGCATCGTCTTCTAAGTGAGCAACAAGAGTTGCAACTGCGTAACCTGTTCCACTTGTATTTACCGTAGTAGTAGGAGCTGCTTGCAGATTCTTAAATAGTTTCCACTTCTGATCCCCCGCATCACGGAAAAAACCTGTATATTCATCTTGAGAACCACTATCATCATATAAACCGTAGAAGCCAATATCTAAAGCGTCTGAGCCTGAATTTCCGGTGGCCAGGGCTAACATCGAGTCAGCTACGTTAACAGTAGTAGAGGAAACCGTAGTAGTGGTGCCTGAAACTGTTAAATTTCCAGAAATTGTTACATTAGTAGGCAGCCCTATAGTTATTTCATTATTAGAAACGGAGGTTTCAATTTCGTTAGTTGTACCAGTAAAGTTTAAAGTTTCTCCAAGTGCAACAGCATCATTAGATCCACTATCTGCTCCTATGTTAAAAGAGGTTGCTATTGCAGTCCAAGCTAAAACGCCTGCTGAGTCAGTAGACAAGAAACTACCATTAACAGCCGCAGCCGGTAGTGTATAAACTAAATCACTTCCTACAGTTGCGGGAGCTTTTAATCCTACATAATTAACGCCGTTTGCAGTAGCCTCATGAAGTTTGATAGCTCCTTGTGCCTTAATTTTCCATTCATCTATATAGCCACCTGAATCCACAAGTACTGCACTACTAGCAGTTAGCGTCCCCGCTGTGTGGTCGAGCATATTTGTAAAGAAGGAGCCTCCAATAATTTCAGGAGTGTTGCCCCCTCCGTCAACATGGCCTATAGATAAACGCTTACCGTAAGTACCCCCACTACCGTACGCGTAAAACAGCTCTCCTTGTGCAACAGCGGACGGTTTACCTGTACCCGTACTGCGTTTGATTTTCATTGTTTGAGCCATTTATAAAACTCCGAATTATCCTAGTAGGATCCTGCGTCTATTGTATCTGAGTCACTTCCAGCTGTACCCATTATTATGGGAACCCACTGAAATGTACCTGAACTTGTCTCGCGATAGACTTTAAATTGATCGTCATCTGTGTCGTACCATGTATCTCCTTCCCCTATATTAGCAGTAGGAGCACCGGCACTTCTGAAATTTTGGTCTGCTAACTCTTCTAAAGCGTCTTGCAAGTTTTCAGATGTAATAGTGGCATAAGGCACTACAGTAACTGAATCTGCTGCAAGCTGACCCGGAGAATTTATAGGTATTGCTAAAGTATACGCTTGTACTTCTGTAACATCATCAGTTATACTAACACTAATAGTATCCCCTGTTACCGTAACATCCGTAACCTCTTCCGTTAATTCTAGAGTAGTTTGAGTACTCACCTGGTAACTTCTGGGGTGAGAGTTAGATCTCCTTGTAGTATTCGTTTAACAATAGCATTATTAGCTGTGTAGATTTCCAAATCATATACATACTGTCCAGCAGCTAAACCCGCTGTAGTGGCAGGGGACAGTTCTATTTTTAGCGCTCCCCCGCTAGCATTAGTTTTGGTCACAGTAAAACTAGCAGCGGTAGAGCCGGCACTATGTGATGTACGCAGCTGCCCCCGACCTGTATAATTGGTCAAATTTAAAGCGGCTCCTGACTGCTTAATTATCAAGTCAAGAGCAAAGCTGGACCCTTGGTCAACCACTAAGTTGTATGTACCTGCACTCATGTCTTTTTCTCCATTGTGAAATTATATCCTAAAGCACCTGCTTAGTCAAGTTTTATTTTTGTGGTGGTCTATTACAGCTTGCCTAGAACTACTCTAGTATTGGTACCGTCTGTTATAGTAATATTCTCTCCATTCCCATCTATTGTCATTTTATCACCTATTGTGATTTTATCCCCATTGGTAGTGCCTAATGTATTTGTTCCTTCGAAACCAGCACCTTTAAGAGTGCCTTTAAATTCTGCATCTCCAGTAGCTCCTTTAACTTTAAATTTAGGGCTATTAATTGTTCCGTCTGCTAAGTTAATAACAAATTCTCCATTCCCAACAAAATTAGTACCATTAAGCTCGTCTGAATCAATAGTTCCTCTCTTTATTACCCCTGTAGTAATATTTTCCCCGTTAATTGTTGTACTAGTACCTGATAAGTCGCTAAAAGCCACTACCCCGCTAAAATTCTGCACTATAGTGGGAGTAGTAAAATTAGCTTCGGTTATACTAGCAGTTCCCCCCTCTGACTCAGTTTCTTCCACTGTAAAAGTACTTACCCAATAATAAGCATCACCAGTTGCATCAAAAGTAGGAGGAGTAAAGCCCCATCCTGCAGAGGACATACCATTAAAGCTATTAGAAGAAAAAGTATAAGTTCTCGTTCCTGAGGTAAAAGGCTTGCCTGGGTTGCTCGTCGTCGAAGTAGGCGCAGTTTTATATAGAAGAGTTGAAAGGGTCTTTTTACCTACTGCCCCTGTCTCTCCTTCTGCTCCAAACTGTGCTGCAAGTATAGCAGCAGACCAGTCATCAGACTCAATAAGATCCGAACCAGTAACAGATATGGCAGGCGCGGTTATTTTCCATAGGTATTTATGAGTTGCAGAAGGACTTGTTGCGACTGGACTCCAACCAGCGAAATTTGTTCCAGAAGTAGCGTTATTAGTATCTGTTAAAACACCTGTTGCAAACGCATAAGTAAGATCCTCAGGGTCGGAAGGCGCAGTACCTGGCGTGTCTGCAGTACGTGCTGGAAGCTGATAAAGCTCCGCAACAGCACTATTTATACCATCTGCTCCTCCAGAACCACTAAATTGTATAGGATCTGTCCATTCTTCTCTATCAATTGTATCAGAAGCCTCTGTACTACTAGCACTAGCTGCAGATATCCACTGTACTCCGTCAGCTACACTAGTATCTGTTACTGCAGTATACCATCCAGTTGCTCCGCCGCTTCCGTTCATAATTTGATTACTACTACTAATACTATATCCTGAAGCTGCTATAATTTTACCCGTGGTCATAGAAACTGTAAGAGTAGGAAAAGTACTAGTATCATCAATGCTTGCAGGAGCATTTTCTGACATTTTGTATAGGTATACTACTGCTGCCGAATTACCTGCAGATCCTTCTTTTAACTTATTAACAGAAATACTTGTAGCCTTTGTTTTAATAGTATTATCAGGATCAAGCTTTTCTCTTACCGTTACAGTAAAATCCATTGGAGTAGTGGAATAAGATATCGCAGCCCCATTCGCATGAACGGTCTTAGTTCTAGAGCTATTTGTGCCCGATGTAAAAGAGGTTTCTGCTGCAATTGAACTAGAGGTCTGAGTAAACCCAGCTCCTGTAAATTTAAACTCAGGATCGGAAAACCCAATAGCGTCTGCTGTGAGTACAATACCTGAAGAAGGTATAGTTGTTAACTGAGCCTCATCCGCATCATAAGATAGTGCTGAAAGAGTGGACTGTAATACTACACTTCTTCCTACGGAAGCGAGGTCCGGAGTAATTTGAAGGAAAGACATTGTATTATTCTGACCACCTAATGCATAACTTCCTGCGCCGCTATTACCTGCGGCATAGTAACTTACAGGTGTAATTATAAAATCATTTTCAAAATCAATAAGTAACTCTTGTCCTTTTAGTGCTTGACTACTAGCAGTTGCTGACGGCCAGGGAAAGTCTACATACATTACAGTGTTACTTTCTATTAAGGCAATTTTTGCTGCATAGCTACTTCCTACAGTAACTACTCGTCCTATTTGCAAAGAGGAGAATCCTGAACCTACAATTTTTCTAGAGCCTTGGGTCATTGTACAAGTACCTAAACTTGTCCAAATACTATCAGCATCTGCTACAAATTTAATACCATCATACCAGTATGCTATAGATCTCCCATAAGTAGTAGTATCGGTTTTTCTAGAGATTAGTCTAAGCGCATTAGCAGAGCCATTAGACGCATCTAATAAACTAAAATCCATCATTAAATATCCTAGGTCTACTCCACCCTCTTGGTAAGGCCAGCTACTATGTGCTAATGCCGTACAATCTAGAGCGTAGGTACTTTCATCTGCGGTTGTATTTCGTTTGGCTAAATTTACATCTTGAAAAGGGGCTGCGACATAGTTATCCACAGAAAACTTAACAGAGCCTTTTTGTGAACCAGTTGTTATTACTTCTACATCACTAGTAGAATAGCCTCCCTTTACTAAGCCACCCAATCGAGGGAAGTTGCCTTCAAAAACATCTTCTATAGTTATTGTTGCAGACACTTTTTTTGAGGTTCTTCCCTTTCCGCTAACAGTTTGGACAGTTACTATATGTTCTCCGTCTGGAACTCCCGAATATTTTAAACTTCGTGTTTCGCTTGGAACAGTAACTCTGTCTCCAAGGAGCTCTACAAATCCTCCTCCAAATATGCCGGTGGAAACTCTCTGATTACTAAAAGTGTGAGACACGTTGAATTCTGCTAAATGCTCGTATGTTGTGGAAAGCCCTGAGGAGCCTACAGCAAGAGGAGAGTCCCATTCAACCATTACTTCTTCTCCTGGTTGGTCAGGATTAGACGTTGTCAATATTCGTAAATTACGAGGAGGGGGTACTTCTTCTGTGTTTTCTGGAGGAAACAAAGGATCTGCTGCTGCTACTAAAAACTCTGAATCTACAGAGTCAAATTTATCAGCGGAATATTCTGCTGCTACTATACTATACACCTCTTTCGCGCCTTCAGCTATAGCTAATATTTTATATTGTTTATAAGACGCTGCAGTTGTCTCCCCTGCTGTGCTAACTTGTTTTATTGCCCACACATCTCCATTAGTAGGAAGCACAGAAAAAGCTGAAGAAATAGGAATAGTATCTCGACCATCTGCTGTAGTAGTGCTTCCTGTAGTTAGAGTTCTTTCTTCCACTACTGTTTCATTTATATACTGTAAGTTTAGCAAATTACCAGAAGTATCTACAGCACTTTCAACTTGCCTACGTGTTAAATCTTCATTAGTAGCATGTAATAACTGAGTAGTAGTTCCTTGTACATCGGCGTGAGTTATATCGTCCCCTCTATTATAGGTTGAAGTACCTCCCCCATTATCATCAATTACAGCACTATCTTGGTTAAGTAGTACTGTTCTTTTAGGAAGTATTACAGCTATAGTATAAGTGTGACCCCCTGCAAAGTCTGAAGAAATTGCTCTATCAATAGTGATTGCAGAAGAAGTACACGAGTTAACTCGCCCGCTGAAAGCTATATTAAAGTCTGCCTCGTCTTGTATATTAACTACATCTCCCGGGGATAGAAACGAGGCATTTATAGAAGTTGCAAAGTTGATTATCTCAGTTTGATTCAGTGCTGTCCATAACTTCCACCGACCATATCTTATTGCTTGCCCTTCTGAAGTACATCCAAAAGCTACAGCTTTTTCACTTTTTATTGTTCCAGTCCTAATCTGGTTTTCCCTATCTTCTACAATAATAGGCTCTACTTTATAATCTGCGTCTGGATTTATCCAATCAACTACCATTTGGTTTACACGAGTTTTAGAGCCGGTAGTTTCATAGTTGAAAGAACCGTCTATTACGTTGCTTCTAGAAAAAGTGTAAACAGGCTCAGTTTTTTGATCAATTACAGGCCTAAAAGTAGCGTCAGTCCAGTATAGAATACCCCTAAATATAGTGGCCATATCCTTTAGTACTTTATAAGAATCAGTAGCTTTTGTAAGATATATATTTGCACGGAAACGAGGCTCTGTACCTCCTTTTCCATCAGGCACCAGTTCATCACAATACTTTGAAATTTTATATAAAGAATACTTATCTATATCTGTACTCTTTAAAAAGTCTCCTAGGCCATATCTATTATTAGTTAATACATCATAAAATATCCATGCAGGGTTGTCTGTATATACTAAATCGTCTGAGAAGCTTCCATCCCATAACTGAGCTACACTAGTAACCGTGCCCGCAGCATTACGGGTATACAGAGCAACTTTTCCTCTGTTTGTGTTGTTAGGATTTTGCTCCCTAGTAACATAATTAGAAGGGACTTTTACTTTTAACCCTTGACAGTCGTAGGTACGAGTAGGCACGCTATCAAAAGATTTTGAGCTAAAAGTTACATTAGCCATTGCAGTATGAGGGTAGGATAATTTTTCCTTTATTATACCTGTTACACTGGAAATGACACTAGTGTACACACTTTTATACCTAGTCTTTTGGGTTTTTAAAGCGGGATTTACTGCCCCTCCATCATTAGGATCATGTTGAGTCAGTCTTGTTATTCGTACTTTAAAACCATTAAAAGGCTGGTAATGTTCTATATTGAATCTCATCTCAAAAGATATACCACTCTTATGTAGGCCGCTATGAACCCATACAGGTCCCCCACCATGCTCTTTACCTCCAGGACCGTCGATATCCTCGTAGTTATATCCATTTCCTGTATCTATACCTAGCTCTACTTTATATGCTACTCCCCCAGGGTATTCTCTGCCGCTATTCTCGCTGACGTAGTACAAACCTGAAGGATAGTTTACTAAAATTTTTATTTCATCAATTTCAGAAGCCTGAGCACCTGAAGCAGTAACTGTTCTAGCTGCATTTTTATTTAATGCTGAGTCTGAAACACTTAAAGCCACAGAAGTAGTGCCTACCCCCTCTATTGTGGGAAGAGGAGCTTGGTCTGCAGTTCCTGAGTTAAAACTCCATCCTGAATTTTTATACTTCTCTTCAACTAAGGCTCTTTGTGACCCGGCTCCTGCACCCGTTAGTATTGGTCTAGAAATACCAAATCTATACGTTCCAGTAATCCCAGCGTTTTGGGCAAGAGTAATAACATTGCCACTAATAGAAGCTATCTCTAGAAAAACTCCTGCCTGTAAAGTATGCACTACGCCATTTGCTCTATCTTCATCGGACATTAACAGCTTCCAGCCAAGTTGCCCTCCCCAAGTAAAAGTTGCGGTTTGGTTAGTTGTATTAACATTAGTAAGCCCTCCACGTATATCGTGGCCGCTTTTAGATAATTTAAGATTAACAAATAATGCATCATTATGGGGGGCAGTTACAAGAGCAGCCCCATTGTTAGCTCCAGAGGTGTCATGTGCCCATGCATTCGCCATACTGCTTCCCGCAGTTCTGGTGAGAACAGTATTACCTCCTATTGCTATTCGTTTTTCTTGTCCTGACGTTCCATCAAAAGGACTACCTGTAAAAATATAAGTACTAGTAGGAAGTGATATATCGGACATAGTAACAGAAGTATTATAAACTCCATACACCATCACATACCTTTTACCCTCATCTCCTACAGAAGAGAAAAAAGTACCTGCTCCTGGGTTAACTGTTACAGTAGTGCTGTTCTCAGAAAATGTAGCCAGAACACCACTTGAAGGTCTCATAGCGGTTTGGTCTGAGCCTTGAAGAGCATCATTATCTAAAAATATACCTGCACCCCCTCCTACAAGACCTTCGATAGGCCCTTCAGAGAGTATATCGGAAACCAATATAGTTTGTTCTGTACTTCTAGTAACGGCACTCGCTAAACCATCATTATTTGAGGAGTAGCGACGCCTATCAAGTGCATTTATAGATTGTTGGGGCATTTTATAATTCCTTTATGGGCTATGTGCCCGCTCTTATGTCTGACGCAGTACTATTTCCAAGATGATCAAATCCTAAAGACCTAAGTTTTGAATTTACTCCTGAAATTTCGAAACTTATTGGCTGTCCAGGGATTCTTAAATGCCCATATAATACAGGTACGGGGTCTCCTTGTATTACATTTTGTTCCGCCCCATTGAATAGATAGGACGATTCTTGGTCTCCATCAGTAGAGGGGTCAGGAGCCATCATTTGATTTATTCCCGCCATAGCTAAGTTTACAGCCATCATACTTAAGCCCATTTGAATCGTGGCTGTACTTAATCCAAAAGCACCTCCAAAACCTCCGATCGCTCCTTGTGTCGCGCCATGTATTGCTACACCGGAACTAGTAGTTGTGGCAGTTCCCATAGCACCAAATAGTGCAGGAGCATAAATAGCTACGACTACCATAGCTATTGCTGCGAGTATCTTTGCTCCTGCGGATTTAGAGCCGGCAGGAATAGGAGTAATTGTTATATCTCCCTCCTGAAGAGTCATAAGCATCTCTACTTCATAGTCTAATTTATTACTAGCTACGTCTATTTCAAACCCTATATCATTTTCATGGCAGTCTATAAAATATTTTTTTATCCCTGAAAAGTTAGCATCTAAGCATTTTATAGCATCTTGTACTGTGGGAGCGTTAAATTGAAAATGTGTTCCGAATTTCTCACCCATTTCCCCTTCTAAATATACATTACGCATCATATCGATAAGCTCCTACTAAATATTTGTGCCATAGAGGATATAAATTCTCTCTACAAGACAGTCTTTCATTTGCGTGGTGATAAAAACAGTCATTACCTATATACACACCACAGTGATTATTTGTGTCTGCTAAAACTTTAAAAATTAGTACATCATTATCTTGTATCTCCGATAACTCTACAGGAGTATGATTCCACTCAGAAATTAATTCATCATTGAAGTAATCTAATCCCTTTTCCCACCAGTCATCTTCGAACATTGCTCTTTTTGGGATAACTATATCTTTACTAAGTAGGTAGTCTCTCATAGCCTCAAAACAATCTGTTACTCCAAATTCATACTGTCTTCCATATAGATTAGTAGTATTAATTTTAGGTTCTAATACGTGTAACTCCATATCAGGGTAACTAAAAATATAATAAGGAATACCTAAAGTATTACAGTATTTTATATCTATTTCACTAGGATCTGGGCTTGCATCTGGGTGACTATGTACTATTGCTACTATATCTGATGTTCTCTTTATTTTTAAAAACTCAGCAGAGTCAAGTATAAAATCTTCTTCATTTTTTGCTAAATTTGTGCAAGGATTCCATACTTTCTTACCTTTCACTACGGAAAGAATACCGCAGCCTTCTCTAGGGTACTCTTCTTCAAAATGTTTTGTAATGTCGTCTAAGTATTCCATTAACGGAAATTTCTAGTTCCGGGGAAGGCCCCGAAAGGTAGGGGAATATTTGTATTGTATACAGGAGAAGGTACTGAAACACCGTTAAGAATAGGCATTCCTTGGTATCTAATTTTACAAGATTTAAGTAACTTACCACAAGCATCCCCTCTAGTCCATACACTTTCATTTGTGCCGGGGGTTATACCTGTACTTGCTCGAACGGCTCTCCATATAGTATTAGCGTGTTGAACGTATGAGTTTTTCCTTGGATCTGCAGCATCTACAGTATATGCCGTAGAAGCACTATATACTGTATAAGTTCTTACCACCTGCCAGTGTACTACAGTCTCAGAGGGAGGGACTTCATTATCACCACTAACAAGAGGAAGAGCCCTCTCACACCTCCAATATAAACCTCCATGGGATACAAACTCGCCTACTATATACGCCCTATTTGTTGCATATGCTCCTATCCAAAAAGCAGTTGCAGTACCTGCAAGATGGCTAGATAATACTAAAGGCTCATCTTGTCCCGTAAAATAAAAACTAAGACTAGTATTAGTACCACCGGAGACACTTTCCTCAAATTGTTCATGAGTTTTCCATGTACAAGCACTTTTACCGGGATCAGTTTGTCCCAGTTGATACACCCAAGGACAATATTTTCCAATAACTTGGCGTCTTGGTAATCTAACCCCTCCTAAGTCCATTGGTGAAGCTAGTTCTACTTCTATAAAAATACTGCTTTTGTTTGATATTCTATCAATTACAAAAAGTTCTTTACCAAACTCGTAACCTGTTACTCCGTCTCCTGTATACTTTTCTAACGTTTTTCTTCGAGTAACTCTAGCCCCTACTAAATCTTCTATAACAAAATTATTCGTAGTTACCTCAATACCATCAATTTCCGAGTTCCAAGTTCCGTCGTCCATCTGAGTTTTAAAAATTGAATTATTTTTAATAATAGACTCTACGTTTGCAAAAGTTAACTTAGGCCGCGCCATTGCTCCTTCCGCTGATTTTTCTATTCCTTCCATAAAAATAGGTAGAGCTACATATGTGTTTCCATCAAATATTAAATCATTATCTGCGGTACCATTATCCAAATCTTTTCCGGGGTGGAAATACAATGTATTAGTGCCGGCAGCTTCTCCTTCAGGAACCTCTCCTATTTCGATTTCGTACAGCTCTACTATTCCACTATCTATTTCTAAATCTTGGGCATCTGTTACTATTACATTACTCACGGCTCGTATACTCGCTCAAAAGTTCCATTTACATTATAATGGTCAGAATTGGAAAAAGTAACATTCCAACTTGGACAGATTACTTTCACTTCTCGTTCGTTAGGGTTGCTAAAAGTAAGAACAACATCATTAGAAATAGTTTGTGCGCTACTTAATACTAGTGCAGTACCTGATATACTTGATACAGTTACAGTACCACTTATTCCTGTACCTGTTATTGTAGCTCCTGCTGATATATTAACATTAGTTGTTGCAGCATCTAATGTAACAGCTGTTGAGTTATTTACCGCCCCATTAACTACAGCAGTTGCAGTACTAGTAGAGTTAGTATCAGGATAAGTAAAGGCGAAGGAGGTTACACCTTTTTTTGCGCTAAAAAATGCTTCGATATCGTCTGCTTCTACTTTTGGTCGATTCTGAAACGCAACGGAAAAGCTCTCTGTTATAGAGTTTAATCCAGCTGCTATCCTTTGTTGATACCCATCGCCGAATTTAGCAACTAGTACATTCGGCTTAGAAGACATAGCCAAAGTTTTATCAGGCAAAACTTTATCAGTAATATTTGTTACTATAAATCCAATTGCCATTATGCTACTCCATACGGATTTAGTATCCCGCCTGACCTCTTTTGATATTGCAATTCTTCTTGTACTGCCATAGAAATTGCCTGCCCCAAATTTTCACCCATCATACTGTCTGAAGAAGATTCTGACTTATTACCGCTGTTATCCATAGAGACATTAATAGTTACGTTATTCTGCCCTCCTGCACCTTTTAAATCAACAGGTATTGATCTATTATTTGGCAGAGGTACTACTGCTTCTGTTCCGTGTAGCGTAGCCGGGTACCCAGCATCTCTACCACTTGCAATCCCTCCTGCTGCATAATTCTTATTAGCTTTTGTAATTCCCCCATATCTTAAAGCGGGGGGTTCTTGTATACCCCCGTAACGAGATTCTTCTCCTATTCCTATCCAGTTACCAAATGTACTGCCTCCAAGAGTGCTTTCAAGTAGCTTAACTATAAGTAGCTTAGTTATGATTTGCGCAAGGGATTTTAGTATACCTATTGCCATATCTTTAAAAGCCGTTTTTGCGTCCTTTGCTCCCGTTACTATAGAATTAAAAGCTGAAGCTAAGTTAGAAGATAAAGACTGTCCTACTGTTAATCCGAGTTGACCAATCTCTGTTATATCTTTCGTCATTTGTGCATTACCAGATTTCTGTACAGCAATTTTTACTTCTGTTTGTGCGATTTCGGCTT
>TARA_R110002074_G_scaffold126844_6_pt1 | contig 13159 bp, 9 predicted proteins | sample TARA_R110002074 | Tara Oceans TARA_R110002074 (sample SAMEA4397215) | marine metagenome | biome: Polar Biome; feature: [MIX] marine epipelagic wind mixed layer (ENVO:01000061); material: water (ENVO:00002006), including particulate matter (ENVO:01000060) such as... | depth 10-100 m
TCAGGTTTGACGTAACTGAGCATTAGTTTTTGAAGCAGAAGTCTTTCCTGCGAAAAAGGAGAAATCACATGAAACAATTCACAAATAGCTACTTCCGTTTTAAAAGCTTGTTGATAAGTGCAGTTATATCTTCAGAAAAATCAAACCTGTAAACAAAATACAAGTAAATAAATCCTATTAATAAAGATTTCAAGCCAATATTAACAATAGGGTGAAATGGAAATTCCCAGAAGTAGAATGCCACAACACCTAGAAAAATAAAACATCCTATTTTAAAGGTGTTTGCAGTAAAAGGTAAGATTTTAAATTTTTTATAAACAAAGAATAGTTTTATTGAATTGTAAAAGAAGATTGCTAAAAACGTGGCTATAGCAGCTCCGTTGATACCAAATAATGGTATAAAAATCATGTTTAGCAAAACCATTAATATTACGAGTATCACCCCTAAAACCAGTACTATTCTATAGTAGTCGCTATTAAATAAAATGGCATTATTACTCCCTAGTAGCGAATCATAAAGTTTTGCTATACTGATAATAAACACCACAAAAAGACCTACGCTAAATTCCTCAGGAATAATAAGATACAACTGATTGATATTTAAAACAATCAATAAAAAAATAAATCCGCCAACAATAAATAAGTTCAGCGAACTACGTTTGTATAAATCGTCTAAAGCTTCAAAATCCCTTTCGTTTAAATATTTGGCTGATAATGGCAATAATATTTGATGCATTGCCCGTTGTGGTACTGCAATAACAGCGGCAATAAAAATGGCAACGCTATAATATGCAATTTCTTCTATTGGAATATAATACCCAAGCATCACTTTATCAACATCCAAAAGTATGGTTGCTATCGAACCTGCAATAATTATTAATGATGAATACTTTAAAATACGACTTAAATTATTCACTTTTTTAAATGTAATAACAGGAAGTTTAATACTAAAGGCATAAACGTTCATAATTAACATTCTTAAAACATAAACCTGAACCAAACCCCACATGAATTGCTCAAGATTAATAACATTGAAATGCAACAAAAACAATAGTAACATCGCTCCTGCTCTATGAAACACCTCTTTCATAAAATTCCCAAAAACCGTTTGCATTTGTACCTTTGCCCAAGCAAAAAACACCTCAAAATAAGCTAAAGAAATAGCAATAATAACGGTATGCCATAAATAGCCTTTAATGATGGTGTTCTTCTCTGATAGAAAATTACCAATAGTTTCATACCCCAATTGAGTAATAAATAGGATAGGAACTATAATGACTATGGGCAAAAACAACATGAGTGTTAAAAAGCTATTGAGCGACACCCGTGTTTTAAACGATGAATAAAATTTAACTAATGTATTGTTCACACCAAAAGCCATTAGCGGCATGATTACATAAGCCAAAGAGAGCATATAGCCTACCATTCCATAATACTCATCGCTTAAAAATTTAGTGTAAAGAAACAGTGTATTAATAGCACCAAACATAAACCCCAGATAGGTAGTAATAATATTCTTAAAAGATTGTGATGCTACAATTCCCATCATAAGAGTTCGGACAACGATTTAGTTAATGCTTTTCTATGGTATTTTTGCAAACCTATAGGGTAAACCTTTAAATCACCATTTAGAAAAGCTTTATAATGCGTTAAGATAATCGATTTTAATGACTCGTAATCATCGTAATTAAAGTAGTTTCCTGTATTGGTTTCTTTAATGATATGTTCTACATCTGAGCCTTTTGGACCAATGGCAAGTATGGGTCGATCTGAAACTAAGTATTCAAACAATTTACCAGGAATGATGCATTTTGTTTCTTCAGAATCTATTTCAACAAGTAATACTATTTGTGATTTTTTTTGATATCTAATGGATTCTTTATGTGAAAGATAACCCACATTATTTACATGATTGCTTAAATTATATTTTTCAATTGAATTCAATACGTTTTCGCTCACAGAACCAACAAAAGTTAATTGTAAATCCTTGGCAAATCGATTGTTTTCTTTGACCAATTCAGACAAAGCTTGCCACAATATTTCCGGATTCCGTTTTGATAAAAGTGACCCAATATGCGCTAATGAAAATTTAGAATCGAGTGAAACACCTTCAATGGACTCGTTATCATATCCATTCGTTATCACTTCAATAGGTTTATTAGTAATTTTCTGAAACTCTTTTTTAGTAACTGAACTGGTAACTATAATTTGGTCCGCAGTATTTAAAACCTGTTTTTCAAGCGCTTCATGTTTTTGCTTGGAAGCTTCGGTGAGCTTTAACTGTTTGTGATAGCCAATGGTTGTCCACGGATCTCTAAAATCTGCCAACCACTTCACGCCTAGTTTTTCTTTTAATTGCAAACCAATAAGATGCAAACTATGTGGCGGCCCCGTAGTAATTATAGTTTGAATATTTTCATTTGAAATATATCCTGAAAGATATGCCAAAGAAGGCTTTATCCAACTTTTACGAGCATCTGGGATAAAGAAGTTACCACGAACATAGAGCATTGCTTTTTCAATAAAGCTTTGCTTTTTTTGTTGGGGAATGATGCCTTTACTAATAGTTTTTGAAGCTTTTTTTGAAAATAACCCTGCTAATTTGTAAGGTTCTTTTATAGGCTGTTTTAAAACGGTTATATCTTTTGAAACCTCAGATAGTAAACTCTCATCAATTAACGGATATTTTGGATTTTCAGGACTATAAACTATGGGTTCAATATCAAATTCAGGAAGATATTTTACAAATTTCAGCCAACGTTGCACCCCAGGACCACCTGCTGGGGGCCAATAATATGTTATAATGAGTACTTTTTTTTTAATCATTTTTGTCATTCCCTTGAAGAAGGGAATCTTTAAAATTGAAACTAAATTAATACTGGATTCCTGCTTTCGCAGGAATGACAACTACCTTTTCTTAACCTCATAAAACAAACCTCCAAGCAATAACAATACTAATAAAATAGAACTCGCTAGAGCAATTTTACTTCCAGTTTTCACAACGTCTGGATCAAACTTAAATTCAATCGTATGTTTTCCAGCAGGAACTGGAAGTCCGCGTAACGTATAATTTACACGTATATGTGCAGTTTCCTCACCGTCAATAAAGGTTTTCCAACCATTTCCATAGTAAACCTCTGCAAACACCGCAAATCCGTCATTTGAATTGTTTGATTCGTATTTTAAGTAATTAGGTTTTACCTCTTTCAACCTTATTGAAGCCAAAGAATCTAATTTATAACTTGGAGCACCCTCAGACTTAAATCTACTTCCAAAGTCATAATTATTTAAAACAGCAATATTTTTATTATCCAAACTATCTAAAGCCTTAATTTCTTCATTTGCAGAATTAACCAGCCTTATCTTTTTTACAAACCAAGCTGGACCATTAGCCTCTTTATTGGTATATGGGAAAACGGTTCCGTTTTCATCCTGTGCGATAATATATTTAGTATTGAACATATTGAGCACATTAATGTTGTTTTTTGAAATATACCAATCGAAAACCTCGCTATATCGCTTTAATTCCGCTGCATGGTAGCCATTTAGTGAATTATGGAAATAAGAAGGTTTTGCAGCACCTGAAACCAAATCGAACACACGGTAATACGATTTATCCTTTAAAATTTCTTTATCGGCTTCATTCGCTTGAAATGGCTTATTTACTTGAATTGCAGTTACAAAGTCATCGTTGTTTACATAGCGCCTATCCACACCAACCAAATCAAATAGAAACAAAACACCAAAGCCTACAATAACCCATTTTTTCTTTAGCTTATCTTTTAAATAGCCATAAATTAATCCGGCACCCAAAAGCACAAGAACTAAACTTCTGACAGTGTCCTCAGTAAAAATGGTTTTTCTGTCTTCTTTTAAAGCATCAACAAAATCCTGACCGTAATTCTGACGGTAAAATCCATCATTAACACCAACAAAATCAAATAATGATGTTTTAAACAACAAGAAAACCAACGCTAAACCACCTGTAATTGCCGTAGTATATTTTAATGCTTTTAGTTTATCTTCTTTCTTTTCAAAATCATTGAACAATCTCACTAATGCAAAAACGGCTAAGACAGGAACACATAATTCTAAAAGAACCTGTATTGACGTTACCGCCCTAAACTTGTTGTAAAGTGGTACATAATCGATAAAGAAATCGGTTAAAAAAGACAAATTCTTCCCGTATGATAATAATAACGACAAAATAGTTCCACCAACAAGCCACCATTTCAATCTGCCTTTTACTAAAAACAAACCCAATACAAATAAAAACAATACAATGGCACCAACATAAGCAGGTGCTTCAACAATTGGTTGCTCGCCCCAATACATTGGCGCGCTCTTAGCTTCTTGTGCTGCTTGCGTGGTGGTTGCGCCTAGTTTTCTAAAAGCTTCGTAAGTAGCAGAATTTTTTCCAACATCGTCATAGGTACCACCTCCCATAAAACGTGGGATAAACAAATTAAAGGTTTCTGCAAAACCGTAACTAAATTGCGTAATGTAATCTCTATCCAACCCAGAAGTCACTTCTTTTAATGAGCCATCTTGGTTTATTGTCAATTCACTTTTTCCTCGCGTGCTTTCTTTTACATACTCTTGTGTTGCTAAAATACTTGTGGCATTTAAAGCAATCGCCAAAACAACGGCACCTATTAAAACACCTATAGATTTAAAATAATGCGGTAATACCTTTTTCTTATAAGCATCAATTAAATAAGCAATTCCCAACACAATAACCAAAAACATCAAATAGTACGTCATTTGAAAATGATTGGCTACTATTTCCAAGCCCATCGCAACTACCGTTAGCAAAAACCCTGCTATATATTTTCGCTGGAACACCAGTAATATACCACTTAAAACCAAAGGCATATAAGCAATAGCATGCGCTTTACTGTTGTGGCCAACTCCTAGGATTATTATTAAATACGTGGAAAAACCAAAGGCCAAGGCGCCCAATGCAGCGAGTTTAAAATCGACTTTTAAAACTAAAAGTAGAATGTAAAAACTGAGTAAATAAAGAAATAAATAATCGGCTGGTCTGGGTAAAAAACGAAGTGCTAAATCTAGTTTTTTGATGTAATTATGTGGGTATTTTGCACCCAATTGATAGGTTGGCATACCACCGAAAGCGCCATTTGTCCAGTACGTTTCTTCACCTGTATTGGCTTTAAAATCCTTTTGTTGCTTACTCATGCCAATATATTGCATGATATCGCTCTGGAAGATTTGCTTTCCTTGTAAAACCGGATTAAAATACGCTAAGGATACTACAACAAACCCAATAAGAACTAGGATATGCGGGATAAATCGTTTTATTGAAAATGGCATGAAAATATTTTAAGTAAAATGCTGGACGTGAAATTAATCAATTTCTTCGTAATCCACATAATCACCAACATCGTTATTCGATGATTTAGATTTTGGTGGCATTTTATCAATAGATATTTCACCTTCTTTCTTAACTTGCTCTTGTTTTGATTGCCCTTGAAACTGACCTCCAAAACGTTCCCCTGCTTTTTTTGCAGCATACTTTACTAAAAAAGGCGCAAAAATTCTTGAAAGTATTTTAAAAATATAATAGACTAAAACAATTATAAATATGGTTCTTAATAAACCCATTACTAAAACTTTTGATTAAAACTTAAAACAAAAATACAAATCTGTACGTTTAAAAATCATTCAAAAATGATAAAAAAAGTATAAAATATCTATATTTGGGAACCCTTTAATTGAAAATTGATAAACTAAAAAGGTAATAAAGCCTTGGATGCCATCTAAAACCTTAATTATGAACCCAATCAAATCTACTTTATTTTTAATTTTAAGCTTAATTACCACTGAAGCTTTTAGCCAATATACAGATGTCATAAACTCCAACAGACCTGGCGTGTCACGAAGTGCGTTTTCAGTAGGTACAAAGGTGGCGCAATTTGAGGTTGGCCCCTACATCATAAATGAAGAACGAACACCTGCAACGGCATACGAAGTGTCTGGTTTTGGAGCTGATTTTGCTGTTAGATACGGATTACTATGGGAAGAGCTTGAATTAAATATTGAAGGCACTTACCAAAACGATACAAAAACATTCACCTCTAATTTATCTCCTGAAAATAAGCGTTCAAACTTTAAAACCGTAGCTATTGGTGCTAAATATTTAGTTTTCGATCCCTATAAAAATGAAGCCGCAAATAAACCTGATTTATACAGTTGGAAAGCAAACCATAGTTTCAAATGGAGGTCATTAATTCCAGCAGTAGCAGTTTATGCTGGAATGAATTATGATACTGAAAACAACCCCTATACAGCGCCTGGAGTTGAAGGTGTTAGTCCGAAAATAATGCTTGCTACTCAAAATAATTTTGCTGGTGGTTGGGTGTTTGTAATGAACTTAATTAAAGATAGAATAGGCACCGATCAATCGGATTTCTCATATATACTAACATTAACACATTCTTTTAATCCGCAATGGGTTATTTTTGGCGAAGCTCAAGGTATTCAGAGTGATTTTTATGCAGATAATTTATTTAGATTTGGTGGCGCCTATTTATGGAGCAAAGATTTCCAGCTAGACACCGCTTTAACATTCAATACTAAAGATACGCCTTCTGTTTTTAGCGTGAATTTTGGCATGTCCTATCGTTTGGATTTTCATAAAGACAAAGAAATAGATAATGGGACTTCGGCTAAAGATGAAGGAAAAAGACGTTCCAATAAAAAAGGAAAAAAGAGAAAAAAGGGAGATGATCCTGATACAGATGAGCCCATAAAAAAACAAAAACGAGACAATATAGATTTTGGTGATAATTAAAATACCGAGATTTATAATATACATATGATTACACTACAAGAAGTAAAAACAAAAAAAGATTTAAAAGCTTTTATAAAGTTTCCGTTTAAACTATATAAAGACTCCAAATACTGGGTCCCTCCTATTATTAGTCAGGAAATGAAAACCTTTGATAAAACCGAAAATCCCGTTTTTAAGGATGCAGAAGCTAGACTCTTTTTAGCTTACAAAAACGATGAAATAGTAGGTAGAATTGCAGCCATTATAAATTGGCTGGAAGTAAAAGACCAAAGTATTAAAAAAATGCGTTTTGGTTGGTTTGATTTTATTGACGACTTAGAAGTTTCCAACATTTTATTAGAAAAGGTTAATGACATTGGGAAAGAAAAAAACTTAGATTATGTTGAAGGCCCTGTTGGATTTTCAAATTTAGATAAAGTTGGAGTAATGACTGAAGGCTTTGAATCTATTGCGCCAATGGTTACATGGTATAACCATCCTTATTACGTAAAACATTATGAAGCAGCAGGTTTTAAAATTGAAAAAGAGTACTCTGAAAGTAAGTTTCCATTTGAAAATGTAAAACCGGAATTCTTTAAAAAAGCACAGGAATTAATAAAAAGACGCTATCAATTAACGGCTTTAAAATTCACAAAAACGAGTGAAGTCATGCCCTATGCCGATAAAATGTTCGATTTATTTAACGACAGTTATGCATCTTTATCATCCTTTGTTGCTATAAATGATGTTCAAAAAGAATATTTCAAAAAGAAATTTATCAGTTTCGTAAACCCAGAATATATAAAATTTGTAGTGGATAAAAACGATAAACTAATTGGGTTCGCCATAGTAATGCCAGCATTTTCAAAAGCTTTACAAAAAATGAACGGAAAGCTTTTTCCTTTTGGATTCAGACATATTTTGCATGCAAAGAAGCATAGTAAAGATGTTATTTTCTATTTAATTGGTATTCATCCCGATTATCAGAATAAAGGGGTGCACGCCGTTATTTTCAATGAATACTATGAAACATTTACCGAAAAAGGGATTCAAACCTGTTTTAGAACACCAGAATTAGAGAATAATACCGCTATTAAACAAATATGGAAACATTTTTATCCTGAGGTTTATAAACGTCGGAAAACGTTTAGAAAAGATATTGGCTAAAATAAGAGGATAGAACGCATACGCTGATAGATGTTAGATGTTAGATGTTAGATGTTAGATGTTAGAAAATAGACATTGATACCTTTAAAACAAAAAAATCCGATTCAAAATAATTGATTTAAAGAAAACCTTTGTGAACACAGGGTTTTCTAAGTTTATAAAAAAAAGGGCTTGCTTATTACGTCCCGCTATCGGGGAAAAAATTTTATTTTTTAGAATATTTTGAATTTAAAGTTCGCTGTTTATCAATTAGCTACAATCAAGTCTATGTTCTTCCCCGAAATTTCGGGGCTATTAGCGAAGCGGTCTTGACTCTTTAATCGGACACTAATGAATCAAAATATTATTATATTACTCACCCATGGCCGACATAACTGCCGCCGATAAGCGTTTATACGTTCCATTATCCAAACGTTCTCTAATAGCTTCAAAAGCATCTAAAGTTTCTTCTACATCTTGTAAGGTATGAGTCGCTGTTGGAATCATTCTAAGTAAAATTAATCCTTTAGGTATCACAGGGTAAACCACTATAGAACAGAATATTCCATAATTTTCACGTAGGTCTCTTACCAATGCCATAGCCTCTGGAATACTACCCTTTAAATATACAGGAGTTACACAACTTTGTGTAGTCCCAATATCAAAACCACGGGTTTTTAATCCAGATTGCAAGGCATTAACAATTGTCCATAGGTTTTCTTTCAACTCTGGCATGGTTTTAAGCATTTCCAATCGCTTTAAAGCCCCAACAGTCAATTGCATTTGCAAAGATTTTGCAAACATTTGCGAACGCAGGTTATATTTTAAATAATCTATAATTTCTTGGTCTGCTGCAATAAATGCTCCTGTACTCGCCATAGATTTTGCAAAGGTTGCAAAATACACATCAATATCATCCTGAACACCTTGCTCTTCACCTGCTCCAGCTCCTGTTTTACCTAAAGTTCCAAAACCATGGGCATCATCAACTAAAAACCTGAAATTAAATTTTTTCTTTAATGCTACAATTTCTTTTAAACGTCCTTGTTCACCACGCATACCAAACACGCCTTCGGAAATAACCAATATGCCTCCGCCTGTTTGTTCTGCCATTTTAGTAGCACGCTCTAAGTTCTTTTCTAAACTTTCAATATCATTATGTTTGTATGTAAAACGTTTACCCATATGTAAACGCACACCGTCAATTATACAAGCATGTGCATCAACATCATAAACAATAATATCATCTTTAGATACTAATGCATCAATTGTAGATAAAATACCTTGGTATCCGAAATTTAAAAGATAAGCTGCTTCCTTACTAACAAAAGCAGCTAATTCATTTTGTAATTTTTCATGTAAATCGGTGTGACCAGACATCATTCTAGCACCCATTGGGTATGCCGAACCGTATTGCGCAGCGGCCTCAGCATCCACTTTACGTACTTCTGGATGATTTGCAAGACCCAGGTAGTCATTAATACTCCAAGTAATTACATCTTTTCCTTGAAATTTCATTCTGTTAGAAATCTCTCCTTCTAATTTTGGAAAAACAAAATAGCCTTCTGCTTGCGAAGCCCATTTACCTAATGGCCCTTTGTCTTTATAAATTTTTTCAAATAAATCCTTCATTTACTGTGTGTTATTGCTATTAAAATCAAGAACCAGCTAAAACGAAAAACATGATCTTAGGAAGTGCTTAAAAGTAAATTTAAGCATTTTTAGTGAAAGTTTTAGTTATTAGCTAGTTGTGCAAAATTAAATATTTATATGCATCGAACATAATTTTTGATGCTCAATTATCAATAAAATAAAAAAAGAGATAACATTTTGTCATAAAAACAATGTTATCTCTTTTATATGGGCGTTATAAAACTATTTTATATACTGTATTTTTTGGGATGAGGCTTCGTTAATACTATCGAAAAAGCCTTGTTCATTCATCCATTTATCGCTGTAAACTTTACTCATGTAACGTGAGCCGTGGTCTGGAAATATAATAACAACATTATCGTTCTTTTTAAACTCCCCATCTTCTCCTAATTGCTTAATAGCTTGCATTGCTGCACCAGATGTGTATCCAACAAATAAGCCTTCAGATTTTGCAATAGCTCTTGCCATGTGCGCGCTTTCTTCATCCGTTACTTTTACAAACTCATCAATAACATCAAAATCTGTTGCCGTTGGTATCAAATTTTTTCCTAAACCTTCGATCCGGTAAGGATAAATTTCTTTTTCATCAAACTCTCTGGTTTCATGGTATTTTTTTATAACAGAACCAAAAGCATCAACACCAATAACCTTAATGTTTGTACCGAAGCGTCGGGATTGTTCTTTTAAGTATTTTGCAGTTCCAGAAATAGTTCCTCCCGTGCCACTACAAGCCACCAAATGCGTTATTTTACCTTCAGTTTGTTTCCAAATTTCAGGCCCCGTGGATTTATAATGTGCATCAATATTTAATTGATTGAAATACTGATTGATGTAAACCGAGCCTTTCATTTCTTCATGTAAACGCTTAGCTACTTGGTAATATGATCTTGGATCATCTGCACTAACGTGTGCGGGACAAACATAAACCTTTGCACCCATGGTTTTAAGCATATCGATCTTATCTGCTGAAGATTTAGAACTTACTGCTAAAACGCAATCGTAACCTTTAATGATACTAACCATGGCAATACTAAAACCTGTATTACCAGAAGTTGTTTCAATGATGGTGTCACCGGGTGTTAAAATTCCTTTTTTCTCCGCTTCTTCTATGATATAAAGTGCTATTCTATCCTTTGAAGACTGTCCTGGGTTAAAAGATTCAACTTTTGCATAAAAATTACCCTTGAACTTGGAAGCGATTTTATTAAGCCTAATAAGCGGTGTTTTGCCTACTAAATCCAATACATTATCAAAAACTTGATTTTTGTGTTTCATAAATGTTTTTTATAAGCTAAAACGCAAAATATTATTAGCATTTGTAACCTAAAACCTGACAAAAATAAGATAATTTTTTTTTATTACCGATTAATTCCTTCTAAATCTAATAAAAAGGCATATTCCATGGCCACTTCTTTTAGGCTTTCAAAACGGCCCGAAGCACCACCATGACCCGAATCCATATCGGTATGAAGAAGTAATTTATTAGTATCCGTTTTTAACGCTCTTAACTTTGCAACCCACTTTGCGGGTTCCCAATATTGCACCTGCGAATCGTGTAAACCCGTTGTTACAAGCATATTTGGATAGGCTTTGGCCTCAATATTGTCATAAGGTGAATAGGATTTCATGTAATGGTAATAGTCTTCATTATTTGGATTTCCCCACTCGTCATATTCTCCAGTCGTTAGTGGAATGGTATCGTCTAACATGGTGGTAACCACATCAACAAAAGGAACTGCTACTAAAATCCCGTTATACAATTCTGGATTTAAATTTACAATGGCTCCCATTAGTAAGCCACCGGCAGAAGCTCCGTAAGCATACAAGTGTTTTTCCGAGGTGTATTTTTGCTCTATTAGATATTTTGAGCAATCAATAAAATCAGTAAATGTGTTCTTTTTGGTTAATAGTTTTCCGTTTTCATACCAGTCCCTACCTAAATATTCACCGCCTCGGATATGGGCAATTGCATATATAAAACCTCTATCCAAAAGGCTTAAACGAATAGTGGAAAATGAAGGATCTATAGTTGAACCATAAGAACCATAAGCATATTGTAATAACGGGTTATTGCCGTCTAGCTTTATTCCTTTTCTATAAACTAATGAAATGGGCACTTTTACACCATCCCTGGCGGTTGCCCAAATACGTTTGGATTCGTAGTTTTCCTTTATAAATTTACCGCCTAAAACCTCTTGTTCCTTTTTAATTTTATTTTGCTTTATTTTGAAATTGTAGTCAATTACTGAACTTGGTGACGTTAGTGAATTAAACCCATAACGCAACTCAATACTATCAAAATCGGGATTATTACCAATATAAGCAGTATAAGTTTCAGAATTGAAAGGCAAATAGTAATCTTCACTCCCATCCCAACTTATAATACGTAACTTATTGAGTCCGTTTTCGCGTTCATTTACTACCAAATAATCTTTAAAAATCTCAATATCTTCAATTAAAACATCTTTTCTATGTGGAATAACCGCTTTCCAAAACTTTCTTTCAGTTGTATTTTCTGGGGTTTTTAGTAATTTAAAATTAGTAGCACCATCGGCATTGGAAATTATGTAAAACGAATCATTATAATGGGCAATACTATATTCTAAATCTTTTGTTCTTTTTTGAAATATTTTGAATTCAGCATCAGGGGTATCTGCATTTAAGATTCTATACTCTGAAGATAAGGTGCTTGAGGCCCCAATAACTATATATTTTTTCGACTTGGTTTTGTAAACAAACGTATTAAAGGTTTCATCTTCTTCATAAAAAACCTCAATATCGTTTTCTGTTTCCGTATGGAGTTTGTGTTTAAATATTTTTTCTGAACGTAGCGTCACTTCATCTTTCATGGCATAAAACAACGTTTTATTATCGTTCGCCCATGTGGCACTTCCAGTTGTATTTAAAACCTTATCCGCATAAATTTCACCAGTTATTAAATTTTTTATCTGAATTGTATATTGCCTTCTACTAACCAAATCTGTAGAAAAAGCAGCCATAGTATTATCAGGACTTATTGAAATACCACCTAAATTAAAATAGGACTGATCCTTTGCCATAACATTACAATCAAATAAAATTTCTTCGGGTGCCTCCAGAGTTTCCTTCTTTCTTATATAAATGGGATAATCTTTATTAGTTTCAAAACGTGTTAAATACCAATACCCATTTAATTTATATGGTACAGTTGTATCATTTTCCTTTATTCGCCCTTTCATCTCTTCAAATAATTGCTTTTGAAAGGATTCGGTATGTTTTAAGGCCTCTTTTGTGTATTCATTTTCGGCATTTAAATAATCAATAACATCAGGGTTTTCTCTATCATTTAACCAATAATAATTATCAATTCTCGTATCGTTATGAATCTTTAATTCTTTAGGTATTTTTTTAGCTACAGGCTGTTTTACAACACTTAAGTTCTCATTCATCTGTTTTTCATTTTTACAGGAAACGCCAAAAATAAAACTTAACAACAAAACAATGGTTGCGTTTTTCATTTTTCGTTTAAAATACATTTTTTTAAGAGTCTGTTTAAGAATTTGTGATTAGTCCCGATAATTATCGGGA
>TARA_R110002074_G_scaffold5346_1_pt1 | contig 13150 bp, 19 predicted proteins | sample TARA_R110002074 | Tara Oceans TARA_R110002074 (sample SAMEA4397215) | marine metagenome | biome: Polar Biome; feature: [MIX] marine epipelagic wind mixed layer (ENVO:01000061); material: water (ENVO:00002006), including particulate matter (ENVO:01000060) such as... | depth 10-100 m
AGCCGGGGCAATGATGATCTTCGGCTGGTTATTTGTAATTAAAATAATTTATTTTTGTGTCTTACACGTTTCGTAAATCGAGAGTATAATGTGAAAAATGAGAAAAGGGGATTCTGATGATTACAAAGATAATCTATAAAATTAGGGGTTGGCTGGGTTTGAAGCCGCAGTTTGGGCGTAGGCCAAAGCACACGCCGACCATCCCTATGGCAGAGCGAAAAATACGCGCATCACGACTACAATAAGGAATAACATGGTATCTCTTCAAGGCTTCATACCCACAAAACCATCAGCACCAGTCTACGAATATGACAACCCACGAACGGCATTCATGGATGAACTGCAATCGTATTCATTCAGTGATAAGAATGGCAGACCATTACCACCTGTTCCAGAAATCGGAAAGGTTGTCAGGATGATGGCGGCAGACGATAAGAGGGGGAAGGAGTCGGGCTGGTATTGGTACGACGAATTTCCCGACGATTTCAAAGTTGGTGCATTAATTGGCGTTGGCGTTTTTGGTAGCTGGAAGAACAACCCAGAGCGAGTTGTCTGGACGAGCAAGCGCAAAGACTCAATGTCGCCAGCGGAATCAATGCGCCTAGACGAGCAGATGAAAGCGGCGAAGATAGCTCGCGATATCGAGCTTGAAGCCAAGCGCAAAGTGGCGGCAGCGAAGGCACAGGTTATTTGGGGCGAGTCGAGTGAAGCGCCAGAGAGCCACCCTTACTTGGTAGCCAAAGGCGTAAAACCAAACGGGACGCGAGTCAGTCAAGGCAAGATCGTTGTGCCAGTTATGAATGATGGGTCGATGGTTTCGTTGCAACTGGTTGACATCGAAGGCGGTAAAAAGTTTTTGAGTGGCGGCAAGACAAAAGGCGGGTATTTCGTAATAGGCGACAAGAGTCCGACTATTTACGTTGCAGAAGGATTTGCGACAGGCGCTACGCTCCATGAGGCGAGCGGCGATTGCTGTTACATATCTTTTAACGCGAACAATCTTTTAGATGTTGCGACAATGGCAAAGCGGGATAACCCAGAGAGCCTAATTGTTATAGCGGGAGATGACGATCACAACACAGATGGCAATCCCGGCAGAACTAAAGCCGTAGCGGCTGGTGACGTTTTACGCTGCAAAGTGATATTTCCAATCGTTGAAGACAAAGACACAGATTTTAACGATATGGCAAAACGTGATGGAATCACGGAAGTTCGTGATCTTTTGTTAAGTAAGCCGAAGGTGTACGAAAAGGTCAAAGCAAACGAGACTTTGCCAGATCATCTTTTAGACCCACCGGGAATCTTAGGTGATATATCCGGTTGGTACAATTCATCAGCAAGAGCGCCGCAATTTGGTTTTGCTGTTCAAACGGCGTTGGCTCTTTCGTCTATCGTGCTGGGCCGAGCATACCGAACCGACAAAGATAACTATCCATCAATCTATTTGCTGAACGTAGCGAAATCAGGAACGGGCAAAGAGCATTGCAAAACCGTGATTGAGGCTATCTTAGAGGCTGCTGGGTTAGATGATTGGCTGAATGGATCGGGCTATACATCTGCCGGGGCCGTGTTCTCAACGCTCTTGAGACTCCCAAAGCATTTAACAATCGTTGACGAATTTGGTCGGAGCTTAGAGGCTGCAACGGCTGGCAATAATTCAAACGCGCATGACGCGAATACTCAATTGATGGAAGCCATTGGACGAACGCAAGGCATGGTTAAACCTACAGCGTATTCGACAATGACTTTAACCGCTGAGAAAGCCAAGGGTTTTGCAGATCGTAAATGTTACAACCCAGCGATAACGCTTGTGGCAATGACAACGCCAGTTTCGTTGTACAAAGCATTGACGGCAGATAATGTGGCAGATGGATTTCTAGGCCGCTTTATTATTCAGCAGAGCTTTATCCCACGCCAAGTACACGATGAAAAAACGCCAACAGACGTTCCACACTCTATTTTGGCATGGATTGAAAAAGTTCTTGCACGATCAAATCAAGTGCCGGGGGTTCAAGGCTTTGCAGCCGAACGACCTATCTTTATTCAGATTCCATTCACAAGCCCAGCGCTTAAAGTGATTAAAGAATTCAATCAATATTGTGTCGATCTGGCTGACAAGTTGGAGCCGATGGGGATGGAAGCGTTGCCGGGACGGTCTAAAGAAATGGCGATGAAAGTTTCGTTGATTGTGGCGCTCGCTAAAAACCCTGATTGCAGCAACATTGACGAGAATGATATTCGTTGGTCAATCGACTATGTGAAATTTTGCTTAGATCAAGCCGTCGATGTGTTCAAAATGAAAATTAGCGGCAGCGCACACGAAGGCAATAAGAAAGAAGTTTTGGGCGGCATTCGCGACAAGGGGGCAAACGGCGTTACATGGATGGAGATGCAAAAACGACCACCATTCTCAAAACATAAGCCACGCGATTTAAAAGAGATTCTTTCTAGCTTGGTTGATGCTGGGTTGATCTCTCGCGAACCAATCGCCAGAGACAAGCCGGGACGGCCACGCGAAGCATACATAGCAATTAATTAGGAATGTGCATTGAAGCTAAAATTAATGAGAACAACAGAGATAGGCCAAATTTTAACAGAGATGAGAAAAGAGAATTATCTTAGCTTACGTGATGTCGCCAGCCAACTGGGCATAAGCCATAAAAGTATTGTTCAATATGAGAATGGCAGAATTGACGTTGGCGGTAAAAATTTAAAAAAGCTAATCGACCTTTATGGTTACGAAATGGATTTTCATAAAAAATTAGATTAGCAACTGAATAGCCGCAGGGGATGCCAGCCTCCTGATAAAACGGTTTTAGCTGGTTTTGTCTAATTATCACAGAAAGGTACAACTGTTTTTTTTGTTTATATATACATGGGTTCCTCAAGCCCGAAACAACTAACCCCGCTAGATCAGTCTAGCGGGGTCTTTTTTTGTCAGAAAAGTGCCGACTTTTTACATTTTGCGAGCCGACCAAACGATACGGCCTAATATTTTAATATCGGCAACCGCAACAATAACATCTGCAACAGCAGCATTATCAGAGATCACATTAACGCTGATTGGGTTTGCACCAAGCACAGGCTCTAACCTTTTGACAGAAACCGCCATACCATCAAAAATGGCGAACAAGCCGGGGGGTGATGGCACGGTATCCGTCATATCAAGCATGACACGATCACCAGCCCGAAGCGTTGGTTCCATTCCATCGCCTTGCACAACGATCACACGGCTTGATGCCGGATCAACATCGAGGTATGCGCTGAGATAGTCTTGGGGCATTCCCCATTCTGCGACAACATCAGTCGATAGCCCACCTTTTGTCGATACTTCTTTTATATTACTGTTGTCTGTTTGAACAGCTTTCTGGCCTAAATCCATACCAGCGCGAGAAAGAATTTCAAACGGCGTTGATTGTAAAAACTTCGCCATTCCTTCTATCTCAGAAAGTTTCAGTATTCTTTTACCACGCAAAATATTGTGCGCGGTAGATTTATCGCAATCCAGATGCTCACTTAACGCACGCTGGTTTACCCTATACTCATGCATACGGTCTTCAAACCATTTTACGTCAAATCTGTCCATTTCTCTCTCCTTTTGTCTTGCGGTGTCTAATAGAACACCAATTGGTGTATTATAGCACACCACCCTTGTTGCTGAAAACCCCTTAATTTTGTAAAAGATGTATATAATGTCTCGATAAACGAAACACTGATGCGGTGATTCTCAATCAGACAAACTCAACAGAGGATAAAAAAGACAAATGAAGAATAAACCAGAACTTGACGATGTGAAAAGTATGTCTGATTCAGACATAACAAATCTACCCCCCGCGATTTTAGGAGATTTATACGAGGAAGCAGCCACAAGAAATAAGGAAACCAAAGCGGCATTAACGATTTTAGATAATGCGGTGATGGCTAAATACAATGTTCGCATTGAAGCTGCATATACGACGAAGGGCGAGCAGACAGGCGCTATCAATTTTGATGACGATGACTGTAAGATTAAGATAGATCGCCCAAAACGAACGTCTTGGGACGAAACCATACTCTCGGAAATCGAAACACAGTTGAAAGAAAACGCTTGGACTGTAAGCGATTTCATTACAACGAAGATGTCAGTTTCTGAAAATGTTTTTAACACAATGGCATCGCCATTCAAGGAGATGTTCATCCCTGCCCGAACTGTCAAATCGGGCAAGCCCTCAATCAAAATTGAACCAAAGGGAGATGCCTAATGGCGATATCTCTTAAAGACGTATTGAAGGGCGGAGTATCAGTCCCGCCTCGTATCTTGCTCTACGGCGTTGAAGGCATCGGTAAAACCACGTTTGGGGCAAACGCTCCTTCGCCATTCCTTCTCCAAACAGAAGATGGCCTTGGATTACTAGACGTACCTACGTCTGGCCTGTGCAAATCCCATGCAGAAGTTTTGGGCTGGTTGAGTGCATTAGCGACAGAAGAACACGAATACAAAACCCTCGTCGTTGACTCGCTCGATTGGCTTCAAGATTTGATTTGGGCGCAAACCCTAATCGACAACCCCACTGACGAAAAAGGTAGGCCAGTGGCAAATATTGAAGACTACGGTTTTGGTAAGGGCTTCGGGTTGGCTCAAGCCGTATGGGACAACTTTATTGCCGCGCTTAATTATCTTCGCGATGCGAAAGGTATGACGGTAATTCTGATTGCACATACTGAGGTGAGAAAATTTAACGATCCGACCTCAGAACCATACGATAGGTTTTCTGTAAAGCTGCACAAAGCTGCAAACGCTAAACTACGCGAGTGGTCTGACTGTGTGCTTTTTGCAAACTATCGCGTTGCAACAACTTCAAGTGAAGAAGGCTTTGGCAAAAAGAAAGTCCGAGCCATCGGTTCTGGGGAACGACTTTTGTTCACAGAAGAACGCCCATCTCACTACGCAAAAAACCGTTACGCGCTTCCAGCGGAGCTTCCGCTCGATTGGAGAACGCTTTCGTCTGCAATCCCTTTTCTCAATCTAAACAAGGATAAATAAGTATGGTTTCATTAGCAGGATTTGATGCGTCAAGCATCGAACAAAACGACGATTTCGCACCTCTGCCACTTGGCGAGTACCCCGTAATGTTGGTGGATTCAAAACCAACTTCGACGAACAAGGGTATTATTTTAGCCTTTGATGTTGTGAGCGGCGAATACCAAGGCCGCAAACTTTGGGCTAACGCGAACATCTTTCACGAAAACCCAGCGGCAAAAGAGTTTGGTGACAAACTTCTTTCAAGCCTGATGTATGCGGCAAACAAACCGACAGCACAGCAAACAGAAGAACTGATTGGTGTGACTGTTATTGCAAGGGTCAAGTTGCAAAAAAATGATCCTACTAAAAACGATATTAGCGGGTTTAAGTCAGCGACTTTGACAGCAGCGCCAGCAGCTATCCCAGTAACTTTAGCCCAACCAGTAGCAACACCAACAGCTATCCCAGTAGCTCCAACAGCTATCCCAGTGGCTCCATCGGCAGACGGCCCACCACCTTGGGGCGCTGCCTGATCTGTTCTTAATCACAACTAAGTAAGGAAAAACGATGCCACCGATCCCAGCTAACATAATTGAGCCGACACTCGCAGCTATGAACGAGCAGATTGCAAAGAAAGCAAAACGTGAAGTTAGGCGGTTGTACCTTGGTATGTCATCAATCGGCAGAGAGTGTAGCAGAGAACAGTGGTATAATTTCCGTTGGGTTGGTCGCGTCGAATTTGGCGCGACCACACTCAAAAACTTTGAAGATGGTCATCGTACAGAAGATTTGTATGCAGAGCGATTAAGGTCGATCCCCGGCGTAACTTTAATTACTGCCGATCCAGTAACTGGCCGTCAAATTGGCTTTAGCGATTTTGGCGGTCATTACCGTGGTCACATTGATGGTCATATAGAGGGTATACTGCAAGCGCCAAAGACTCCACACGTTTGGGAACATAAAGCAACGAACACAAAGAAGTTTAATTTGCTCAAAAAACTTTGCGCTGAATTGGGTGAAAAAAGAGCGTTAATGGCTTGGGATTTCACATATTGGGCGCAACAAATTTCATACCTCGATTTTGGGGGCTATTCACGAAGCTACCTGACTGCATCGACGCCGGGAGGCCGTGACGATACGAGCGTTAGAACTGACGCTGATCCTAAATCAGCCAGTTTGTTAAGAGACAAGGCTGAGAAGATTATTTTTAGCGACGAACCACCAGCAAAGATTTCAGAAAAAGCAGAATACTACCAATGCAAATGGTGCGATTGGTCGGAGTATTGCCATCAAGGCAAGGCAGCGGATCGCAATTGCCGCACTTGTATGCACTCAACTGTTCGCCGTGAAGGTGGTTGGATGTGCGCGAAATACCAAGCCGATTTAAATGCCGACGCACAAGCGCAAGGCTGCTCGTCACACAGATACAATCCGTACCTCGTTCCCGGCGAAGTTGTCGATGGAAGCACTGACGAGAACTGGATGGAATACGACATTAACGGAACAGAATGGAGAGACAACGGATGAGTATCAACGGGTTTAACCCCCTGCGGCATAAATGCGACAAGTCCGGTTGTTTTAATGAAGTTCGCAGACCACGCATTGAGGAATTTGCTGAGTGCTTTGGCGGATCAAACAATTTTGGTGATTGCGATGGCATGGTCGAAAAAAAAGGGAAGCTTTGTATGCTGGAGTGGAAGGGGCCGGGAGGTGAGCTTGCTGGGGGGCAGATAATCGCTTTTGAACATTTAACTATGACGGATCAAAGCGAGTCAAACGGGAATGTTGTTTTTGTTGTTGAGGGCGACCCACGAACAATGATCGTAACCCGCTACTGCTACTTTTGGGGTGGTCGGCAACAGGAGTGGGTTTCTGGCAATTTTGAAAAGTTAAAGGTGCTTGTTAGCTCTTGGGATCAGTGGGCAAGCCGATTGGCATTCCCACGAACGCCGGGGGGATTAGATGGCGTTGGTTATTACAAATAAATCAAATAGGAGAGTTTAAATGGCAGATAGAGCAAATCAATTTTTTACAATTACTTTGGACGCGGGTTCTGGTGAGGCTTCTTTTGAATTAAAAGATCGCTTCTTAGAACAAGACTCACTCTGGCAAGTAGATGTTTTGCAAGACTTATTATTCGGTATCGAAAATGCTTTTGATGATGCTGTTGAACTTTATGGCGATAAATATTGGGATGAGAAAGAAGTATGATCCAACTCCGGCCATATCAACGCGAGGCCGTAGACAGCGTCTACAAATACTTTATGGCGCAAGCTGGGTGGCCTTTGATCGTATTGCCAACAGGGACAGGTAAATCGCTTGTCCTGTCGGAATTTACAAGGGGCGCAATTGAAAGCTACCCAAAAACGCGCATCCTGATTTTGACTCACGTTAAGGAACTGATCGAGCAAAACTTTCTTGCACTTAAATCGCTCTGGGAAGACGCACCAGCAGGAATCTATTCGGCTGGTTTAGGTAAGCGCGATTTGCACAGCCAGATTGTGTTCGCTGGAATTCAATCAATTCACAAAAAAATTGATAACGTGGATTCATTTGATCTTGTGATCGTCGATGAGGCGCATCTGATTCCGCGCAAGTCAGACACTATGTATGGAAAAACTCTAAGGAAGTTAGCTGAGAAAAATCCCGATGTTAAGGTGATCGGTCTTACTGCAACTCCTTACCGCCTGGACTCAGGAATGCTGCACAAAGGCAATGACGCACTGTTTGACGCCATCTGCTACGAAGCCGATGTGGCCGATATGATCGAGGAGGGCTATCTCGCAGAGCCTAGACCTAAAGCAATGGAGACAACGTTTGATGTTTCTGGCGTACACAAGCGAGGCGGTGAGTTTATCGCTGGGGAGCTTGAGGCGGCGGTTAATGTCGATGAGCTAACCGAAGGCGCTGTTGCTGAAATCATCTCACATGGCAAAGACCGGGGAAGCTGGTTGATCTTTTGCGCCGGGGTAAAACACGCACAAGCCGTAGCGCAAGAAATCCGTAAGTACGACATAACTTGCGAAACCGTTATTGGCGATACGCCAGCAGCCGAAAGAGCGAGTCTATTAAAAGACTTTAAGGATGGAAAAATCCAAGCACTGACAAATGCGATGGTTTTAACAACTGGCTTTGACGCTCCCGGCATTGACTTGATAGCCGATATGTCACCAACGGAATCTACGGGTTTGCACGTTCAGAAAATCGGACGCGGATTACGGCTTGCCGAAGGCAAAGAGGATTGTCTGATCCTTGATTTTGCTGGCAACACGGCAAGGCATGGCCCGCTCGATGCTCTTAACGTTAAAGACAAGAACGAGACAGATGGAACGGGCGAAGCGCCAGTTAAGATTTGCCCCTCTTGCGCTGAGATTTGCCATGCAGCAATTAAGTTTTGCGTCTGTTGCGGATACGAATTCCCGCCACCAGAAAACAAGCTAACAAGTAAGGCCGCGACAGACGCGATCCTAACAAAACAGATTGTATCGGCTTGGCAAGATGTAAACGAAGTTCTGTACCACAACCACCAAAAACGAGGCGGCGGCATACCAACGCTACGTGTCGAATACCGTTGTGGATTCACGAACTATAGCGAGTGGGTGTGTTTTGAACACGAAGGGTTTGCGAGACAGAAAGCGCATAAATGGTGGAAAGAGCGAATGCCCCAATACAATCCTCCAACAACAATCGAAGAGTCATTAAGAGCGTCAGAATATTTGCCAGTACCCAAAAAGATATGCACCAAGCCAGAAGGCAAATACACAAAAATTGTTTCAGTCGAGTTTTAAAAAAAAAGGGAAAGACCAAATGCAAGGTTCAATAAAGAAAAGCACTTTTGATTACTTTATGGCGAACTCCAAATATGGCGACAAGATAATTTTTCACTCTGGCAAAACTTACACGTTCCAACATCATACCGATATGGGCCGAGCGGTGAAGGCTATGCAAAAAGCTGGGTTAATTGAAATCTTTCATAAGAAGATTGATGAGCAAAAATACGGCAAAAAGAAATTCGGCATATACGATCAAATCGCAGTACGCATATCAGAACAAACGCGGGTTACTTTAGACCGCTTCCATTTTGACGGTATGGACAGAAACGAAGTTCATAACATGATCGTAAACGGGATAACAAACGAATGAGACAGACAAAAAAAATGTCACTCTTAGAGGCAGTCACTGATGTTGGGATCGGTATCGTTGGGGCCATGTATTTAACTCATTACGTCATGCCGATTTGGGGCTATCAAGCAAACATTGGCTCTGATTTCCTGATTGTTGGAATGTTTTCTGTTTGGTCATTTTTTAGAAAATTCATAATACGAAGGGTGTTCGACTATTATGTCTAAAAATTTAAAAGCTAGAAAACTGCACCACAGTCCAAGATTAACCGAGTCGGAGCGGGTAAAACATAAAAACCGCAATTGTCTGAACTGTTCAACAGAATTTGAAAGTTCCCATTCTGGTAACAGAATTTGTTACCCCTGCAAGGATTTGGTGAAGTTCCGAAACGCTGGCAATGAAGGTCATGAATCACCTGTTCTGTTTGAAGGGACTCGCTAATGGGTAAAAGATCAACAGGTAAATTTGAAAGATTGCCACGCGATTATTATAGAACTCCTCCAGCAGCAGTCGAGGCATTACTTCCACATCTGCCACCAGAATGCACATACATCGAGCCATGTGCGGGCGATGGCGCATTAGTTGAGGCGCTTGAAGGTCACGCCGCTTGTGTTGGGGCTTACGATATTGAGCCACAAGCCGATTGGATACAGCAAGGCGATGTGTTCGATTTGTTCGATTGCAAGGCTGATATGTTCATTACAAACCCCCCTTGGGCAAGGCCATTTCTTCATAAAGCTATTACGCATCTGAGCGATATTAAAACAACTTGGCTTTTATTTGATAGTGATTGGGCATACACAAAACAGGCTCATCCGTATTTATATAATTGCACAAAAATCGTCGCGATTGGCCGTGTGAAGTGGTTTGGAAATGTTGCGGGGAAAGATAACTGTTCTTGGTATCAATTTTCTAGTTTAGCGCAAACAGAGTTTTATGGAAGGCAAGCCGCATGAGAAGTATCGGGATGTATAAGAACAGAAAAAAAGACACAAACCCCAAAGACGCCGTTGGCATAAAGAAGCCGCCGACATCGACAATTCCAACCGTTGTCATCCAAGAAGTCGGCGTTGGTATGCTTGAGGGCGCTCGTAAGTATGGGCGTCATAATTACCGTGTTGCAGGGATTAGAGCCAGTGTCTACAAAGACGCCGCGCAACGCCATATGGACTATTGGTGGGAGGGCGAGGATATCGATTCCGACAGTGGATTGAGCCATGTGACGAAAGCCATCTGCTCACTGGTCGTTCTTCGCGATGCCATGATTAATGATATGTGGACGGATGATAGACCGCCTTCAACTGATGTGGCTACACACCGTTTGTATTTACAACGGCTTGTTGAAGAAATCTTTGAACGCCATCCTGTTCCTGTTGATGCCTATGTGAGAGGGGATAACTAGTGATCTGCCACCTCTGCCACGCTGGGGCTAGAGGGTTTGGCTTCCAGCCTCCCGGCATCAAGAAGCAAGTTCACGCCTGTTCAATGGCCTGTCTAAATTCAATCACGCAATACTACAAGGAGAACAAGAAGATGATCGACACTACACCTGACGAGCTTGAAGCGAATCGCCACGGCATGAATATGGCTCAAGAATATGCACAAAGTATCGGAGTATCTGATGTTGCGCTGATGGCGAGCGACCAGCGCGAAACCTTTTTTTTGTGCCATCTCAATGGTTTCAGAGAGAGGTTACGCGAATTACATAGAATACCCTTCTAATTTGATAAATTTAGTTGCGTTTATATCATCACTTTGATATAAGATTAGAACGACAAAAAAGGGACGGCATTGGTGAGCGGGATTGATAACCGTGGGTTTCTCTCCTTCACCCTGTCGGCGGTAGTCTCCCGCTCTCCAATGCCGTCCCAAAATTTAAATGGAGAATTAAATGTCATTTACTGAAATAGGTCGCGAGAAAGCTCGCGCTAAGATCATTGAATCAAACAATGGCTGGCCCGAATTAGATAAGAGAAAGTATGCGTTTAAAAAGCGTATTGGCCTCCGTCGATTTGATGACAACGGCATGGATTTGACATGGTGGTTTGATAAAAGGAGAGCTGCATGATTCAGATAAATGAAGATATGCGTGTATTTGATTTTGACAAATTACAGTACACCATACAAACCAGAAATTTAGCCAAGGGCGAGGATAGGTGGGTGAATGTTTCTTATTGCACGACAGCAAAAAGTGTTGCCGATGCTGTTGCTGAAAAACTTCGCTCACAGGAAGCTCGGAAGGCGAGGTTGAAAATAACGGCTGAATTTGATGTCAGTGATGCCAAGGCTGAGATTATGAAGCTGCCTAAGAAGGTGGGTAAATGAACGCTCCATACAGCATAAAAACACTCGCAGAACGGTGGATGTGTTCAGACAAAACTATCCGAAATATGATGGCGCGAGGAGAACTGCATTGTTTTCGTATTGGGAATCTGATACGGTTTGAACCCGACGAAATCAATAGGAGAGAAAAATGGCAGAATTACCGAGGCGACCACAAGATGCAATCCTCTGGTGGTACAAGCGAAATGCACTCAAAGCCGGGGGCGTTTGGTGCGCCAGTTGGCGACCAGACGGCGAGGAAAGAAAACGACACTCGTTCGGCACTGCGGATCGTGAAGTCGCTGAACGCGCATTAATCGACTTCAAAAAGCTCCATCATGTAGAGCTTATAGTTATTGATGACATTATGGCCGCATACTTTGAAGAAAAAAGCCATACGTCACTCCACACGGCCCATGATGTAATCAGATATGAAGCCAAGGTTCGGCCAACTTTCGGCCACATTAGGCCAGAACAAATCGACAAACAATTTTGCCGCCATTACACGGAAGCCCGACGCTTCCAAGGCGTAAAGAATGGCACGGTGGCGAAGGAACTGGCTACAGTCAGGGCTGCAATAAATTGGCACAATCCACGCAACAGGGCTGTATTCCAATTGCCGCCAGCAGATAAGCCACGCGAACGGTATCTGACGCGAGAAGAATTCCGCGCTGTGCTGGATGGCGCTCACGCATTCCATATCAAGCTGTTTTTGATACTTGGCATAAGCACTGGGGCCAGAGCATCGGCCATCACGGAATTAACGTGGTCGCGTGTACATTTTGACAAAGGCATCATAAGATTTCCTCTTGATGATGACGAGGACGATGGCAAAAGGCGGAAGCCGCGAGCCGTCGTGCCGATGACAAATAGTGCGCGTGAAGCGTTGCTTGAAGCTCAGAGGGCGGCGATGACTCCATACGTCATCGAGTACAGGGGCGAGAAGATCAAGAGCGCCAAGATTGGTGTTAAGCGGGCAGCGACGAGAGTCGGTGTTGAAGGATTCTCGCCGCACGTTTTGCGGCACAGCGCAGCCGTATGGATGGCCGAAGCTGGATCGACAATGCCAGAGATAGCGCAATATCTGGGCCACACAGACAGCCGAATCACTGAGCGGGTTTATGCCAAGTTCAGCCCAGAATTCCTTTCAAAAGCAGCTACAGCGCTAGAAATATAAATCACTGCATAAACCATGCTGTGATACCTTGTTCAATTGAACCAAATTGGAGGTAAAATAGGGTGAAATATACCAATCAAAAGAAACAAATACCGCTAAATACCAACAGATTCCATGAGTATAACAGCACTCATAATGCCGAGGTCGGGGATTCGAGTTCCCCTCCAGCTACCAATTATATCAATGACTTACACCCTAGATTAGAAATAATCTAGGGTGTCTTTGTGTTCAATTGAACACGGGGAGGTCGTTTTCCGCTTTTATTCGCCTTTACTTGAACGATTGAGGAGTGAAAGGATGTGGGAGGCGTAATTGGAGTACATTAACGTTAATTATTAAAAAAAAATGAAATTAATTTGGGAAGGTAGTAGAAAAATTTTCTACTAAGACTAGAAAAAATGGACAAAAAAAAGCACGATCATTACCAAAATGTCATCAAAGACATGATGAAGACAGCCCACAATTCGACTAAAGGTAGGATTGAAGAACACAGAGAATGTATCATTGCCGCCCAGTGGGCAGAGTTC
>TARA_R110002074_G_scaffold402166_1_pt1 | contig 13148 bp, 9 predicted proteins | sample TARA_R110002074 | Tara Oceans TARA_R110002074 (sample SAMEA4397215) | marine metagenome | biome: Polar Biome; feature: [MIX] marine epipelagic wind mixed layer (ENVO:01000061); material: water (ENVO:00002006), including particulate matter (ENVO:01000060) such as... | depth 10-100 m
TTATGAGCCCGACGAGCTACCTACTGCTCTATCCCGCGATTTAATTTCAAAATAATTCTCTTAGCTTTTAACTTTCGGTTCATAATGCCGACTCAATCATTTTGGACTGCAAATATACAACCCTTTTCTATTTTAACAAGCATAAAATTAAAAAAAAGCTACCTCTTTTGTGAAGTAGCCTTTCCATCAAAAAAATAATTATAATACAAATTACTTAATCGGTTCCTGCTAATGCAGAATTTTTTCTTTCTCCTATATTGGCAAATTCAAATTGTACCCCTTTAGGTAGTTGTTCTCCTAAACTGGCAAAATCGCCTTTAATATCGTTATTATTAATCATTAGTATTTTAAGCTTATCCAAACTTGCCAAATTGCTTGGAATGTTACCGTAAAATAAATTATCGGACAACATAATTTCTTCAAGATTAGACAAAAGCCCTAAGCTAGACGGAATAGGTCCAAATAAATTATTATCGTATAAACTCAATTTTTCAAGATTTACTAGGTTTTTAACTGTTCTTGGTATTGCTCCAGTTAAACTGTTACTGCTTAAAGACAATTCTTTAAGATTAGAAAGCGTTCCTATTTCTTTTGGAATTGATCCTGACAGGTTGTTACTGAAGATTTCAATTTTTTGCAATTGCTTTAAATTACCAATTGTAGCAGGAATAGATCCTTCAATTTTATTCATAAATAACTCTAAAGACTCTAAAGATGTTAAATCTCCTATAGTATTTGGTAATCGCCCTTCTAAAGTATTAAAAGCAATATTTAAAGATTTTAATTGTTTAAGATTCCCGATTGACTCTGGAATTACTCCTGATATCTTATTTCTAAATAAATTCAAGGTTTGTATGCTCTCAAGATCTCCTATTTGAGCTGGTAATATTCCTACCAAATTATTAAAGCTTAAATCTAAAGCTATTACTTTATCGTTTTCAACAACCACCCCATGCCATGTGCTTATTGGGCTATTAATATCCCATTTAACAGTCCAATTATCACCATTGGTTGCATTACAAATAGCTATTAAGGCATTTTTTTCTTTTGTAGAAACTTTGCCGAATGATAATGCTGAAACTAAACATAACAGCAACGTGAGTTTTAAGGTTTTCATAATAGTAGATTTTAACTGAGGGCATTAATCTACCACGAATATATACAGAATAAGACTAACTGCCAATTTTATTCGACGAACGGCAATCGAGTAAGAGTAGGACTACTTTAAAAAGTCTCTATTTCTAGCTGGATTTCTTCCCAATTCTTCATAAGTTCTTGTAGATTTTGTTTCTTTTTTTGATATCTATCAAAGAAATCTGGGTCTGCAACAGTCGCATCATAATTATGCTGTAATTCAACATCTATGTCTTTAATTTGCTTTTCTAACTGGTTGATTTGAGATTCAATTTTACTAAGTTTATTATTTAGTGATTTTAGCTTTTTTTGCTCCTCATAAGATTGCTTTGACTGAGTCTTGTCTTTTTGTTCTTTTATAATATCCCGTTTTTCAGCTTCTCTTAAGTTTTCAAGATTACGTTGTTCTAAAAAGAAATCGATATCGCCTAAATACTCTTTTATTTTCTGGTTCTTAAACTCATATACTTTGTTGGTAAGTCCTTTTAAAAAATCGCGGTCATGTGACACTAAAATCAAGGTGCCTTGAAATCTATTAAGTGCTTCTTTTAAAACATTTTTAGATTTAATATCCAAGTGGTTTGTTGGCTCATCCATGACCAACACATTTAATGGTTGCAATAACAGTTTTGCCAATGCCAAACGGTTTCTTTCGCCTCCAGATAATACTTTAACATATTTATCTACTTCATCGCCTCTAAACAAAAAAGACCCTAAAATATCTCTAACTTTGCTTCTATTTGTTTCATTAGCTGAGTCGATCATGGTATCTAAAACGGTTTTATTACCATCCAAATATTCTGCTTGATTTTGTGCAAAATAAGCGATTTGTGCATTATGCCCAAGTTTTAAATGACCTCCAAACTTGATATCTCCAACAATAATTTTTGCCAAGGTAGATTTACCTTGACCATTTTGACCCACAAAAGCAATTTTACTGTCACGTTCAACCATCATATCTATATCCTTTAACACTTGTAAGTTGCCGTAATGCTTTTCAATGTTTTCCATTTCTACAACCACTTTTCCAGGCGTTACTGATACTGGAAAATTAAGGGTCATGACACTATTATCGTCTTCATCAACTTCAATACGATCTAATCTATCTAATTTTTTAATTAAAGATTGCGCCATAGAAGCTTTTGAGGCTTTAGCCCTAAATTTCTCTATGAGCTTTTCGGTTTGTTCTATTTGTTTTTGCTGATTTTTTTGAGAGGCTAATTGCTGTTCGCGTAATTCTTCTCGTAAAACTAAGTATTTAGTATATGGTTTTGGATAATCGTAAATTCTACCTAGTGAAATTTCAATGGTTCTATTAGTCACATTATCCAAAAACATTTTATCGTGAGATACAATAACCACAGCTCCAGAATAATTTTGAAGAAAAGATTCCAACCAAAGAATAGATTCAATATCTAAATGATTCGTTGGTTCATCGAGTAATAATATATCGTTGTTTTGTAATAATAGCTTCGCTAACTCAATACGCATTCGCCAACCTCCTGAAAAGGTATCGGTAAGTTTGTTAAAATCGTCACGTTTAAAACCTAAGCCTTGTAATACTTTTTCGGTTTCTCCTTGATAATTATAGCCTCCTAAAATTTCATACTGATGTTGCATATCATTTAAATCGATCATTAATTGATGATAAGCATCACTTTCGTAATCGGTTCGTTCAGCTAATTGGGTGTTAATAGACTCAATGTTGGACTCAATTTCCTTAATTTCTGAAAACGCCTCATAAGCTTCTTCTAATATGGTCCTGCCATAAACAAAGTCAATATCCTGCTTTAAAAACCCGATTTTAAGTTCTTTTTCAGTCGCTACTTGACCCGAATCGTATTCCATCTCGTTTGATAAAATCTTGAGTAAAGTGGATTTCCCTGCGCCATTTTTTCCAATTAAACCAACACGATCACCACCTTTTAACCTAAAGGAAATATCTTCAAATAAATACTCACCTTGAAATGAGATAGAAAGCTTATGTATATTTAGCATTTTGTTACAATAGTTACAGTTATAAACTCAATATAGTTTAATTTTGTGGTCAATTTTTGTGCAAAAGTAACATAATTAACCATGTTAAGAAAAGGAAATAAATTATACAGCATTATAACTGGTGCTTGTCCTAAATGTCATGAAGAAAATATGTATATAAATAAGAATACTTACATACTTTCTAAAACTTTAAAAATGTATGACCGTTGCTCTAACTGTAATACTAAATATAAAATAGAACCTTCTTTTTTTTATGGCTCTATGTATATCAGCTATGGTGTTGGTATTGCGTTTGCTTTGGCTGCTTTTGTGGTATCTTATGTGTTTGTTAGTGCAAGTTTATTGGTGGCCTTTATAGCAATTATTGTTACCATGGTTGGTTTTTTGCCTATTATTTTAAGACTATCAAGAAATATATGGATTAATTTGTTTTTGCATTACGACCAAAGTCTTTCTAAGAAGAAGGCTTAGTTATTGAATCTGGTAATATTTATCTCAGAATCAATTTCAATGCCGTTTTCAATAAAATTATAAAGTCTTTTTGCGACATAAGGCGCAATCATGACACCTCTAGTCCCTAAACCATTTAGTACGTTTAATTGTTTATGTTTATTATGTTGCCCAACTAAAGGTCTTCTATCTAGAACCGTTGGTCGTATTCCAGCTACCTGATCTACAACCTGAAAATCACAGTTAATAAAAATCTTAAGTTTATTTAGAAGTTCTGTTTTTGCTGCTTCTGTAGTTTTATTCGATTTATCATGCCACTCATAAGTAGCTCCAACAATATATTTATGTGCTCCTAACGGAATTAAAAATACGCTAGATTTCAATACAAAATCTATATTGAGTTTTGGTGCATAAATAATTAAAAGCTCTCCCTTGGTTTCTTTAAGTGGTAAATGGTTAAAAAAAGGGTTTTTTTTAAGCCCAAAACCTTCAGCAAATACAATATGTTTTACCTCAGTATTGTTATACGTTATATTATCTTGATTGAATTGAATAGCATCGTAATTAAATGTAGTTTCAACCAATTGATTATTATCTTGAAGCATTTTTTTGAATGTAGTGGTTAATGCTTTAGTATCGATTCTTCCCGTATGAAGTACTTTTCCATAACCAAACTCACTCTTAATGGATTTGTTTTCTATTTGATGAATTTCTGGTTTAATATAACTTGAGAGACCAACTTTATCACTTGCAAGAAACCAATTATTCTGCTCTTCAATAGAGGCGAATAATCTATAAACAGGAACTTTATAATCTAATTGTACCTTTAGTTTTTTTTCTAATGCTTTGTATCTAGGTATGTCTAGCTGTAATTGTTCATTAGATTTCCAAACTGGTGTAAATCGTTTTAAAACAACCGGATTGTATAATCCACCTGCAACAATTGATGCTTTTTGAGAACCATCATCAACTACTAAAAATGTTTTGCCATGCTGCATTAAGACATCACAAAACATAATTCCTGCAAGTCCTGAGCCAACTACAATATAATCTACTTTTTTCATCAAAGGCAAAAGTAAGATAAAAAAGATTCCTACTTTCGTGGGAATGCAAAAAACGCTCACTTTCCGAAATATTGTAAGTGAGCGTTTTAAATTATTGGGACATTACTTTATTAGTAAGTCCACATATCTTGTTCGAAATCTCGAATCTTTTCTTTTATTCTATCCGATTCTAATAACTGCATGAGTGCATTATCTGAAATATACTCGGTAATAGCTCTATCGCCTTGTACGTTCATTTCTCTAAAAATATAGCCGTTAAAACGTCTTGAATTTAAGAGGTGATCGAACGATAATGGGATTGCGGTATTTTTACCATTAAAGGCTTTGGCATGGTGTAACACATCGCGAGCATCAGGGAAAAATACCCAAAATAATGGGAAAAGACCTGGATCTTCTTCGTCCATAAAATTAACATCAGGAATCACAGGTGCAATACCTAACAAGCGGTATTTTAGTTCACCTAGACGCTTATCGAAATAATACATGCCTTTAACATGGTATTCTCTAACATCTGCAGCACTTATTTCTCTTTTACTGATGTATTCTGGAGAAATTGGTTCCCCTGCATTATATTGCTCGATACCTAACTCAGTAGTATCAATTTTTACCATTGAACTTTCAATATCCTTCAAAGTACGCTTTGCAGTAAAATAAGAATCATCGTAAATATTTTTGATATCTCCATCTTTCACACTACGCATTAGTACGTCAAATAATGAACGTCTATCTTTACCAATATTATTGGTGTCTATAGGATAATATAAAGGGAAATTAACACGCTCATCAAGCACTACTTTTTCCCAAACCATTGTTGCGTATAATATGTCTCTGTCGTCAACATAGCCATACTCTAATGGTTTATCATTATCCATTAATATTTGCGCATCTGTTTTTATTCCAATTTCTTCTGGGCTTTTTGCATTTAGAATATTTGCTTGAGCAAATACACTATTCGCAATTAAAACACATGCAACGGTTAATACAAAACTTTTAAAATTCATTGTCTTAATTTATTTTAGTTTGGGACTAATATTTCCTTTACTAGTTTGTTAATTCTACAAATACCGGAGATACTTTTTTAAGCTTATAGCTTGCGTTACCTCGTATTTTAGCTTCAATATCAAATATTTGAATTCCAGCGCCACGTTTTGCTTTTTTCAAGGCTTGTTTTGCTCTACTATCCAATTTATTACCTTTTACGGCTATTGTAGGTTGTCCTGGAACTTTAATACTAAATCCAGAGATATCTAATGGTAATTCAAAATCGAAATCTTCCAATTTAGCTCCTATAGTTGAAATATCAAGGTTTCCACGTTGCATTTTTACAGCTCCATCTTCACCTCTTACGGTTCCTGTTGGTCTTGGAATATCTTTAATTCTAAATTTAGCATTATCAGCAACTGTTTCACCACCTAATGAACCTGTAACATTAATCGTTACTTCTCTACCCTGTACTCTGGTAACATCCATAACGTATTTACCAACTCCATTTGCTTTAGATAAACCTTCTCCTCTAGCAACAACTTTATTATCAGCAATACCTGCAAATGAAATAGTCATTGGGTTTTTTACACCACGATACACTACATTCATTTTATCAGCTGAAATTGTAGCTGCATTTGGTTTTGCCACAGTTGCAAAAGATTGGTTAACTTCAACCTCAGTTTCTTCTCCGTTTTCTAGGAAAATTAACTTTCCAGTAATTTTATGTTCGCCTGGTCTTCCAGTACCCACTTTTAATTTTACTTTACCATCTTCAATAGAGTATTCGTTGGCACTTAATGCTCGACCATCTAGTGCTAACTCTACCCTATTAGGTTTTGTAGAAGCATCTTTACGGCCTAATACTATTTGCCCATCAAATTGTTCGCCATTAAAATAAGCCGATTTAGATGTTTCTAATAAGGTTGTATAATTAGTCATAGATACTTCGCTTGATAATGTTCCTGTAAACATAGCACCTAACACTTCCGACTGTGTTGTTTTAATATCAGACTGCATTTGTGTCATCTTTGTTAATGATGCTACTAAAGGGAAACCTTTATAATGATAATCTAACCAATCCTTTGGCTTAATTTCTCCTGAAACTTGTACTGGATCGGTTGAAAATTTCTTTTTAACATCTTTAGAAATTGCTTCAAATCTAGGGTCGTCTCCTAAAACCTCAACCACTCTGTCTCTAAATGTAGTTATCTGTTTTAAAAACTCAACACCTTCTGGTTTGACTTTATCTCCTTTAAAGAAATTATTATCTAGGTAATCACCTTTATCCATAATCTCATAATCTGAAGGATCATCGACAGTTGCTGTCATTTTTCCTTTTAGACCATCAAGGTATGTATTAAAATCATTTGCTAATGTTGAAATTTGCTCAGCCTTTTCTTTTAATGGCTGATACTTCTCAGGTTGTTCGCTAGCTTTAGTTGCTAATTCGCCCATAAACGCTGAGTTACGTTCTGTTGCTGCTGTATTAGATTCGGTTAATCTCTCGTTCATTAAACCGAATGCCGACAGCACTTCTTTCGACATATTTAATGCTAACATCGCAATGAAGATTAAATACATCAAGTTTATCATTTTCTGCCTTGCAGATAATTTTCCTCCTGCCATAACTAATTAGTTTTTGTTATTAATGTTATTAATTCTAATTAGTTTTTGTTCATTGCAGTTAACATGCCTCCATATACACCATTTAATGATGATAGGTTAGATGCTAAAGATTGCATTTGCTCTTTTAACTTTGCAGCATTCTCAATAGACTCTTGGTTTATTGATGCTTGCTTGTTTACGTTCTCTAATTGTACTTTATAAAGGCTGTTTAATGACTCCATTTGTGCAGCAGCAAGCGACATTTCTTCGCTATACTTTTTAGTTGCAGAAATACCATCAACAGAAGGACCCATGTTTTTAGCAGCTCCTTCGAAGTTTTTAATACTATCGCCTAAGCTAGCCATTAACTCTCCATCTATTTGGGCTTCTTTAAGCAATTCGTCTAATTTTTTAGACAATAAACCTTCGGCTTCTTTTGGGTTATCTTTTTTCTTGCTTTTTGTCATTCCTCCTTCTAATTCAGGATATACTAAAGACCAATCTAAATCGTCATCAACAGGCTCGAATGCTGAAATTGCAAAAATAATTGCTTCAGTTACAAGACCAATGGTTAACATCACGTTACCAGTTAATGGTCCTATTTCATAATGAATAATTTTGAAAAGTGCTCCAACAATTACGATTGATGCTCCTAATCCGTAGGCCATATTCATGAACCTTTTACTTGCTTTTGATTGTGCCATAATATTTATTTTTAGTTAAGTTTGGTTAAATTTTTTAATTATTTTCTTTTTCCTTTTTTTGAGGCATTTTTGGTTACTTCGGTTCCCATATAGTCTTGTACTGTACGGAATCCGATATAGCTTCTTGCTGAATCGGCATACTCATAATCTCTTGAACTTACTTGTAGGAAATAAGCAACATCTTTCCAAGATCCACCTCTAACAACTTTACGTTCGTTTTCGGTATCGTTAACACTTGGGTTTACTGTTGAAGAATATTCGTATGATGCTGGATCGTAAGAGGACATTACCCACTCTGATACATTACCAGCCATATTGTATAAGTTATAATCGTTAGGTTCAAAGGCATCAGCTTCAACTGTGTATAATGCTTGATCTGCTGCATAATCACCACGTAATGGTTTAAAGTTTGCCATAAAACAACCTCGGTCGTTTATTGCATAAGGACCTCCCCAAGGGAACGTTGCTCCTTGAAGACCGCCTCTTGCAGCGTATTCCCATTCAGCTTCAGATGGTAATCTAAATCTATTTACGTTTTGTTTGCTTCTCTCTTTTTGATAAGCGTTCTTTTTTAAAGTTCTCCATTGGCAAAACGCTTGTGCTTGTTTCCAAGTGACACCAACTACAGGGTAATCACTGTAAGCATCATGCCAAAAATAATCGTTATGCATTGGCTCGTTATAAGAGTATGCAAAATCTCTAATCCAAACTGTTGTATCTGGATAGACCTCTACTTCTTCTTGCTCGATAACATCGCTACGACTTAACTCACGATATTTTGCAGCTGTTTGTATATCCATAGTGGTGTACTGGAACTTAAATTGTTTTACATCCCAAGTACGTTGCCCATTATATGATTCTTCTAATGGCAAATACATATTGTCCATTACCTCGGCATATAATTCGTCTGGATATTCGCTGGTATCGAAAATCAAATCGATATCGGTATTTAATTTTCTTATCTCACCTTCGTAGTTTTCAAACATATACTTTTCGTAAGGTGTCATATCCTCTTCGGGCTTTACATCTTTATAAGAAAATTCACCTATGTCGCCTTCTCCTGGTTCTTTACCTTCAAGGTCTGCCATTTCAGCAAGGTTAGTTCTAATGGTAGAATCTCTAACCCATTCTACAAATTGACGATACTCACTATTCGTGATTTCAGTTTCGTCCATATAGAATGCTCTAACTGTAACAGTTTTTGTAGGTGCATCTTTAACACCTGCTAAATCATCGTCCGACTTACCCATAATAAAAGCTCCTCCAGGAATTAAACTCATTCCATAAGGTTTTTCAGGATGCCATTTTTTTCCCTTAACTCCAACTAGTTCACCTTTGTCTCCGGTTCCACAACTAGTTAATATAGCTAAGACTGCTGTTAATGTTAATAACTTCTTAATACACATAAATTTGAGGTTAATTAATGATCTTAAATATTTTAAGGGTGTAAACATATTTATATATTTCCATAAAAACAACTTTTTAAGCAAAAAAAATGCATTTTGTCTAAAAAAAATGCATTTCGTCGATGAATTTTAAGTGTTTAATCGATATTTAAACGCTATTTTTCTTGAATGCCTTATACCATCTATCTGGTACTTTCCCTTTGCAGGCATCCATGTAATCATCATGCATGCAAGGTAATAACGTATGGCGTTTTAATTTATTATTAAGGTTTGGTAAAAAAGGTATTACAATCCACCAACGCCCTGTTTGGTTGCTTTTATAAAATATGAGTTGTTGTTCATCGACTAATACATTAAATTTCTGGTAATTATCTTCTAAAGTAAAATCATCGTCTTGTACTCTACAGTTTACACCTTCAATAAAATACCATATTATTTGAGCTAAAAGCATGGAAGTTGCATCGTCATCTTTAGAGGCTTTATATTCATAAATACCAAAAGAAGACACTTTATTGCTTATGCCTGCGTATCTAGAGATGGCACAAATCTCTTTACCATCAAATCCATTTGGCGAATGCTTTTGCTTGGTGCTTACCTCTGATGATCGTATGCTTTTAACATCTATACTTACAATATTAGCGTCTCGAAGGACAGGTTCTGCTAAAGTTACATTATTTGAAACCTCTCCAAGTCTATATGCTTCAAAATAGAGTTTTTCCATTAAATCTATTTCTTCTTGTGCATTGAAATAGGTTTGGTAGCCTAAAGTTGAGTAGTTGAATAAATTATAGGGTTTCTCTAAAATAATTTTTCCCAAGTATGAATTATTTTTAATAGGCTTTGCCGAATCGCCTAAATCGAAATTACAATCTACATTTACAATATTTACCATTGGAAGGTAATTATCATAAGCCCTGTAATTTGCATAAGTTAAATCTTGACTACCACCAATAATAATAGGTATCACATTATTATTTAATAAAGCAATGATGGTTTCTTGCAAAGCAAAATAAGTATCTGCAACAGTATCGCCTTTTAAAATATCGCCTAAATCTGCAACTGTATAGTGCCAATTGCCAGGAAACAAAGAATACAAAGATTTTCTAATTTCGCTTAATTGAAATTCTTCTCCAATATAGTTAATATCGTTACGGTTTTCAAGCACACCAACAATTGCCATTTTAACATTTGCCAAATCTGGTATGCCATGTTGTTTTGAGTGAATCTTTAATTTTCTTCCTAAGACTTGGTTTGAGTGTAATTCGTTGTGTGCTAAAACGACGTCTTGAACTGGTGAAAGAAAATTTAAGTTCATGTGCTATTTCTTTTTGGTGGTTGCTTTTTTTCTTGTTTTTTTCTTGGGTGCATTCTTTTCGATTATGCTTTGCACCTCTTCAAGTGTAAATTTAGAAACATCTACCGTTTTAGGCAATTCTATTTTGAGTTTTCCTTGTTTTATATTGTGTCTTCCCCAACGTGCTTTTTCAACACGAATGCCTTCATCTTCCCAATGGTGTATTAGTTTATCCTTTTCTTTTTGAATTTTATCTTCGATCAATTCGATTATATCAGAATCTGATAAATTGTCCCAATCGTACTTTTTGTTGACATTAATAAACATATTGTTCCATTTAATAAATGGTCCAAAACGTCCTTTGCCTTTTTGAACTGGTAAATCTTGATACATATATATAGGTGCATCTGCCTTTTCTTTTTCTTTAATCAACGCTATGGCATCATCTAATTCTACCGACAATGGATCGACGCCTTTTGGTAGCGATACAAACTTTTTACCAAATTTTACATAAGGCCCAAAGCGACCATTATTAACTTCAATGGTTTCATCTTTATATTTTCCTAATGTTTTTGGAAGTTGAAATAAATCCATGGCTTCCTCGTAGGTAATGGTTGTTAATTGTTGTTCTGGTAATAAGCTAGCAAATAATGGTTTATCTTCATCATTAACCGTTCCTATTTGAACCATTGGCCCGAACTTTCCTAAACGCACACTTACTTGACGTCCTGTATCTGGATCTGTTCCTAAAACACGCTCTCCAGATTCTCGTTCGGCATTTGCTTGAACATCTTCAACTTGAGGGTGAAAACTTTTATAGAAGTCTTTCATCATCGTTGTCCAATCTTCTTTACCATCAGCGATATCATCAAAGCTTTCTTCAACTTTTGCGGTAAAATTATAATCGAGAATAGACTCGAAATGGTTCACAAGAAAGTCGGTAACAATCATCCCTATATCTGTTGGTACAAGTTTTCCTTTATCAGACCCTACTTTCTCGGTTAGTTGCGTTTCTGAAACATTATTGTTTTCTAAAACAAGTTGCACATAGTTACGTGGTTCGCCTTCAACAGCTCCTTTTTCAACATATTTTCTGTTTTGAATGGTTGAAATTGTTGGTGCATAAGTAGATGGACGACCAATACCTAGTTCTTCTAATTTCTTCACCAATGAAGCTTCTGTAAATCTTGCTGGCGCTCTTGTATAACGTTCGGTCGCTGAAATGTATTTACATAAAAGATTTTCGTTAACCTTAAGTGTTGGCAACATACCTTCTTGCTCAGTATCTTCGTCATCCGTACCTTCTAGGTATACTTTTAAAAACCCATCAAACTTTATCATTTCACCATTTGCTGAAAACAAACTATTATGTGTTGATGCCGAAATTTTCACATTGGTTCTTTCCAATTGTGCTTCGCTCATTTGAGATGCGATTGTGCGTTTCCAAATTAAATCATACAAACGTGCTTGATCTCTTTCTACGTTTGCAGTAGATTCTGAAAAATTAGTAGGACGAATAGCCTCATGCGCTTCTTGTGCTCCTTTTGCTTTTCCTTTATAATTTCGAGGTTTACTATACTTATTCCCAAATGCTTTCTCAATTTCAGCTTGTGCTCCTTTTTTAGCTTCATCTGATAGATTGACACTATCTGTCCTCATATAAGTAATTAAACCAGCCTCGTATAAACGTTGTGCATTACTCATGGTTCTGTTTACCGAAAAGCCCAATTTTCTTGACGCTTCTTGTTGCAATGTTGAGGTTGTAAATGGTGCTGCTGGCGATTTCTTTGCTGGCTTTTTCTCTAAATCTGCAACTTTGAAATTAGCATTAGCATTGTCTTCTAAAAACTTTTGCGCTTCTGCTTTTGTAGAGAAATTCTTAGGAAGCTTTGCTTTAAATGTTTGACCTTCTTCATTAGAAAATTCGGCATCTACTCTATAGGACGCTTCTGGATTAAAAGCTTGAATTTCTCTTTCTCGCTCCACAATTAATCTTACAGAAACTGATTGTACACGTCCAGCAGATAAGCCACCTTTTACTTTTCGCCAAAGTACTGGAGATAATTCGTAACCAACAATTCTATCTAGTACACGACGTGCTTGTTGCGCATCGACTAAATTGTAATCGATGCTTCTTGGGTTTTCAATAGCTTTTTGAATGGCGGCCTTAGTAATTTCGTGAAAAACTATACGTTTTATCTTGTCTTTATCCAATCCTAAATTTTCGGCAAGATGCCAAGCAATGGCTTCTCCCTCGCGATCTTCATCACTCGCTAACCAAACCATATCGGCTTTTTTAGCTAAGTCTTTTAATTTTTTTACAACCGCTTTTTTATCACTTGACACTTTATATTTAGGTTTAAAATCACCTTCTACATCCACGCCCAATTCTTTTGATGGTAAATCTGAAATATGCCCAAAACTGGATTCTACTTTAAAATCTTTACCTAGAAATTTTTCAATCGTTTTTGCCTTAGCAGGTGACTCTACAATCACTAAATTCTTCGCC